>SMTZ1_10002701_pt1 | contig 17797 bp, 11 predicted proteins | sample DeeMarSWOR136_30_FD_25667 | JGI IMG/M metagenome (IMG submission 25667)
ATTTTCGAGACGTAAATTAACGACTAATGACCATTTATATTTCTAACTGTGAAATAATGTGTAATAAAATTATCATTCAAAGGTAACTTATCTAATTGTTTTTATTTGCTAAATTTAATTCGTGCGGAGGCTCTATAAATGTGAATATGGACAAATCAGAACAAACTCGTCGTCAATTTTTAAAAACCTTAACAGTTCTTTCTTCATCATTAGTCGTACTTCAATGCCGAAGTTCATTAAACAAAGGTAAAATTCCAAATATCCTCTTTCTTTTAACTGATGACCAAAGATATAATACGATTAATGTATTGGGCAATAAAGATATTATAACACCAAACTTGGATTCACTGGTGGAAAATGGTGTTGCTTTCACCAATGCCTATATCATGGGAGGGCTCAGCGCTGCTGTTTGTATGCCCAGCCGGGCATCGCTATTGACAGGTCGATCATGTTTTCATCTTGTCGATTCGGGAAGAATACTTCCAGAAGATCATATCACCTTGCCCGAATTGTTCAGACGATCTGGATATATCACTTTTGGTACCGGTAAATGGCACAATGGTAGAGATTCCTATGCTCGAAGTTTCTCAACTGGTGCCAAAATCATGTTCGGGGGCATGAGTGACCACTATAAAGTACCACTTCACGATTTCGATCCCTCAGGAGAATATAGAAATGAAAATCAATATTTTTTTCAAAATAAACATTCCAGTGAAATTTATGCTGATGCAGCGTTAGAATTTCTACAAAATTATAATCATGAAAAGCCATTTTTCATGTACATCTCTTTTCAAGCGCCGCATGATCCCAGAGACATATCTGAAAAATACCTTGAAATGTACGACCATCAAAGCATAGCTATTCCTGAAAACTTCATGCCAGAGCATCCTTTCAACAACGGTGAACTGTCAGTTCGAGATGAACTATTAGCACCTTTTCCCAGAACGCCGCGAGAAATTCGACACCACATCGCTGCTTATTATGCTATGATTACTCATTTAGATGCCCAAATCGGTCGTATCTTTTCTATGCTGATTGAAAAAAAATTGGTAGAAAATACGATTATCGTCTATTCCAGCGATAATGGTTTAGCAGTGGGACAGCACGGATTATTAGGAAAACAAAACCTTTACGAGCACAGCGTCAAGGTTCCGCTGATTATCAGCGGTCCTGGTATACCAAAAGGTGAACAACGACCTGTTTTGTGTTACTTGTTAGATATTTATCCGACGCTTTGCGATTTAGCTGGCATTGCAATTCCAGCTTCAGTTGAGGGAAAAACCTTAATTGACCTAATTGAAGGTAAAGTGGATAAAGTTCGAGACGCATTACTTTTTGTATACAAGAATTTTCAGCGGGGAATACGGAATGATCGTTGGAAACTTATCCATTATAATGTGAGGGGAAAAAAGAAAACTCAGTTATTCGATCTAAAAAATGATCCATGGGAGAAGTGCAATTTAGCAGATGATCCGACAAAAACTGAACTCATCGCAAAATTGACCGATCAAATGAAATATCTACTTGTTGAAGCAGGAGACAAAGTTGATCTGGATAAACCAGATTGGAATGTGCCGTTGATTCCATCATGGGGGAGTAAGTAAATTTTAGAATTACAAGAAATATATTGATGAATAATTTATACCTGGAGATCTGCAAAATAGAATAGATTGTCATTTCGAGCAGAGTGAGAAATCTGGTTAACAAATCGATATTATAAGATAGAGGGATTTCTCACTCCACTCTGTTTCGTTCGAAATGTCAAGCATAAATTCAATTTGCAGAACTCCAATTTAAACAGATAGGAGGAGACTAAAATTTGATTAATGAATGGGATATTACACAAACGAATCTTTATCGATTATCTAAAAAAAAATTGGAGGTTGCGGTAATTCCAGTTGGCGCGATTGAGCCTCATAATCTTCACCTTCCTGAAGGACAGGATTTTCTACATACAACCTATGTGGCGAAACAAAGCTGTAAACTTGCCTGGGAAAAATGTAAATCTGTGATATGCTTGCCCACTATCCCTTATGGCGTGGATTGCAATTTGATGGATTTTCCTTTAGCTATCCATGTCTCTCAGGCTTCACTTGATGCAATGGTGCGTGACATTATTTTTTCACTTGAAAAACATAGCATTAGAAAGATCGTTATCGTCAATGGGCATGGCGGTAATGATTTTACTCCCCTGGTTCGACAAATACAGTGCGGTTTGGATGTTCATGTGTTCTTATGTCATTGGTGGAAGGTAGGTTCTGACAAATATGATGAAATATTTGACACGCCTGATGACCATGCCGGAGAATTTGAAACCTCAGTCGCCCTCGAACTGTATCCTGATTTAGTGGAATTATCAAAGGCTAAAAAAGCCTTACCAAGACCATTTCGATTTAAAGCTTTAAATGAGGGTTGGGTTCAGACGAGCCGAAGGTTTGTTAAACTTAATAATTATTGCGCGGTTGGCGATCCATCAAATGCTTCAGCAGAGAAGGGAAGAAAATATTTGGATTTGGTTTGCAAACGAGTTAGTGAGTTTTTAATTGAACTGAATCAGACTCCAATTGATGAACTTTTTCCGCATCAATAAATGAGTCTATACAAAAAACCGATTCTATCGCTAAAATACATTTAGATCATTTCACAAAAACAATACCTTATTTGAGTGATGGAATCGGTAATCCACCTTTTAATAGTACTCTCATAAACCTTTTATTTAAGAAGTATTGCATCATACTTACACCAACGTACACATTGCGGGTCGCCACCACACATATCACATAGAATTGGATTTTCATCCTCATCGAACCAGATGACGTTATGGGGACAGGCTTCGGCGCAGGCTCCACAATGGGTGCAAAGCTCTTTTTTCAATTCAAGATATCCTTTTTCATTAAGAACAATTGCCCCGGGTTCACATGCTTTGACACATGCTTCACATAAAGTACACACAGAAACTTTGTTCAACGGAGGTTCCATTTCAACTGGTTTGGACTCAATTCGCAATCGAGCACCATTGATTCCAAAAGTTTTATTATGCCACTGAGCACAAACTGTTTGGCAAACCAGACAACCGACACAATTAATCGAATCTGCACGTAATTTTACTCTCCTTCGTGCGGATGTTTCAAAAATTTCGTCAATGGTTTTCACGCCATGAACCAGAGCGCATAAATCCTGCACCATTTTTTGGGGATCCTTAGCTTTGGTAACGTTTCTACCAAAAACAGTCCCGCTGGCTCCAGCTCGTAAAGCTTCATCAACCAGTTCCAGGGCATCTCGCGGCACATCGGATTTTGCCCCGCCCAAAACCAACACTGGTACTTTTGCCTGATCGACCAATTGCTTGAATGTCATCACATCACCAGTATAGGGAATTTTCAATGCATCAGCACCTATCTCTGCAGCAATCCTGGCTGAGGCGATGAGAATTTCAGCTATATTAACGCCGGTAACCATTCCTCCCACTGCCATCGGTTCAATAATCAGGGGTAAACCGACTTTGCGACACTCCTGTGCAAAGACCGCAGCTTGTTCAATATTAATGGCTTCAAATTTATCACTATAGCCAATAAAATAGTAGATGGTAATCGCAGATGCGCCCATTTGTAAGGCATCTCTGGCTCTGGAGGTTGCCATTTTTCTAAAATTTATCACCGGGAGGACATTACTTACATTAGCGCCACCCAATCGAGGAAGATTCATCCAATCAGCGCGAATTAAAATAGCTGGTTTATCTTTGCCTTGAAACATGTAGCCTAATCGTTGTGCCATTCCAAAAGACATCAAAACACCATCCGCACCACCTGCAACGACCTGTCCCAAAATATTTTTTAGATTAATTACGTTAGCGGTGGGATCAGACATCCACCCATGATCTGCTGCAACACATACAGCCTTTCCATCATTAGGATTGAAAAGACGATTCATTCGAGCAGTTTTACCAGAAGTAGAATACATTCCTTCTAAATCCTTGCATTTTATTACTGATATTATGATCTTAATTAGTTCTTCAACCTTTTAATATTATCTTGAAATTGCCCGTACTCCAAAATTTTTTCAGAGAATAGAATTCCTTCTATGCCAATATTAAATAAGTTATTGACTTCGCTTTTTTCCAACAATTGTTCAATTCGGACAATGATTGGAATTGTGGACCAATTCCCAATCAACTTGAGTGATTCAATACTGCAATTCGGAATGATTAAAGCATCAGCACCAGCTTCCATCATGAAGGAGATACCCAGTTTGATTGATTCATCGAAATTGATTTCACTCACTCCAGGACCGATGGGACGAATATCTATAAAAACGGGTAACGACAACTCGTAGCTCTGTCGAATAAGACGTGAGATAGATTGAATGTTCTCTGCTTCAAAATTATCGCCGAATCCCATGAGCAATGTAGCGACAGCCGCACAACCTCCTAAATCCATCACATCGTCAGCCTGGGAAATTTCTACCCGAATGACATCGGTGACAGAAATACAAAAATCTGCGTTACGATAAGCATTGGTCCAGTCTATCCGAATTAAAGGGGCAGCTCTGTTTTTTCCTCCCAATTCGTTAGAAAGATGCTCTATCTGTCCGGGGTTTACAATGATTCCATTAAAAAGATTAGCGCAGGTTTGAAGTATACTTTGTAAATCTTCCAGTTGAGGTGTTGCTCCCAAACAGGATGCAATAGAGGTATCGAAAAGTAATGATTTCCCATCAAGTATATCACTCATTCGAATAGATTTTCCAATATGGATTTGCATAATCTTTTCCTTATTTCTTCAGATTGTTCATCTAAACCGTTCTTCTACAAGATGCAGATAATTTATCTCAAAAATAGAAGATTGGAATATGTTTCTAAAATATTAGCACTTTTGCTATTAAGCAAAATAAAAAATAATTGGCAAAAAGCAAGAAAAAATTGTCTACTCGTTATATGGGATTTCTAATTCCGTCGACAAATTTTTTTCATCGTAATGGAAAAAATATACCAACATCAATCCAATCAGAGAAAGACAACTAATCAGGGTTAAAGTCCAATACAATCCAATTTTGTCTGCAATGGCGCCAATCGGTGTCAGAAATAATCCTGCTACTCCCCAGCCAAGCCCCATCATGATTGACGACATAAGACTTGCCTGAGTCGGAACAACTTCCTGTCCCAGAATAATATTGACAGGTGTGGAAGATGAAAGAAAAAATCCCATTATCGCCAGAAACGGCAACCCCCAGATCGAAGGCAAATTAACAAAAGCCAGTGCAAACGGTAGTACAAATACAAAAGACAGTATTAATATTTTTCTAGTCCCAATCCGATCGTAAAGATGCCCGCCGATTAAAATTCCTGCTGTTGAAAAAAATTGGAAAACGGCAACTGCTATCCCCCCAAATACAGCACTTTTTCCTTGCGAAGTTAAGTATAGTGGGATAAATCCCGAAAAGGTAAGCACTGTTGTTGCACGGATCACTACAATTAGATAGAGATTCAGTAGCAATAAACCATGAGGTTTAACCACAGATAGTACATTTGAAGAATGCTTAGAACCTGGACGAAATATCCTCTCAAATAAAAAATATTTGTAGGAATAAACAAAAAAAAGAATTGCTGGTATAATTGTAAAGATAGTAGCTTTTAATCCAAAGTTATTGGTTAATGGAATAATGAGCAATGTGCCGGCTGAGATTCCCAACGCACCAGCAGTGTTAAAAATGGACATTGAAAATCCTTTGCGGTTATTTTTCATTCCACCTACAAGTGCAGCGCCAGGCGGATGGAACATGGATGTTCCAATTCCGCTCATTATCAATACAACGATCAATGTCCAATACTGATTTACCCAGCCCAGGAATCCCATAAAAATTGCCGTCATTAATGGACCGAATACAATGAAGTAATTTCGATTCAAACGATCAGCGATAAACCCAGAAATTGGCTGCAATAAAGAATTAGATATTGAAAAAATGGAAAGTAGCAGCCCAGCCAGAGTTAATGATAGATTTAATTTTGCTACGATAATTGGTAACAACGGTGCTAAAAATCCATTATAAAAATCTGTAGTAAAATGACCAATCGTCGTCAGCCAGAGGGATTTCTTATTTGATATTTGATTGATGATTGTTGAGTCTGCAACTAATGCTTCTGTTCGATTACTCATTTTTAGTTCATCTACTTATATAAAAATCCCGATTGTCGGAAAGACATCGGGTGTCTGTTAAGTCATATCAAAACAATACATAAACTAAGACCTCAAAGATCTGGCAAACCTTTGAGGTCTATTGCTACAAGATTTATAACAAGATAGCATCTTGTCCTGCTATTCAGGTAATAATACGACCTGAACATAATTTTCTGTGTTAAAATATTTCTTAGCAGCATCCTGAACCATTTTGGCAGAAAGTGTTTCCACAAGTTTTGGATATCCGAGTATATTCAGAGGATCCTGTTTGGTATAATAATGACTGCGTAGTTCATTTACCCAATATCCGTTTTCCTTCAAATCGGTTTCATAACTACGAGTTTGGGTTTCTCTAACTTTGGTAATATATTTTTCGTTAGTTCCATACGTTTGAAGCGAATCAATTTGATCAAAAACAGTCTGTGAGAGTTCCTCAACGCGTTCAGGATTGCACCCAAAATTGATCTGAATAGTGTATTCCTGCTGTGGATATAGATCAGTGGACGACCATACACCAACTCCATAAGTACCACTCAAATCTTCCCGCAGTGTCTCACGCAACTTAATCCGCATCACATCAATCATTGAACTAAACGCATAATTATTTTCCCGTGACCATTCATAAGGACCGGTGAAAACAATTCGGACATAGCTCTTTGGCTCAATGCCTTTTCGGACTGTCTTTTTTATTACACCTTTTGGCGGTGTTACTCCAGGATCTTTCCACATTTCGTTTCGATTCAACGATGGCAATCCACCGAGATAAGTCTTAACCAGTGGTTTTATCTCTTCCAGATCAAAATTACCAACAAAAAAGAAGTAAAAATCACTGGCATCGGCGAAGCGATCCTGGTAAAACTTGAAGGCTTTATCCAGATCGACCTCATCAAGGAGTTTCACGGTCAGTGGGCGAGCGCGATGGTGATACTGCGCTAATGTTACGCTAAGCGTATCGGACAGGGCTGTTTCTGGTCTGGCACTCCGATTTTCAATTATCCCCTTCATCCTGGTTATGTAAGACTGGAAGGTCTCCTGATCCATTCGAGGCGAAGTCATATATAAATATATTAACTCAAACAACGTTTCGATATCTTCAGGGGATGCATTTCCTGAAACGCCCTCAGTCAACGTACCGATATAAGGATAGATATTAACCACCTTGCCAGTCAATTTTTTATTTAACTCAATCTGGTTAAACGCTCCAATACCGCTTTCCCGAATGATCTGTGTCGCATAACTCGACGACATGAAGTCCGCATCGGTAGACAATGAATTCCCGCCCAGACTATAGGCGTAAAAACGAATTTCATCATTTTTGAAGTCTGTTGGCTTAAGCACGACTCGAACGCCATTAGCTAAAGTCCACTCGGTTACACCCAATTCCTCTATTTTTTTCTCATTTACAATTTTAGCTGCCTCGGGAACATTTTCAACTAATGGAGCCTCGGAAACTTTATCCTCATAAGCAAGAATTTCTTTCTGTTCAACATTTTTAAATACAGCCAGTAATTCCTGTTCGCTGGGAACTTTGACTTCCTCTTTATCGGGAGCGTTCACCAGGATTACACGATTTTCATCGGTAAGCCATTTAAAGATCAGTTCATTCACCTCATCCAGTTTGATATCGGGTAATAATGCTCTGGCGAGTTCTATTTCATTCCCAATGCCAGGCATGGGATCAGCCTCGAGAAAATGATAGGTACATCTTTGTGCATAAACACGAGAATTAGTTTTATCCCTTTCTTTATATTCTCTCTCCATGTTTCGAAGGATTGACTTTTTGGTTCGATCTAACTCGGATTGGGTGAAGCCGAATTTTTTCACTCGCACGGATTCTGTTAGTAAAGCATCCAAACCACGTTCAATCCCGTCTTCCTTCACCATTGCAGCTAAGAAATACACTCCTTTAGATCTAACAAAGCGACCTTTTCCAGAATATCCATAAAGAATAGGCGGATCAGCTTGTTGGCGTAATTCATCGATTCGATTATTAATCATTTCATTGTAAAGTCGCTGCATCAAAATACGTCTGAAATCACCGATGCTTTCCTCGGGTTCAGGCTCACTTTTAAAATAAACAGCGACTACGGTTCTTGATGCTTCAGGGTCTGTGGCAATGGCAAAAAGGGTCTCTTTATGATCAGGCACAGGATAAATTTGCCGCTTGCGTGGTTCCTTAATAGGAGTGATCGATGCAAAATGTTTTTTAATTAAACCCATGATCCATTCTGGATCAAAATCACCGACAGCAACAACTGCCATCAAATCAGGTCGATACCATTCGTTATAATAACGCTTCAAAGTTACATATTTACAGGTATCGACAACCTCCTTTTTACCAATGGGCAAGCGATTTGCATACCGTGATCCTTTGAAAAGTATGGGCAATTGCTTGTCAAGCATTCTCATGTCTGCGCCTCGTCCCAGCCGCCATTCCTCTATCACCACACCGCGTTCTTTGTCGATTTCTTCCTCATCATAACTTACCAGATGAGCCCAATCTTCGAGTATCTGGAAACCTTTTTCTACGATATGGGCGCTATCCGTTGGTACTTGAAGCATATAAACAGTTTCATCAAAACTTGTATATGCATTCACTTCAGGTCCAAATTTCATCCCAATCGATTCAAGATAATCGATAAGCTCCTGCTTTTTAAAATTTTTGGTTCCGTTAAATGCCATGTGCTCAGCAAGGTGTGCCAGACCTTGTTGATCATCATCTTCTAAAACAGAGCCCGCATTAACAGCTAACCAGAGTTGTGCCCGTTTCTCTGGTTTTTTGTTGACCTTGATGTAGTAAGTCAATCCATTGTCGAATTTTCCAACGGTTACCTCAGGATCAACTGGAATGGATTTTTTCAAATCCACGGTAGTAGATTTTTTCTGATCAACAGGATGTGTAGTGACGAGTGATGAAAAACAGAAGATCAGTAAGAAACTCAGAAAAACGACAAAAAGGCTTTTTCTTTGCATAACTCCCTCCTTTTGAAGTTATAGAGTTAAAAGTTTTAGTGATTTAAAAATTTTCTCCAACAATATAAAAGTTTATTATCACGATGTCAAGCAAAAATTTCAATAATTGTGAGAATGAATAAATTTTTCGATGTAAAGTAATATTTGATTTTTCCCAACTTCATTTCAATAAATCGAGAGCAATCAAACAGGTTAATTTAGCAAAATCCACCAGTTGCTGGATTTCGATATATTCATTAGCAATATGGGCAGTGTCCCCACCAGGTCCCCAGCCGACGGTAAGTACGGCATTGTGGATTAAATCCTTGGCGTAAGTCCCTCCACCCATACCATAAGGTTCTGATTTAAATCCCAATTCTTCGAAAGTGTATTTTTGAATTACTCTAACTAATTCATTGTCAGGATTAATACTAAAAGGTATAGTTTCGTAAATAACTTCAGCTTTGAACCTGCCATTTTCAACCTTATCCATGCAATGCTGTAATTGTTGCAGGATTTCTTTCTGAATCATTCCAGGCAGGATGCGAATATCTAAACAAATTGTACAGGTGCCTGGTACTACATTGGGTGCAACACCACCTTGGATTTCACCAACATTCAGCGTAGGATGTCCCAGCAAAGGATGCTCCACATATTCAAATTTCAAAACTTCAAGGTGTTGCAACAATTTTGACATCATGAATATCGCATTAACTCCCTTTTCTGGTGTTGAGCCATGCGCCTGCCTGCCAAATGCTGTAATTTTAATTACAGTTCTCCCTTTTTCTGCAATGTCGATCTTCTTCATATCCTCGCCGATATCAGGGACGATCGCATGGGTCGGACGAATAAGCTTTTTTTCCAATAAGAAACCGATACCATAATCAATTCCATTTGGATCTGCAGCTTCTTCATCGGATAATGCAGCAACGAGGAGCTGACCATTTATCTGTTTGTCCAGATCCAATTCTTTAAGAATACCTGCCGCGATGATAATAGATGCCAGTGGTCCCTTGTTATCATTGGTGCCTCTTCCAAAGAGTTTTCCATTCTTTACCACCATATCAAAGGGATCGTGGTTCCATCCCTCGCCGGCAGGAACGATATCCATGTGAGCAGGTACCAGCAAACGCTTCTCAGTAATGTTGTTGCCTAATTTTGCAATCACATTTGGTCGTCCTTCTATCAGGGAAAATTCATCATAAGGAATATTGTTCCTGTTAAATTCCCGCTTAACAATTTCAGCGACACGATATTCCTCTCCCCTAAATTTCAGATATGGATGTTCAGCAAGTTTTTCTGAGATGACATTAACAGTTTTTTCCTTCACCATTTCACGAACTAATTCGACAATACTATTTTTGATCTCTTCTTGATGATCTTGAAAATATTTCTTAACGGTAGCTTTATAGTCCACAAATGCTCCTTTGATTATTTATCAGCAAGGATAATAGAATATAAAATGATGTCCAGATTATTCCGCTAACTTATTTTATCTTAAACACTAAATTTTGTCATCACCGCTTTAGTAAATCCATTATTGGTATTACTTTCAGTAATCTCAAATTTTTGTTTTAAATCTGGCGGGGCATTCTCCACTACGTAACTATGTTGAGTCCAATTCAACAAATCCAGGTCATTATAGTCATTTCCAATTCCTAACACGGAATTTTGATTAATTTTTAGTTTATTACATAACCATTCGGTTGCAGATCCTTTGGAGACTTCCTCTGGAAAAATTTCAATCCAGATTGAATTTCCATCAAGTGGTGATGTCGTTCGGATAACTTTGAAATCAGGTAGCTCATTTTTGATCCATTCATATACTGAAACCTCACTCGGAATTATTGCTATAAACTGGCAAGCATCTCCAAAAGCTACGGGTTCGAAGGTTAATGGTTTTGCAAATTGTTGATAAAGTTTAATTCGACGATAAAAATCAGGATTATGTTTTCTTGTTTGAGAATAAACAAATTTATGATTTTCTGGAATTGGTTTATGAATCATAAAATCAATTTGGCGGCTGATTAACAGATTAGCGATGATTACAACTTCAGCAGGATTAAGAGATTGAGAATAAACAATCTCGTTTGTATTCCAATCAATAATTCCAGCTCCTGACGAAAAAATTAAATAATCGATCGGAAACCCATCTTGAATCACTCTTTTCACTGAATATAAAGAACGTCCTGTAGCAACCACACGAAAAACATTTTTTTTACCAAGCATTTTAAGTGATTGAAGGTCTTGTTCACTGATTTGATGCTGAGGACTAAGCAGAGTTCCATCAAGGTCAGTTACTACCATCTGGAGATTATTGGTACTCATGTTTAAATTTAATATTTAATTGTAATTTTGTAAAACATATTCAAAATAAAATGTGGCAATACATTAAAAATCTGAAATTCAATGTAACATTTTTAAAAAAGAAAGTCAAGGATTTTAAATTTGATTTTCAGGAGAGGAACAAAATATTTCATATTACGTTATGATTTATATTCGTTAAGGTTTAATTTTTCAGTACAAAACAAATTGCTATTCTGACTCCATCGCTCAAAGCGATGGAATCAGTATGAAATTTTAATCCACAATAGGTATAAACGATATAATAATAGAATTAATGATCTTGTTGATTTAGTGGGACTAACCTTTCCTAAAGCTTTAGAATGTAAAATATATAGTTTGATTGATTGTAAATGTATCTATATATTGATATCTTCATATCCTAATAGCTTTGGGAAAGGTGTTTTTCAACAGAGTCATTAATGATGATCTGAAAAGGAAGGTAAATGGCAAAGACCCAAAATGCAGTGACAGAATCAGACCTGTTTTCTGAAGTAACTGAGCTTAAACGCGACCTGGGATTGTTAGAGTCATTTTCTATCGTGATTAGTCGTATTATTGGTTCCGGTATTTTTAGAACACCACAACCGATTATGTTAGCGGTGGCTTCGGTAAGTTTGTTTTATGGAGTATGGGTAATCGGTGGAATCGCAACGCTGTTAGGTGCATTTTGTTATGCAGAATTAGTCGCCATGATGCCAAAATCTGGTGGTCCGTATGCATATTTAAAAGCTGCTTATCCACCAGTGTGGACTTTTTTACGTGGCTGGGCAATGTTCTTCGTTTCTGAGACAGGTGCTATCGCTGCTGTAGCACTGGTTTTTGCACAATATGGGAATTCACTTTTTGAAAGCTTTGCAGGTTTTAATTATTCCCGCGGTATCGAAGTAATTATCGCATTGATTGTGATCTGGCTGTTAACTTCAGTAAACTGTTTTGGTGTTTTTTTTAGTGGTATTTTGCAAAATATTTTCAGTTTCATTAAATTGATTGCAGTTGGAGCAGTAATCGCAATCGGCTTTTCAAAAGTTGGTAACCTGGAACATTTTTCAACACAATTATGGCCTGAACAGTTTAATTGGTCAACCGTACTGGCAATTGGCGTTGCTATGCGCTATGGTTTTTTTGCTTATAGTGGATGGGAAGGAGCGACTTATGTAGCAGAGGAGGTTCGTAATCCAAGACGGAATTTACCTTTATCCATTATCCTTGGTATCATTGGTGTTATGCTGCTATATTTAGCAGCAAATACTGCATATATTTATCACCTGCCGATTGAAGTAATTCAGCAATCCAAGTGGGTTGCCTCTGAAGCGATGAAAGCTGCAATCGGAACCACTGGTGGTGTGCTGATATCTTTAGCTGTAATGATGAATACATTCGGAAATGTTAGTACGCAAATTCTTTGTAAAGCCCGGACATGGTATGCTATGTCCCGAGATGGAATGTTTATCGGACCACTTGCTAAAATTCATCCAAAATATAAAACCCCAAATATGGCGCTAATTGTTCAGGCGACGTGGGCATCCTTATTGCTGATGGCTGCTGGCTTTGCAGAACATGCTTATGAGACCATTATTGATTTTTTCTCTTTCACATCTTCAATATTCAATGTTTCAACATTTGCAGCAATTTGGATTCTAAGACGCAAATATCCTGATGCACCTCGACCTTTCCGAACCTGGGGTTATCCTGCGACACTGGTTATTGTACTCGCCATTCAAATTTGGTTTATGGTGGTTACTTTGATCACCGCTTTTATACCTTCTCTATTAGGAATAATTTTAACATCAACAGGATTGGCTTATTATTATAGAAATCAAATTCAGACATGGTGGAATCAGCGGATGAGTCGATGATTTCTATTTACAAAACTGATTCCATCGCTTTGAGCGATGGAATCAGTCCGAAATCACTTTAGATCGAGCATATTACAAAAATAGGGCAGGCTGCAATTTTGTGCTATTTTTTTTATTATATTTTTCTTTTTCTTGTTGATGGATTCCTTTATAGCCATCTGGCTCAGGAGGATATGATCTTTCCCTGGCATTAGTTTTTGTTGAATCGATTTTTATAGAATCCTGAGCAATTGCTTTCTTCATTGTTTGATCTTCAGGAGATCGTTTTTGACAACTCAAGCCACTAATTTGAATGGTAATTATCAGGAATAAAAATAATGTTCGCATTTTTATTTCCTAAATAGTTAAGACATTGAGATAAAATAAATTAAGCAGTATAGTTTTAGAAACTTTTACTTTTTCAAGGTCAACAAAATACAAAGGAGAAAGTCATTTAAGAGGTTGGATTAAATAATATGGACATTTGAATGCTAAATGTCTTGAAAACGATAAGTAATAAAATAAAATGGGCATCCCACCTCCTTAATCTCAATCCATAATTATTTTAAACATGCCACCGAATTGTCTGAAAAGTGAATCAAAAGGGAATTACTTGTTTTTAAGGATAATCAAAATAAACAGCAAAGCCCTCAGATACCATTTTATCGTTGATATTAAAATATTCCCCATTTTCATCCTGAATCCAGATTTCACCAAGATAACGACCATATTTTTCTTTTTTATCTTTTATTGTCTGTAAAATAATATAACGATCCTGGATAAGACTCCGAAGATAATCACGAGATTTTTTCCCCTGTTCTTTTTCTACGCCCGTCATTTCAGGGGCATCAATTCGGTGGAGTCGAATTTTTTCGCCATGAATCCAGGTGTGCATTCCGAGATCGATATCGATGGTGCAGGTATCGCCGTCATAAACACTAACGACATGAGCTTTGTAAACATAAGGTTGTAATTCCATGATCTCCTCCAATTTTCACGTGATGTTGGATATTGATTTTACCAAAATTTTTCACAAACCAGATTTATCAAAAAAACCTGGTTTATGCGTTCCTTATTATAAAAGATTTTGTACTGATTCCATCGCTCTAAACGACGGAATGACTTTGTTTCATTACTAAAAAGCCTCCTTTGATCTTAATATAATTTTATTTGATACTATTTTAAAAGAACAAGTTTTTTCGTTTCTGAATAGATACCTGCATTTAAGCGATAAAAATACACGCCGCTCGGTAGGTCTGTTGGTTTCCATATTAATACATATTTCCCTGCAGGTTTAGTATCATCAACAAGCGTCGCTACCTTCTGTCCAAGTGTATTAAAAATTTCCAGTTTAACTTTTGTTTTTTGTGGTATTGTGTAATTAATGGTTGTTGAAGGATTAAAAGGATTGGGAAAATTCTGGCTAAGTACATAGGTATTCGGAACAGTATTTTCAAAAGCACTAATTTGCGTTAATGTACCCTCGAAATTAACCAGTATTTTATGTTTTCTCGTAAACGTTCTTTCCCCGGATTTCCATGTTATAGTTGGATAATAATAGCATTGTTTTTCATCCGCTTGTTTATTACCGCGGAATAACAGTTTGAGAGGTATTTCATATTTATTGTTCTTTCCTTTAATCTCAATAAGCATAGAATCTATGTTTACGGAGGTATTACCAATAGGAACGAAATAATCTGTCTCCGGGAAATTCACGGTAATATCTTCTGCGACTCTATTCCCATAATTAATAAATGTGAGTGTATATTTTAAAGTATCACCTGCAATGAATTCGACGGAATCCGGGTTGTTCATAATTCGTTCGACCATTTGCAAACGTGCATCATAAAGACTATCCAGGGTCGAACCTGAATAGAACGCGGGGCTTACAGTCAGTTCGAACTTATTACCTTCTGCATTATGATCTCTTGCAATGGCATCTAAAAATCCGCCCGGAATATTGTCAGGAATCGAGGCGAAATACTCTTTTTGTGATGCCTGTGTTGTGGTAAGTTCTATTTCAGATCCGTCGTTTTTTAAAAGAGAAATGCTGACCGAATCCACATTTTCTTTTGGATCAAATATTACAAGCCGTATTTTTTTATCCTGCCCGGGATGGAGCCGTTGAGCTGTTTTGCCATTTTCAAGAATCTGAAACAGATCAAGTGAAGGCATAAAGCACTTCCATGAAACTATGGATTCTGTTACATTAAATTCATAGTCGATAGTTGTCTGACCTCTTTGTCCCAATAAGGTGAACGGACGAGTATTAGCTACTAAACGATACCGGTTCGCATTTTCCTCAACAGAATAATTATAATAGAGCATATAATTACTCGATAATACATAATTTTTTTCTAACAGACGATTTCGGGAATACATCCGGCTGTCGAATTCCAGATAAAAATTTATATATGCCCCCAGGAGGTAAAGTATCTGCCTGTGTATCCCGTTTGAATAACAGATTCCGCTGTCATCAAACAGGTTCGGGCTAAACTGTGTTAAAACTAAATCTTTATAATCGCCGTATGGATATAAAAATTGAAATTTAGGTACCAAAATGCCTTCGGTATTTTTTTCACTTAAATATAGAGTATCACCGGATGAAAGTGTCATGATATTTACAGACTCCGATTGATCCGGTCTGAAAAATTTTCTCTCAAAGAATACAATATCCCTGCTGTCGTTTATATAAAAATCCGATGTAGCAGTACTCGCGGGTGGTAAAGAAAAGCCGAAACAACCTTCAGAATAATTTCCGATACCTATTGACATCGTGAGATACTGCATCGGGTTAAATTCGGTTGTGAGTTTGTTAGCCATGAAATGGACATAGTTCCTATTTGGCAAAGCATGCCCCGAACTAAAACCCCATCCCTCTTCCATTTTATCCCCAATTTCAATTTTATCTAATTGAACGTAAGGAGCCCTAAAATAAGGCCCCCCCCTCAAAGGATTCCCAAACCTATCATAGCTTCTTGTATAGTCCAAGTTCAAATGAAGATCTCCAAGGTTCTGAGAGCCTGATAATAATGTTAAATCGTCCTGAGATTTAACACCTTTGGCGAAATTACCCAGTAATAAAGCCTGATCTCCATTATTTATAAGCACGTCCTGGTGTATTATATAAGTCTCATCCAAAGGGCTGAAGAAAATTCTTAATTCGTTATATTTCCATCCTACATAATGCATACTTCTAATGGAAATATAACCGGGATGCATTTCTATAATATCAAAATTGACACGGGAAGAATCCGTTATACGAACAGGATTATCGTATATATCCTTTGCCTGATCCACACCATTAAAAGCAGCAAACTCTGCTTCGCTATGATTCAGAGTAAGTTGTGTCAATCCCTTCACTTTGACATTATTTCGAACGATGTGGTAATCATAAGATATTTTGTTTGTTGTATCCCGTTCCCGAAACCATGCCTGCAGGGTATAGGTACGGTTTTGAACGGCAGCGGTATATTTATTGTCAATACCTCCGGTACGGCGTAGAACTTCTACCCAGTGATCACGATAAGGCCCGTAATAAAGTGTCAAATCATATGGTTCGAGATCACATTCAATAACCACAACATGGGATTTGATAAAACTGAACGGTAATTCAACAGTGTCCGAATCGGACTGGCAAATAATGCTACCAGTATAGGCAAAAGGCGAGGTTTGTTTAATAGCTACAGATTGAGGTACGGATATAATGGCTGTTATTTCTTTCTCTTCCATTGGAGCCAGTTCAAAACTTGTTTGACTTAGATACAGTGCTGCTTCTGTCGGAAGATAACTATGATTCTCTAAATTAAAATTTTGTGATACATTGCGCAGGTTCTTTACTTTGATTTCTACGGTATCCATCCATACTGCTTCTGTTAAATCCACCAATCCGAAACTGACTGTTCCAGGTTCGACAAGTATTCCGAGAGTTGCTGCGTTTAGTGCATCGACGCGTCCATTACCCCGCGCAAATAGCGACTCAAGAGAGGGCTTTGCGCTGTTAATGATTGCTGCTTTAATCTGTCCGGGAGTCCAGTCGGGATGCTGTTCTTTCAATAATGCTGCAACTCCTGAAGCGTGTGGCGCAGCCATTGAGGTTCCGGACATTATCTCCATCATGTTGCGCAGATATAGGGAATGAATGTCCACACCCGGAGCGGATACTTCAGGTTTTATTGCGAAGTTTATAGGATCTGGTCCTTTCGAACTAAAATTTGCCATGAAATCAAAGCTGTGGCAGGCGCCTACAGTTAATGCTGTCTCAGTAGTCCCGGGCGTGCCTATAGTCTGGAATGTAGACTCAAGAAAGGGATTGTAGCCTTCGTTACCTGCAGCAATTACACTCAATATTCCAGCCTGCGTGGCGTTATCAACAGCCGCGTCAACCGGATTGTCCGGTACAGGCCAACCACCTAAACTCAAATTCATGATATCTACAGCATCATCTGTTTCAGGATTGCCGTCCGGATCCATACAATATTCGATTCCTGC
>SMTZ1_10008214_pt1 | contig 17795 bp, 14 predicted proteins | sample DeeMarSWOR136_30_FD_25667 | JGI IMG/M metagenome (IMG submission 25667)
GGAAGAATTCATGAATACACATACTTTAAACATCAGGTTACGTGAGATGCTCACCTTTCAATTAGTCCAGTTCTACTTTGATAGAATAGAAACAAAAGAGAGAGGATATGAAATCACAGAAAAAGGTGAAAAGATCCTACAGCATCTCAGAGACCTGGTAACATTGATGAAAGAACCGTTATAACTGCAGCAGATTTGTATAGTCTATTATTTTGGGCCCTTGCCAGATCCAAAACCTCAACACTTACGTGCTATCTACTTTTAGCTGATCTATCCTGGGGTAAGCCTATCACAAACTTTCTGTCTTTAAAATCACATCTTCAAAAAGTGCACATCAGTGTAATAATCATATGGCTACATAAACTCTTCACAAATGTACGAGAAGATAAATATTAAAGTCATCGAAGAAGAATTATTATTGAAGAACGTGTTGAAACACGTGCTGTAACAGTGTTCAGGATACACTTGTTAACCTGGAGGTATACTCATGGATTCTGAAAAAGAAGCAATTCCACCAGTTAGTCCTTCTCGTGCAGAGACCACCCTTTTGCTGCTCATGTCTGTTGATGGTAAGATCACAAGCGGCGAAACAGACAACCTCGATTCTGATCGGGACTGGAAGAGATTAAAAGGTGTCAAGGAAGGAATACATCAATACTATGAAAAAGAGTGGTCAATTGCCATAAATTCTTTGAGTACAGGTAGAATTATGGAGAAGATTGGCATCAATTCACGAACAGAAACACCAGAAAAGGATGAACGTCTCACCTTTTTCATTGTTGACCGCAAGCCACACTTGGATGAAAATGGTGTTTCATACTTGGCACAATGGGTAGGAAGGCTTTTCATTGTCACCAACAATCCATCCCACCCTGCATTTGTTGTAAAATCAGACTACGAGAACGTCAATATCATTTTTTATCCTGAAAATATAGATTTTAAAGATCTTATGAGAAAGATGAAGCAGAAGTATGGCATCAAATGCCTGACCATAGAGACAGGTGGTACGTTAAATTGTGTCCTTCTCCGAGAAGGATTGATCGATCATGTCATGATTGTTGTTGCTCCTCTCCTCGTTGGCGGGAAAAACACATCATCTCTCATTGATGGACTATCTCTTAAAACTGAAGAAGATTTGATACATCTGAAAGCACTGAGCCTCGTAAAGTGTGAAGTTCTTCAAAATTCATATCTTCTCTTAGAGTATGATGTACTCAATAAAACAGCCATTGATCCTGAAGATTACTGAAGAACTTTAATCATAAAAAACGACATAACCCTCTTATTCCTGAATTTTACGACGCTCTCTGAACAGCATAGATTTGTATAGTTATTAGTCCTTTTTCCCTCTTTAATCTTCATTGTCCACGCAGGGTGACATACTCCAGTACTTCTGATTTTTCCAGGATATTCTGCTCTAAAAATTTTTCTACTGCATCGATATCTTCGGGAGAAAATTCCGATAAGGAAACTGTCCACCCTCCTTTTTTTATCTTGAAAATCAAATCAAACAACCGCCCCAGACTGCCAGTATTATCCCGAAAGGTGGTCACTTCTTGAAAGGGGTTTTTGAGTTTCTCTTTGATTATGAGTTTTGCTTTGTCATCATAAGTACCATCAGGCGTACGTCCGTTCCACCAGCAGGTGAGTTGCTCTCGGCTCAGTAAAATGGGATCCCCTTGAAGAAGACTGTATCCTTTCTCATCTTCGAGCGGTAAGAGTCCTCGGTAGAAATTTCTCACATGGAGTTTAGGTCGCCTATCCTGAGGAAGCAATTCAGAAGAGGCAGTGATTGTACCCACAGCTTCGTAGTGGCAAATATCAAATACTGCTTTGACAGGCTCCTCATTTCTGAAATAGAGAAAGATGGGGACATAATCATTTGGGTGTTCTCCTGGTAGTTTCCCTGAGAACCTGTCTAAAATGCTTGGTGTCCAGTGCTGGTAGCGGAAATATGCAATGTACTGAATACAGAAATCTGTTTCCTCCACAGGGTCTTCAATTAACTGCCAGTATAACCCTCCCATGTCTTCTGGTGTAATATCTTCAAAAGGGTTCAGAGATTCTCTGTAGTAAAGTTCAGGTGCAAACGTGTGAGCTAAATCTTCATACGTGGTTGCCATGGTTCTGATCCTCATTGAAGAATAAAAAGGTTTCGAAGAGCCTTACACAGGATTAGTCCATAGGTTCATATTCGTACTTTCTCAGACACTGAAGCTGCTGTGGTGAGCCAGGTTAGTAATGGGGAAATCAATCTTCCCAGCACAAAAAAGTCATAAAGTCACAGCACATGACCAATGACGGTCTGCTGAATAGTACATTCCCAATAAAAATCAATTTACCTTCTTGAGTGATTGACCTTCCATGTTGTGGTATGTACCACTTTCCCACTGGAAACGTCTATGATTTCCCCTCTAAACTCCAGATTCATCACCATAGTCACAGATGGATTGGGGTGACTCATCATTGGACTATCAGAGCCCCTGTATTCATGCCCAGTAGCTCTCTCCGGCCTGTATTTGTCTGCGTACGTATCTGGATGGTCTCTGTGTCCATAAAACATGTGGTAGCCTTTTCTGAAATGGTGGGGGACACCATCCTCACGCCAGATGACGGGATCTAGAGGTCCGTCAGGTAGTTGATGGATTGCTACAACACCATCAAGTGTGAAGGTTCCCCGTATGTACTGCCTGAATTCGCAGCTACTACTCTGACATTTACCTTTGTCACCGAAGTCTACATTCATGTGAAATGATTCATAGAGTCTGCTCTTTTTGAGCTTCCGACCAGAACGGTTCGCTGGCACATTGAACGCTTTAATACAACACTTCCATTTGGTGGGGTTTTTGGGCAATTCTTTCCTTTCTTTCGCCCTGGTTGTTTCCCTCACATCGAAGATTTTAGTATCACCTCTTACAGTGACAGCCATCGACTTTAAGGGGTGAGCTGTGACTGTAAATTGAAAATGAGCATTGACTGAGATTGATGATCCTCCAAATTCTGGAAGGGGACCATACTCAGGGCGGTTAATGAGGCGGAGAGGGTAATCTTCTTTATCGTATAATCCCACATTAACGGTTTCACCGAGAATTGGTTCTTCTTTTTCACCTGTATCTGAACCCTTTACAATGACGATAGTCACATAATGGATACCTTCGATTGTCCATAAGTACGGATAAACCCAGAAACCAGCAATACGTTTCTCTGTAAGCCATTCACGTGGCCATTTGGAGGTGATCTTTTTCTTTCTTTCTGGCCCCTTTCCATTTCCTGATGTTATCTTTTTGATGCCAATCACTACTGCAATCACTATTATGAAAATTATGATCAGAGGGTAAAGGCGTCCATCAATAGGAGGAGGTGTTGTAGTTGGAGGAGGTGTTATATTAGAGAGCAGCTCCTTTGCCCGGTCGGGATCATATGGGTAAGGTTCAATAGTCCTGTCAAATGCCCAAAAAGTAGGATCTAATGGAATCGCACATGGTGCTGCTGGAGTCACAGTATCTTCATACCAGTTGTCTCTATCCTCATTGTGGAGCCTGCAAATTCTCTCTCTGGGTATCAAATAAGAAAGAGCTTGTCGGACACGCTTATCTTTGAGAACCTGATGGTTCAAATTGAATGCTACATGCTGACCTAACCATTGTGTCCCACTTTCCTGCTTTTGATAACTGCAAAAGATGAGTGCGAGGGGCTGCTCTTCATGAAATAGCTGTTGCCACTCCAGCCAGTATTCTCTGAGTATTTTTTCATCTCGTTCTTCTCGTATCATATCAATGAGCAAATCATTCTCAGTGTTCTCCCAGCTCACATAATTTTCTCCATTTCCTTTTCTAACAGAATTATCTGAATGAAAAAGATTATAGATAGTATCAGCTTCATTGCCGCTTGCGTAGTGCCAGCCGAATATTGCCACATCAAATCCGTCTTGTTCGTGAATCCTTCCTTCAGATCTGAAAACTCTCTTTTCGAGTTCATCCCAAGAAACAAAATCCAGTGAAACATCTATGCCAACAGCTGTAAATTCATTGGCTATAATTTGAGCATATTCCATCCTGAATTCATATGCCTTAGGGCAAATAATTTTTAATTCAAAAAGACCCTGGCCTTCTGTAATTGATAGACTTGAGAAAACAAGAACGAGACTAACGACCAGTGCCATCTTCTTCATGTGATCACTATTTGGCAACAGAGTTGATGTTTATAAGTTTTTCGGTGTATTATGCGTATCACCAGGGAGTGTGTTTTTCTGCGATAAGTATCTTTTCTCAAGTCAATTCAGATCTGAATTCTACATCAGCAACTCAGGTTTTATTTTCAGAAAGGCAATAGTCTTTTCAATTCAATTCCTACACGATGGGATGTAAATCTAATCATCACAGGTAATTTTAGAAAAAGGATTCTGGGGTTGACCTACCACTTTGTTGGGACGGACAATCTTTTTATGCAGGATCAAACTGGTGTAAAAAGGGTGAAAAACAATTTTTCCGCAACATATACCAGAAAAGAAGGTATTCGTCATCTTCTTGAGAGAATACTGGAAAATAAAATACCAATAAAGACGTTTCAGCATGCAACCTTCATGACTGTTCTTCAAGGAACGGTGGAGGCCATTCCTGTTCTGTTTTTCTGCCTCTCTTGTATCGAAAATCACATTTTTCAAATCCTTCAGCCAGGGTCATGGTCCTCAAAAGTCCCCAATCAGATGCTTTATTCGTGGCAAAGTCAAAGAAGCAAAAAAAGGGGAGAAACTCATCTGCACCTTTTTCGTGATAGAATTTTTGTGTCCCACACTCAATGAAATCATAACCATAATCGAAGTGTACACCATCTCCTTCAATAAATTCCCACACCCAGTCTTTAATACTCAGAAGTTGAAAATCTCTTCCTATTTGGGGGATGAAAATAAGATTGATAAAGATGGCCGAATCATCTTGTTCTGTTGGCTGAATTGCCCAGATTGCATAATGCCTGTGAAAAGGTTTTTTAATGAGGAACGAGGAGAAGAAGTGTGATACAATGAAGTTAGGAAGATTTGAAAAATTCTTCATGAAGAGGGAGCATCATAAAAAGCACACAATCAACCGCGCTCGAAAATTGATGGATTTCATCGAATGTACAGAAAATCAAGACTTCCTTGAAGTAGGATGTGGAGCTGGTGCAGTTTCACTTTTTTGTGCCCATGAATACTGTTTTAATGTCACAGCAGTAGACGTAGACCCTGACATGATCAGGCTGGCACAAGCAGATGCCAATGATTCAAAGGTTCATTTTACTGTAGCAGATTCGACCCGATTGGCCTTTGCAGACGAAAGCTTTGACATTGTGCTATCGTTCGGAGTCATGCACCACATCCCTAATTGGCTGGATGCTCTAGAAGAGATTAGGCGTGTTTTGAAATGCAAAGGTTATTTCATTTATTGGGACATTATGTACCCTTGGTTTTTGGCTAAGGTTGGAGAGTTATTTGCACGGAACTATGGAGTGACAACACTTGATAAGTTCAATCATTACATAGAACAGAAAAATTTTTCTAAAGTCCATTTTTCAGTGTTAAGGTCGCTGCAATTCTACGAATTGGAAGCTGTACTCCAAAAATAGCAATTACAGAATGAATACTTCAAAAAATGAAAACAATAAAAAAATCAAGATGTAAAATATAACAATGAATCCGATTGAGAAGAACCTGAAAGATAAATTGATAACCTACCAATACACTGTATACTATGAAATCGATTACACCAGCTCCAATTAAACCAACTATCTCTCTGGACGTGTTCGACAAAATTGATATCCGTTGTGGAACTATTGAACGGGTGGAGGACATTCCAAAATCAAAGAATCTAGTCCGCTTTACTGTGGATTTTGGTGATCACAAAAGGAAAATTCTAGCAGGTATAAAACAAGAGCGTGAAACCCCAAAAGAAGTGGAAGGAAAACAAGCATTATTCATCGTTAATGTGGAACCAAAGAAAATAATGGGTGAACTATCTGAAGGAATGCTCCTCGATATCGGATACCACGATAAGATTACGCCTGTATTAGCTGTTCCAGAAGTCCCATTTCCTAATGGAACGAGGTTAGGATAACGGGTACTCAGTAATGTTGATAGAAAGTGAATTCTATCATTGTAACCAGAATAACAAACCTATATAAACAGATACTGTCCTGGATACCCAGGTGATTATGTGGAACTACCAACAGTAATTGAATGTCCAGTCTGCAGAACTAAAAATGAAGTCAATTTAGTCGATTTTGCAGAAGGACATGTCATCACATGTTCAGGATGCCAAAGAGACTTACTGGTAAGAGGTGAACCTATTAAAGCAGAGCTTAAAGACGTGAATGCAATCTTAAGAGAGACTCAAAGCAGCATCTTAAAGAATTTTGTGGGCACTTCTGCCATTATTGCTGTAGCTATTTTCCTTGTAATAATCAGTGTTAGCAAAGTAGTGAATATTCAGATAGAAGGTGAGGTCTTCCTTTTTATTTTAGGGATTTTTGGAACAATTTTTGCTGTTTTGCTCGGGTTTTTGTGGTTAATAAAGAAGTGGTTTGCACTCTTCAAATAGAAAAGAACAATTTCTATCAACATCTGAGACCATTTTTCGTATGAATAATGTATTGACTGTAATGCTACATTTTTTTTCTCGTAACATTTTCCCTTGTGATGTATTCATCTGCTTCTACTCTTACTATATACTCTCTTTCTGCCTCTAGATTGGATATAGTTATTCAATGGAATTATTGAAAACATATCTTTTCTTTGTTAGTTTAAAGATCGTCTTCTTCTTGGTTCTGTAATGAGTGTACCCTACGTGTTCGCCCAGCATGCTGTGGGTATAGTAGTTCTCTTCCCCTACAGGTAACTCGCCTTTTTCTGCAGTTTCGGGCAGACCCTTTTCTACAGGCTGGTTTATGCAGCCCAGGGTCAACAAGAACAGACACAGAATGAAGAGCCATAGTCTTTTCAACCTACGCAATGCGCCATTTCCCTGTTTTGGAATAGAGAATTCTTTCAGCAGTGGTTTCATTATTTCACCTTTTCATTTCATGTTTCAGTATATTGTACTCTATCTTTAATAAAGGTTTTCTTAGTTATCTAGGGGGTTGATGTCCCTTTTCTATTATCAATGTTCTAAACTTAATCTCAATTTCCAACCAATATGGGAGGTATCCAAAAAAGAGTGCAGGATTTTTGGTTTTCATTATTTTTATTTGCTTTTTTTTGTAATAATATAGCTTTATCTTTGCTATTTCTTATTTTTTGTAGAATTCAAGCATTAATTCGCATAGAACGACCATACTTTCGCAAATTAAAATTTTGCAGAAAAAAGAAAAAGGGAGGTTATACAAAGTGATTCTAACTGAGGGAGAGTATCATTTTTTCAGAGTACAAGGGCTGAACAACGGAGGCTAGAAAGTCTTTGCTGAAAGTAATGGACCTGAGACTTTTGCTCCTCCTGTTTGAGTGGAGTGATGGGAATAAATTGTGTATGGAGCCCTCTTTGGAGGAGAACTGCTCTTCAATGTGAAGGTGGTTTTACATCTGGTCTGCTATGGAAAAGAAAGGGGAGAAGCAGAAAGAGAAAAAATAGTATTCAACATGACATGCAATGGAACACTCCTTACAGATGCAGCAGTTGACTTTCTCAATGACAATAATGTCAATGTGATGGTACGTATGGACAGACCACCAGTGGTGCAAAATGTAAACTGCCCATATAAAAATATACCTGAATTTACCCTAAGTTTCGCACTACAAAACCACGTCCGAGATGCATAATTTTGAACCAATAGTTAACTATTTATACTTAGTAGCAGCTCATTATGGTAGTGAGAAGACAATTTTCTTTTAATAAAAATGTGTAGTCATGAAATTCATGACTACAGATGTGCAAATTGCGAAAATTTCAAAAAACATTAAATGCAGAGTAAATTTTTGGTATTAAGTATCATCTTTGCTATCCTAATAATTCTAAATGACAATAAATTGATAGTCTCGTAGTCATGAAAAGAGGGGTAAGTTTAGGAAATATAAAAATGGGAGAGGATACAATATAACAGCATCACATGTTCAGAACTATGTGAATGATTTTAACTTATGTGATGATTCGAATGTTTCCTTTCCAAAAATTCCTCCATTTTTTCAGATCTCACTGCCTGTCCTGATGTTGGAAACATGATTGGGTGATCCAGTACTTCTCTTAGAAACTCAATTTTAACTTTATAAAAAGCTAAAAAACGATTTCGCAAATTTTTAATAGTAACCTTTTTAAAGCTTGCCACAGAAGAAGAGGTACAAAGGACTGCAGACAAAGGGTTCACAATTTCGATTATTCGGACTTACTGGACTTTTCTGTTATAGGTTTTTTGTAAAAAACCAGATAGTAATCTGAGGAGATGATATATATGAAAGGAACTGTACAATGGTTCAGCGCTCGAAAAGGATACGGATTTATCCAGGGTACAGATGGAAAGGATGTTTTCGTACACCAAACTTCTGTACCTATGGGAGTATTTCTCAGAGAAGGAGACGACGTTGAATTTGAAATAGAAGAATCAGACAGAGGACTAAGAGCAGCAGAAGTACGAAAATTATAATCTTATTCTGGAAATTTGAGGATTAGATCTCTCATTTCTTTTTTTTATTTTGGCATGAGTCTTGATCAGTGGTCAGAGCTGGTTCATAGACAGAGGTTTTCCAAAGTTCTTCGTCAGGTTCCCAAACACTCCCTGGTCATCTGATAACCTGAAGAACATATCGACAAGCATTTCTTTTATCTCTTCGCACTGCACTGAAGGGTTGGTCATTTTCCCGGTTATCTGGTAGGTAGCTCCTCTGCACCACCCAGCACACCAGTGCCTCACATAACAGGCAGCACACTGCTCGTTCAGGACTTCTACAGGATATTTTTCCCTCAGATCTTTTAAAACTGGTGAATCTTCCCAGATTTTCTGGAAAGATTCTTGTTTAATATTTCCTGCTTTAAATTCTGGTAAATAATGATTGGGACAGGGGTACACGTCCCCATGAGGGTCTAATAACACTAACCGTAACCCAGCTCCGCACCACTTCTGTACACCGCACGTCCTGCAGGATCGAGCCAGTGTGGACAAAAAGTCAGAACTCATCATCTTCCAGAAGTGGTGGTTTTTTCTGAACATGCCAAAAACTTCTTCTGCAAAACGAGGAAGATGAGGCATTTCCAGACTGCAGTTGATACCTCCTCCTGCTTCCTGAAAAGGTATGAACCGCGCGCTGGTAACTCCCAACTGGAGGGCTAAGGTGTAGTACTGCTCCAGTTCACAGACATTCTCTTTGTTGCACGTCATGGACATGACTGTTGTAGCCCCTTCTTTTACTAACGTTTTTATTCCTCCAATAGCTTGTGCATAGGTTCCTTTTCCCCTAATAGCTTCATGGGTTTTCTCATATGGAGAATCCAGTGAAACCTGGACCACCAAATCCTCTATGGAAGCAGCTTTTTGCGCAAAATCTTTGGTTATCAATGTCCCATTCGTACTTAGTGTTGCAGCTCCCATGAGCTCACACCCATATTCAGCAATTTTTAAAGATTTTTCAGGAACGATCAGCGGTTCTCCCCCTAAAATCTGGAGATCTGTATCTTTTTCTTCCAGGTAAGGTGCCACCTGATCCAAAAAGTCGATAAATTCTTCTGCGGTCAATTCTTCTGTGATCTCGTGGGGAGATAAGAGAATATCTTTGTTGTAGCACATGATGCAGCGCAGGTTGCACCGATTAGTAGGGTGAACTACCACAGATTTTAATTTTCCACCTGGTACAAAAAATCGGGGCGGCTCATCTGCTGCAGGATATAATATGTACGCATTAATAAACGTGTTAATAATAGCTTCCATCATTTCTTCATCTGAGGATTTGGAAATAGACTGATATTTTTGTTTAATCTCCTCTCGTGTATGTGGACCTTCAATTTCCTTTATGAACAGGAAAGCTTCTTCATCCACAACCATCCAGTTAGGGATATCAGGCCAGATAACAAGGTATTTTCCATTCCTCTCTTCAGTGTAGGCTGGTTTTCTCCCTGTTATAAGATCTTTTGTGGGTTCCATTCTCTTCACCTGAAAACCTGAAAATAAAACTAAAAATAAAAATAGAAAAAATTAGTGAAGGTTACCAACATTGTCTACTCTACCGTAGCCGGCTACATCTATGGGGCCGCAGGGATCAGGTTCTGCAGCCTGCAATGGACCTACAGATCCGTATGCGAACAGCATCATGCGTCTCACCTCCTGTTGTATATTGTGATTTCCTCCTTATATATCTTTTGCTGCTACAGAAGTTGTCTAATAACCTTTAAAATGTCTGACTTTGAAATATACTTTGAGGGTCAACTCATGGGTTACTGTATTAGTCTTTTGGAAACCTCAATAAATTATGGTTCCTTCTCTAAACGATGGCAACCCTTGTATGAAAGTATTGACCTCAGTAATGATGACTGCTTTTTCATCTGCACCATCAAATAATGTCTGTATAAGCCGAATTTTTTTTCAGGTCATCAGCAAAACATGGAGCGAGTACACCTCTAGTGTTTCTATTACTTTTTGAAGTGTAACAATCTCCCTACGGCCATCAATATTATTTACACCACCTATTTCATCATTGTATTTTTCATGCACATGAGTTAGAAGTCCAGAAACTGCTGTTGATGATAGGTTGCCTTCTGAGGAGAATTTACCATTCTGCCAGACAAAGGATAACCCTTCCATTTTATATCCTATGTAGTCGATCAATTTGAAGCGGCCCTCCCCATATACAAAGGGGGATTGCTTTGATACATGTCCATTGCTGACCAGTAGGTCATACTCTTTTATGTATAACCAGAAATGTCCAGATTTTTCAATATCCTTCCCTGATACTACATAGGTTTCGATTCCAGCAAAGTCTAATGCAACAGATATGGGAAAAGACTTGGGGCCGCATGCTGCAATCCCAGTGTAATAGGATGAATCTGCTGTATTATCTGTTTCATCGCCAGGATTTTCAAGGTAGTTATGTACTTTGATGTGGCTTAAAAATTCATCTCCAAGAGCCTGTACCCTCTTATGTACGGGGGATTGGGGTTCAATAGTGGCCAGATAGGCTGGAATCGGGCTCAAATAGTCTGCAAGTTTTAACATGAGTGCACAGTGTATTTGTTTGTTCAGATACTTGATGGACGGGGGGTCATCGTGCCAGGAAAACTCAGTGAGCTGTAATGCGACACTTAAGTCTATGTCTGTAATTTGGTTCATACGGGTGACAATTTCTTTTTCAAATTCTGAAAGTTCAGGGTTCACCTTTTCTGTTGAGAATTCGGTAACAATTTTGGAGAGATTACCGGATGCATCAGTACTTGTGGTTCTCCCCATTAAAGGGTACCATGCACAATTTTCATTGAAAATTAAAACTGGATTTCCATCAATTGTATTTACTGGCTGCAAATTCTTCATGAAAACTAAGGTTCCTTGAGAATATATGTATGAGTTCTGATTGTCACAGTATATGATAAAGGTGTTGTGGGCTTCAACATTTTCTAGCCTCAGATGAACGTAATAAGCTGATGCTCTATCTATTTGGGTCATTAATTTTGTATTTGAGTGTATCGTTAAGAATAAAGGGAAATTCCTCCGATCCAGAAAGGAGAATACAGGGTATTTTACTGGATAGATTTCTTCAAACTCTACAATTGTATATTTTTGCAGTGTTTCCAAGGTGATTTCAAGAGGATAAGTCTGAGCCTTGGTAAGGTCAGATTTCAAGTATATCTCCGGATATGTAACAGCTAATACGCGGCTGGTATAAAAGGAGTATTTGGAATAAAAATCAGTTTCAGATTTCTCTATGATGTCTAACCAACCTTTTTTGTGCAGTTCAACTGCTTCATTTTCAGTGTAAGCTATACTGGTTGGGGAAGGGGTTACAGTGGAAGGTGCAGGTAGTGGTTCTTCCTGGATACAACTGGAAATTAAAATTGCTACAAACAGAACTGGGAGGGCAGCTTGTGGGTTCATGCACTCTATTAAATATTGTTAGTTATATATTTCTTTTCCATTCCACCCAAACCTCTTCGTCGTTGATAAATCTAAAATTACTATTCCATGAAAAATTTTGGAGGAGGATTGCTCCAATTTCATTCAGCTGAATATTAAGCTAGCTCATTAATATTTTTCCCCCAGATTAATTGGATACATAAAGATCTGAAGATTTAGATTCTGGAAAATCAAGGTTCACTAACAGTGCTTTTATTCTGTATATATCAAAGGTGGCAAAAATGTTTCAAAAACTGGTGGAGAGCGCATTTCCATCTCTATGTCTTTTACCTTAATTTTTTCTATATTTGGTGAAAGAAGAATCAAAATCAAAAGTGCTACAATGACCCCAGAGATTCGCCAGTCTGTCACAATGGATTCTGAAAATGTAGGAATAACAGGATGAAATAGCAAGAGAAAGGGAATAGGAAGCAGAAAGAGGAAAAACAAGATTCTTTTCGGCCAGTGCCATGTAGGTGAAAACAGCCACCAGCGCCACCAACTTGGTTTTATTTCATAATCCCAGATATAGTTCAACAGATCGCGAGTCCGAGGTCTTACGAAAGATTTTGATCCAAAAATCCTCTTGAGTTTTTCCATTTTAGATTCCAGCCCTATGCAATCTTCAAGTCTTTCTTTTGCTGCAAAGATGTCGCCATTTTTATAGTAGAAATAACCCAAGACGTACAAAATAAATGCTTTCAACTCTTTTTGATATTCTTTAGATAGATCATATGCTTTTTGATATTCTTTAGATAGATCATATGCTTTTTCCAAGTCTCTAATAATTGCAAACATTATTTCTTTGTGTTCTTTGCTCTTGGGTTTAAAATGAGATTCTGCCTTGAGATATCTAGCATAAGCAGTCCACAAAAGAGGCAAAGGGTTACCTAATTTGGAATGAGCTGCTTTTTCGAAGAATTTGACTGCTGAATCATATTCTTTTTTTTCAATCTCAACTCTGCCCTTTATTAACAAAGCAAGGAAGTGTGTTTTATTTAAACTGTATGCTTTTTCAACATTATCAAAAGCTTTCTCAAGACCCCCATGAACTAAGAAAAGCTCTCCCAGGTTAGCGTATGGCGTGGCATATTTTCGATTTAGCTCAATAGCCTTTTCATAAGCCGTTAACGCCTCTTTATATCTTTTGAGCCTGTAGAGAGCAGCGCCTTTGCCGTTCCAAATAACAGCATTTTTTGGATCTAGCACTAGAGCCTTCTTATAAGCCTCTAGTGCTTCTTTATATCTTTCAAGATTGTATAGAGCAACGCCTTTGTTGTTCCAAAAACGCGAATCTTCTGGATTCAGCTCTAAAGCCTTTTTATAAGCCTCTAGTGCTTCTTCATATCTTCCAAGCTCATCTAGCGCCCCACCCTTAGTATGCCAGGCATCAACACATTGTTCTCTTGTTTTATCAGTTTTCTCATCAGTTTTTAACCCTTCATAGATTCTAGTTGCTTTTTCGCACGCTTCTAGTGCTTCTTCATATCTTCCGAGATGGTAAAGAGCACTACCCCTGCAATTACAGGCTTTAATGTCCTTTTCATGTTTTTCAGTAGCTTTCTCGTACGCTTTTACTGCATCCTCATACCTCCCAAGATCGAAAAGGATATCGCCTCTTCTACACCAAGCTGCATTACCTTTTTCGAGTTCGACCAGTTCTCTATACATCTTCACTAGCTTTTCGTTATTACATCGGAATCTAGCAATAATTTCCTTATTCGAAACCTCATCAGAGGTCTTTTCTGTTCCAATAATTTCATTGCAGAGTTCTACAGCTTTCTCATAGGACTTCAGTGCGTCTTCGTTCTTTTTGTGTTTGTCTTTAAGGTTGCCGATGGTATTACCCTTTTCATGACAGATTTCAGCATATTTTAGTTTTATCTTATCAGTTCTTTCACTATATTTCAATCCTTCAAATATTTCAATGATTTCTGTATAAACTTCCAGTGCTTCTTCATATCTTTTCAGATTACTGAGAATATTACCCTTTTTGTACCAGGCTTCCGCATATTCTACATTACCTTTCTTAATAGTGATAACCTTCTCAAAGGCCTCTAGTGCTCCTTCATATCTTTTCAGATTACTGAGAATATTACCCTTTTTGTACCAGGCTTCCGCATACGTTGGTCTCATATCCACAGCTTTTTCATAGACTTCTAATGCTTTTTCATATTCTTTGAGCTTGCTCAGGACATTACCTTTCTTATACCATGCTTCAGCGCATTGTTTATCTATGTTGATTGCTTCCTCATAATATTCCAATGCTTTTTCAGGATCTCTCTTGTTGAGAAATCTGTCGCCCTCTTTAAGTAGTCCCCGCACATCTATGGGAATCATGAGATTTCCTCCATCATTTCTCATGCACACTGCTCGATGCATCAATGTAGTCGGTTGTTCATGAATCAACTATTTCATGAATCAACTATTGTCACTTTATATCTTCTCTTCACATTTGTGCTATATAAATTTTTCTGTTCATCGCCTTAGCTTCCCTATTCTTTCCTGCATGAACGAAGGTGAAAGAAAAGGTTCAAGAGCAGGTGGAGAGCGCAAAGGGTTGTTTCAGTTTATTGATCCGAATATGGGCCTTTAAAAATTTCAAATAATATTTTAAATGCTTTGACCTGCATAGGATTCTGTATAACCTACAGATTCTATAATACTGCTAAAATTTTTTGCACAGTGATTCATCATACGTGGCTCTCTCGTGAATTTCTTTGATAAACCCCATTGTCGCAACAGAATAGCCTTTGTTTCTAACGTTGTCTTCCCATTCTTCCCAGTTGTGGGCTAAGTGATCCTTCTGCCATTCTTCCCAAATTTTGTTATTGTTGATTTGAAAGAATTCTTTTTTAAAATCTTCAAAATCTTCTCGAAGTTTGTTAATGCCAACAAAACGAGCTGAGTCAGGGTTCTTGGCGCACACCTCTGCATGTACACGATCAGTATATATGCCTCCAACATTCCCACATGTGCATGTTTTTATTATTTCTCTTACCAGCTGGAACCCGTTTTTGCACTTCATACAATAGAGGAACTTTGTCACAGGTTTCACCTGAGTATGAGAATGCAATTGCTCTTATAAAGCTTCTTGTACTACTGCATTAATGCTCTGGTCTCATAATTCCTGATTTTTGCTAATTCACTCAGGTGTTTATATTGTGTTGAAACTAGACTTCAAAAATACAAAACTCCTTTGATTGTAGAATTGGACTGGGCCGAATATACTATACCATTAAATCACTATATGTGAGTTTTATGTCACCTGTCAAATGCTCAAAAAAGGTTTGCAGTGTCCGGAAAAACTGAACCATTCAGTAAAATTTCTGGAAACTTTTATAAGAAAACTCATTATGGGTTCCCAATTCTGCTATAGGGTGAAAAAAACTATTTTCTTCTGTTTTGAACTTTTCAAAAAGAATTTTCCGTCTCTAATCTCCTTTTTTTTGGTTTAGACATCATTGTCCCTCCTTTCCAACATCTTTTGAATAGTATTTATTCTTCCAGGCGCTGTCAACTAATACCAACTCAGATCGGATTACTCCTTTTTCATCTCTCAGTTCCCTGAGGATTTTATTGAGAGTTGATCAGTGCATCAATGAAGATGAGTTTATTTTTATTATTGAAAGTAAACAAAAATGATGAATTAAATTTGGATTTTAACTGATTTTTGAAGACCAAAAGGTTATAAGAGCATACTATAGTGCTTGATCAGAAGACGCCTTTCATGGCTATCACCAGGGGCTGGAATCTCTCAAATACTTTTATATCATCCCTACCAGCCCTTCTTCTTCATTATGTGCAACCTGTGATTCTTTCTGTTTTCTTTAAACTGTAACTAGTTTCTGGACTTGAGGGATTTTCATGTTTAGGAGTATTTGCACTTTTACAGTGTTTTCTTCTTGGAAAAACTTATATACTCTTATCAAATTTCTGGACAAAAAGGGGAGATGATACAAAGATGGAAGTGGTATAATGAAATTGAAAGAAATAAGCATAACCGTCATTGTCTGGCTGGGTTTGCTCTTTCACACACAAGGACTGGCTGCAGTGGTTGTAGTCTCTTGTGAGGAAGGGATAATAGATTACTCTTTTAATAGGTTAAGGAGATTTACATTGAGTGATGGGATTACAGCTCCTGAGAATTTCTATGGATTCACAGAAATACCAGAGGATCAGGAATCGGAATACCAGGGATTGGAGATTCATCCCAGTGATAATCCTCAGTTTGAGTATGCAGCTCATTCTCCGTACTACAAGGTTTACTTCAAGGGGAAAATGGTGCAAATGGTTGTTAAAGATACATGGGTTCAATTTGAATTGGGAGAAGAACTGGAAACAGATAAAAAATCTGAATCAAAAAATTTAGAGAATACAGAATTAATATCTATTGTCGAAAACAATTCGCTTTCTATTGCAGATGTGTATGAATCAGTGGACTTATCCTATGAGGTGGATACATCTTTGCTAAGAGAGGTTTTAACGCTCAAAGAGCTGAAAGAATTTGAGAGGTTAACACAGAAGATTTCCTGGGGAGGTGTGACACCTGAGTTTGGAGAAGATGGTTCCATCCTCTTTTTAAATCAAGACAAGAAAATTTTGAAGATCTTGCCCCCGTTCATGAGGGATGCTACAGGTGCAGTGTGTGAAGATCTGCATTATGAATTGGTAGAAACTGAAACAGGGCATGAACTGCACAAGGTCATCGATGAGAAAGGGTTAGAATGGCTAAAAAAAGCTGTGTACCCTGTTGTGATAGACCCTTCAATGGAGACATTTGAGGATGCGTGGGAATCTTCCGGGTTACAGCCGTATGGGCAGTACTTCAGGAATTTGAGAGAGTATGTTAACCCAGCTAATGGTCATCTAACGGTAACACAGACAGATTTAGTAATCCCTGGAAGAGGGTTAGACGTAGTGATTTCCAGAGTATATGAAACACCAGCCGTATTCTATAAAGCAGAACCTTACGATTATGAGGAACCTCCTGTAAATGTGGGAAAGGGATGGCAGTTAGATTTTCCGTACGTTGGTGACAAGTATCTGCACTTGTGGGGTGGCACTTCATACAAGATTGAATGGGTGAACAATACTTTTGAGAATCACGAAGGGTCACATTTTGTTCTGGTGAAGAATGGAGACAATACGTACACATTGACTACTGCCAGTGGTGCAGTGTACGAATTTTCAACTGCGGGGAAATTGACTGAAATAAAGGATTTGGATCAGAATACTATTACATTCACCTATAATGGTGCACTTTCCTCCATCACAGACACTATTGGGCGCACAGTAACCTTTTCCTATTCAGATGGTAAATTGCACAAAATTGTATACAATGGAGCTGAAATAGAGTTTGGATACAGTAATGGCTGCTTGGTATGGATGGATGACTTTTTGAACAGGAGAACCTTTTACTACTGCGATTCAGGATGGACAGAATGGGTTGAGTATTCTCCTCCACATTGTATGCAAAAGTCCAATTCATACTTACTCTCAAAGATTTTGTATCCTACAGGTGGTTATACCACGTATTCTTATGATAGGCACTCTTATGAAGCTATTTACGGTGATGACGGCACTTGCCACGATTATTTCAAATATTATGTTACAAACCAGAGAGTGTATGAAACGAACCAGGTACGACATAATGCTTACACATATACTGGGAATTTCATTGGAATTACTTCCTGCACCATGACGATAAAGAATGAATCTGATATTACCAAGGGTTCCTA
>SMTZ1_10002702_pt1 | contig 17793 bp, 17 predicted proteins | sample DeeMarSWOR136_30_FD_25667 | JGI IMG/M metagenome (IMG submission 25667)
AAAATATTAAAATTGAATTAAACATCTCAATGCTTCTTACTTCGGTTTTTTTTTTTTAAAATCAACAAATCGGTAAAATCTCGTATTTTAAGATAAAATCAAGAAAATTTACTTAAAACGTTCGTATTTTATTATTAAGAGCGGTTTTAAGACAATATTTATTAGGGAACTTAGAAAATATTATTTTAATAATTTTTAAAGTTTCGAATAAAATTTAAAATGAGTAATGGAAATGCCTAAAAGTTCAAAAAAAGAATCGAGCAAATTATGGTATAGCATTGGTTCTATAGGTGATACTGGTTCTTATTCGATTGTGAGTTCCTTTTTATTTTATTTTCTGATTGATGTAGTTTTTCTTGATGCTTGGTTAGCTGCATTGATTTATATGTTATCATATGGTGTGTGGAATGCAGTTAACGACCCAATAGTTGGTGTTTTATCTGACAAGACAAATACTAAAATAGGAAGAAGAAAACCATGGATTATTTTAGGAGCACCACTCACTTTTATTTTTTATATTTTACTATGGAGTCCTCCTGTTGGACTTGGTTCACTCGGAGTCTTTTTTTTTCTCTTAGTCGTTGTAGCAGGATATGAATTCTCATATAGCATGTTTGGAGTACCATGGTTTTCAGTATTTCCTGAACTATGGGAATCTGTGGAGGATCGCAGTAAAGTTGTCGTATTTAGGCAGATTTTTGCGATAATTGGCAGCGCATTCGCAATAGGAGTGTTTCCAATTCTTCAAGCGTCTTTAGGTACAATTTTTGGAGAACTTGCTGGGTGGACCTGGGCTGCGGTTATTATGGGGTCAGTTTTTTCGGCATCGTTTTTACTATCTTCACTTGGAATAAGAGAACGTGAAGAATATACAATAGATAAGAGATTACCTCTGATAGAATCAATTAAAATGACGCTAAAAAACAAAACGCTTCTAAAGTATATGGGTATTCATCTTATGACTTGGTCAATTACAGGATGGATGGGTGCTATGACACCATTTTTTATTTTGCATTCAGTTGGACTTAGTTTAGATGTGATTGCTATTGTCATGCTTCCGAATATTTTAGCTACCATCATGCTTTTTGTGATGTGGAGAAAAATTTATATTCGATTCGGTCCGAAGAAGACTTTAGCACTCACAGTTATATTAAACGCTTTATGTTATATCCCATGTCTTTTCATTATAGATCTGATTGGTTTAGCTATGTGGGGGTTTCTTGTCGGAGTAGCAATGTCAGGAGTTTTAGTATCAAGAGAAGTAGTAGCGGGAGATGTTGTAGATGAAGATGAATTGATAACCGGTATAAGAAGAGAAGGATCATGTTTTGGATTTTTGATTGCAATCGACAAATTTTCATTGGTGATAATAGGATTCTTCACAGCAATACTTCTCGATGTAATAATTGGTTATGATCCGTTATTGCCTGATCCCCCAATAATGAATATGGGTATTAGGCTTGGTATTCTAGGGTTTATATCACTATTCACCATAATCCTATTAATCATTTTGAAATTTTTTCCCTTGAACAATGAAAGGATTGCGGAAATACGTGCGGAAATTGAGAAATTACACGCTGAAAAATTACAACGTCTTAAAGAATTCAATTTAAAGAATTAAAACGTTAAAGATAGATAAATCTTAAAAGTATTTTTAAATTAAGAAATGAAAATTATAAGAAAACAAAAAAAAAATAATCTACATGTTAAGAGGTTGGAATAAAGTTGGATAATGAGAATAAAGTAAAGGAAGATATGAGATTTACAATCCAGGACATATGCGAGAAAGTAGGCCCCAGAGCTCCTTGTAGCGAGCAAGAAGCTGCATGTGCAACCTATATAGAAAATTGCTTTAAAAATTACACGGATGATTCTAGAATTGAGAAATTCTATTGCCATCCAGGCTCATATCGAGCAGCATTCAGAATTCCCATGATAGATTTAATGATTGCCACGATCTCGTATTGGATCTACTTTTTTTATCCTAATATCGTATCCTTACTTATCTGCTTTGGATTCATTGTATTTTCAGTAATTGTTATTCTAACAAATTTAATGCAGAATATTGAATTCATCGATCCACTCTTTAAAAAGCAAAAATCTATAAATGTTTATGGGAAATTTAAGCCACGAGAAACTACAGAACGAATTATTGTCATCGGAGGTCATCACGATTCTAATTGGGAATTTCCAATTCTGAAAAAATGGCCGAAGTTTTATACGAGTTTTATGTCCATACCAATTTTACTCAGTTTTTTCATGGTGGCGGTTTACATTCTAAAAGTAATTTTGTATTTTGTTTCCATTCCCTTCCTATTTTTTCAACAAGTAGATTTAGTTCTTTTGATATTACTAACGGCTCTATTTCCAATGTTAATTTATACTACAATTTATTGTGTATCAAGAGATCCCGTTATGGGAGCAGATGATAATTTAACGTCGATCGCAATACTATTGGAATTAGCTAAGTTTTTAAAAAGACCTAATGGATTAAAAAATACAGAAATTTGGCTGGTTTCTCATGGTTGTGAAGAAATAGGAGACCGAGGTAGTAAGCGTTTTTCTAAAAAGAACTTAAGCGAATTAAGAAATGCATATGTTATAAACATCGATATGGTTGGGGGAAAAGGTTCAGAGTTAAAGGTAGATATTTTAGAAGTAAGATCCATTGTCAAACTTAGTAAAGAGTTGGGCGATGCATTATCAAACATTGCAACAGAATTGAGTATACCCCATAATGTAGGAAATGTTATGTTTTACACTGATTCGATGGCTTACTCGAAAAATGGGATAACAGCTTGCTCTCTGGTCGGATCTCCGAAAAAAGGATTTGCTACCCATTATCATACATTAAATGATACCATTGATAAATTAGACTTCAATAATCTATGGAATTGTTATAGGATTTTAATTGAATTTATAAAACAAGTAGATGAGAAAAAGATTTTAATTTAAGAGTTTGTTTATTTTTTTTTTTAATTATAAGATTTTTGAATTACAAATAGGAAAAAGAGTTAGTCTAGATCCTTTATCACAAACTCTAAATTGAGATCTTTTAGGGTATCAACTTTCGGATAACCATTCTTAGGGTTCCATCCTATCTTTTCGCAATAAACTTTGTAATCTTCTAAATAATCCACCCCACCTGTTCTTTCAGGAAGTGTATTACTAATAATACTTACACCTTCACGTATATTAAAAGCTTGTCTTAACGTCTGTATTCTCTGACCTGTTTTTAGTGCTTCTTCAGCGGATAAATCCCATCCAACAACTGCTTTAATTAATTCAAACAATGGATATTTCTCCATAAAATAAGCGAATTCACATAAACCTATAGAACAAGTAAATTGCCAAAGGGTCACCATAATTTTATCCGCTTCGTATCTATCTTCTTCTTTTTTTCTTCTAAATTTTTTAGGAAGGGAAATTCCCTCAAATAAACCATTAGGTTTTCTTAAAGGACCTTGTACAAGCATATCCAGTGAAGCAGAAGTGTGTCTTCCTGGTGTAGGATCGAATGCATAAGAAGTTCCTAGACTTTTATAATATTGAGGAGAATGCATACCTATCTCTTGGCCCATTGAGTGAATAGCAAATTGCTTACCTTTTTTCAATTTTTCAGAGGCTAGTTTTGATCCATCAGCTAAAATATCTCCAATACCTTCACGATGAATAATTTTTTTCACTAATTCTATAATTGCTTCTGAATTTCCCCATGTTAATTCTAAACCGTCAGTTTCACCTTTTGTTAATAACTCGGTTTCGAAACATTCGATAGCGAAGGCGACGGTACCAGCAGTAGAGATCGTATCTATTCCTGCTCTATTACATAAATCATTTATTAAAAAAATAGAGGCTAAATCATCATTCAATAGAAGCGGTCCAAAGCTTGCACATGTTTCATATTCTGGGCGATGGGTTTCTTCTAATCCTACTTCTGGAACTTTCATAATAGCTCCACAACGAATTGGACAAGAAAAACATCCATATGGTTTAAGTTTATACTTATCAATTTCTTCCCCAGAAATATTTTTAATATTTGGATAATCGTCTTTCTTTCCCCCCCAATTTTTCACAGGAGTATCTCCAACTTGGAATGAGATTGTATTTCCGAATGTAGTTCCTTGCATCATATAAGCTTGTACAGGACCAAGTGGTGCTGAGTTTATTGTTTCAATATATCCTTTTGTAAGTGATATTAATTTCTCATTATTTTCCACTTTAAGCTTTTTATTTCCCTTAAGTACAATAGCTTTTAACTTTTTAGAGCCCATAACAGCTCCAAACCCAGAACGGCCTGCAATCCTCGCTTTATCATTTACAATCCCAGATATTAAACTTAATTTTTCTCCTGAAAGTCCTATTGTGGCTGATTGAATATTCCCATGTTTGTCCTTCAATTTTTCTTCGGTTTCAACTACATCTAAGCCCCATAGATCATTAGCTTCAAATATGTATTTTTCATCATTGATTATAGCAACATATTTAGGAGATGATGATGCACCTTTGATTAATATAGCATCATATCCACACCTTTTTATTTCAGGACCAAAATATCCTCCACAGTTAGAATCTCCCCATGTTCCCGTTAATGGTGACTTGCCAGCAACCATAAAGCGTCCCGTCATTGGAGCTGGAGTGCCCGTTAATAAACCAGGAAAGAACCCTAAAATAGCTTCTGGTCCTAATGGATTATATTTAGCGCATGTATTGTCATAAATTAATTTTACAGCTAATCCATAACCACCTATGTATTCACGATATATTTGTTCTGGTACGGTCATTTCTTCAAATTTATTATTTGTAAGGTCAATCAGTAATACCATTCCAAATAAGTTCTTCATTATCTGCGTAACCTCAGACTTAATTCACAATAATTCTTGAATATCATTTTTTATAAATTAAGTTAAATTCATAACACTCTTAATATAAAATTGATTAAAAAAAAAAAAGATTAATTAATTATTTTTATTTCCAATAACCAAGTTCTGCTAATATCTCCATAGCAAACTGAAAATAATCCCCAAAAGCCATAGTATCTTGAACATTCCCTTCCATTTTTAGTTTCCCAGCCATATATACTGCAGTACCATCAATTTCTCCAGACATTACTCCTGATAAAGTGTCCCAGTCCGATAACATAGAAAAAGAGGCATTTTCATCTTCACCCTCACCAAATTCAAATTTACCATCACCAAGTCTAATCCACCACTTAAAATTTTTATCGGTAACTACCATCTGAGCTACTATTTCATCCAAACCTTCTAATTCTTCAATTAAATCTTCATGCTCTAATGAAACTTGCTTAATTAGTTCCATAAGTTTAAGCATATTTCTTGGATCCTTACTCATAGTACCACTTTCTTTCATTTCTAACAATTCTTTAGATAAATTTTCATCAACCATATTTTTCACTTCTTTTTTTACTTTATAATTTCTTTTTTAAAATATTTCATTTCTATTTAAAATAATAGAAATTACAAATAGACTAATCTATTTGCGATAATAATTCCAACTTCTGCATAGCTTTCATATCACCTTCGGTTTTCAAATCGCCCCTCATAAATGCTTCCATTGGATCTATAACTTTACTTAAAACACCAACCCAGATATCCGAATGTACTTCTGTTTTCATCTCAGCCTTTTCATCAAATCCTTCTTCTAAACTCAAAGTTTTATTCTTAAATATTAATTTTAGATTATATTGAATGTCAGGAAATACAAGTTGCATTGTTTTATTAAAATCTTCAAACTTTTCAGCAATTTTAGGATTTTCCATTTTTTTAATCCATTGATTTAAAACATTTTTAATTTCCTCTGGACTTGCCATTACGTTTAACCTTTTTTCTTTTTTTGTTTATTTTTATTATTAAATTATTTATTAAAAATTATTATCATTTATAATTAGTTAATAAAGGATTCACTATATTCTAATCGAAAATCTCATGTAATACCCTCCCTTGAGAAGTTTTAGGATTTGGAATTTTAAGTAATTCTGCTATAGTTGGTACAATATCAATTAAATTAACACTATTTTTAAGTTCAACACCTTTTTGTATACCAGGTCCATGAATTATCAAAGGTACACTAATGGAATACTCTCCCAATCTCTGAGTAGGTAAGTAATAAGCATGAGCTGCAAAATTACCTTTTGATTCATAAGCTTCAGGTTTTAGTAAAGATTGAGGAGATAATTCAGCCGCATTTAATTGATCCAAACTTCCATCAAATAATAGATATGATGGATGTAAGAAATATACGACATCTCCTACTCTATCTCCGTTCTGTCCTAGAAAAGCTGCTTCTTCTCTTTTAAGTGCAAGCTTAACAATTTGATTCCCTGTATCAGGATCTCTCATTTCATAGAGAGCTTTTATAATGTTTTCTCTAATATTCTCATAATCATTAGGATTAACAATACCCTGTGGATCTCTTCCTTTAAGATTTACCCATACGTATGATGGTTCTAAGTAAGGAAACGCAACTGTTTTTTCCCAATCTATCACAAATTTCTTTTTGATAGTGTCCCATTTGTAATTTAAAAGATTTGATTTCATAAATGCTAAAGGAATATTTGCCACCCTCCAGGAAGGAATGGCTCCGTGGTCTGAAACGTAAATAACAATAGTATTTTCATCAACACAGGACTTCAATAAATTTCCTACTAATTCATCTATTATTATATAGGAGGTCTTTACATATTCGAGAGCTTCTTCAGCAGCTTTTTCAGAGTATAATGGTGATTTATCATATAAAAACGCTAATGTTCTATGATTTACACTGTCTAAAGAATGTATATGAAAGAAACATAAATTCCAGTTCATAAAATCTTTCATATATTTTAAGGTTCTTGAAATTGTGACCGCTTCTCTTCTTGCGAATAGGAGATAAGATTTTACTTTTCCTGAGATCATATAGTCAACTTCTTGTTCAGTGATAGACTCTAAAATCATTGCATTTTTTATTATTTTTTCAGCAATATCTTCAGGATCAGTCCATCCTTTCGTATTATAAAGATCAGATAACTGGAAAGTGAGTTTACTTCCATCTGGTGATAAATCAAGGATTTTTACTTTTAATAAACCTTGAACTCTTCCAAAGATCGTATCAACATCGACACTTATCCAATCACTCCAATCTTGTATGCATTGAATAATGATCCATTCTTCAGCCGAATTAGTAGGGATTGCAATAGTATCATATTTTTTTCCTTCAGTAGATAAAAGGAAACAAATTAATTTAAGGGGTTCTTTGATATATTTATAGGTTATTTGTATCATAAATTGGAGAGGGTTATTTTTACTTTCTAATCTCTCGGGTAATTTTACATCTCCTTTTATCTGAAATAAAGTATCTGACGCATCTTTAGAAACAACTACTTTTTTTGGATAAGCTAAAACCCTTGGAAAGGATTCTGGTAGTGGCCAAGTATACAAACTCATTGCTCCATTCTTAAACTTACTTGGCCAACCTCCTGGATAATTCATTACGAATGATCTTAATCCTTGTCTATCTGCAACATCCCATATATATTCTGCTTTGCAAAAGCGTGAAAGGGATGTACGTGATCTTGTTTTCATCCCTAATTCTAAAGGTTCTCCTGGAATATGTAAATAAAAACTCGTTGCTCCATGGATCGCAGTTGTAGCTCCAGTAGCAATCGTGGTCCAATTAGTAGGAGTATCACATGGAGGACATGAAAGAGCTTCACTATAAATCCCATTCTCCTTTAGTCCTCTTATATTGGGAATGATACCATCATCTAAAAATCTCTCAATTAAAGAGGGGATGGATTGATCAATTCCTATTAGTAGTACTTTTTTTGGTTCAATTTTCATAAAAATCCTTTTGTTTAGTATAATAATACTTTTGTTGAAAAATAATAGTTAGAAAAAAAATTATTCCAATTTTTCTTTTTTTTTTCTGCGCTTTTCTTCAAGTTCCTGATGCATTGCTTCTACTTTCAGAGTATTTAATGGGTATAACGCTAATGACAAATATAAAATTAAAGTAAAGAGGAGCGTGACCAAAAAAAATCCCAAGCGAAGAAGTATATCCATTAAGGGAGGATCAGGTAAAAGAGGATCATAACCAATGATTGCATCCAGAAGTAATGATGTAAATAAACCTACGAGCATTAAAGAGGCTCTACTACTCAATTTAGTGAATCCAAATATTGATCCTTCATTTCTTACTCCCATTTTACATTCATCAGCGTCGCATACATCAGCAACCATTACTTCACGAGTTACTAAAATTCCTGAAGTACCAACACCTATAAAAAACCCCCATAATAAAACTCCAAGAATTCCAGTAATAAACAGAACAGGTATATAACAAAATATATTCACTGTAGCTGCCGCTCCCACACTCTTCTTTGGACCTAATTTCATATAGATTTTTCGCCATAAAGGGAAAAATGCAATTGTGGTAATCATGCTTGGTAACATCAGAAGAGCCATAATGTCAATTCCTAATCCTAAAGAATGAACAATGAAAAAGGGAGCAATTGCTGATTGCCAACCTGCCATCGCAAAAGTCATAGTATGAATCCCCATATAAGTAAGAAGAGGTTTACTTCTCAAATTTTTTTTCAATAAACCCCCCAATGAAAATTTTTCTTCCATCGAGAATTCTTTACGCTCTTTAATACCGAATAATGAAACTAAAAACGTAATTGTAAATAATGCTCCAACTATTGCGGAGCTAATCATCCAGCTAGGTATTTCTCCAAAAGTTACTGCAAAATTAGCTTGTAATATAGGAAATATACCAGAAGCGAAAATTCCTCCTACAATAGCGAAAACTTGTCTATAAATAACTACTTCACTTCTTTCTTTTACTGATTCCCATAATTCAGGGTAAACCGCAAACCAGGTGACTGCGGCCATGCTATAAAAGAATTCGTAGGCGATTATAATAAATAGCAAATAAAAAAAAATACTGATAGTACTTAAACCTAAAGGAGGGCCCCATATTAATATGTAAAAAATCAGAGAAAAAGAAGCTCCAATAAAAATAAATGGTTTTCTCCTTCCCCATCGTGTTCGGGTTCTATCAGAGACAAAACCAATAATAGGGTCATTAATTGCATTCCAGATACCATAAGCTATCATATAAATAATACCTGCTAACCAGGCATTAAGAAATGCGACATCAATAAGAAAAAACTGTAAATATGTGCTAACTAAAACATAAGAGCCCGTATCTCCAATGGAGCCAATTGCGTATAGTAATTTATTCCTTCTATTCCCTGTTTGGTCTTTCAATTTGTAATCAACTTAACTAATTTCTAAACTTTTATTTTGTTTTAAATTTTAATTAAAAAAATTGATGATATAAAACTATATAAAGATGTTGTTAAAAGTAATTTTAATTCCGAGAGAAAAATTTGAAAGTAATATGTTATTGATTTTTTAATTCCAAATGAAAATTTATTAGTTTTTGACTTTATTTAAAAGCTATGATTAGTTAAGATATTAAAATCATTTTATTTAATTTAATTGAATCTAAACAATTTAATCTAACTTTAATTTTTTGAATTATATTTTATTGAAAAAGAGGTAATATGTTTGAATTTAAAGTTATAAATGAATTTTTATTTCTTGTTTGGAGAAATCATATTAATTTATACTTAAAATTAATTTTAAGACAAAATTTATTAATTCAAGTGAAATAGTTTAATATAATCATTTTATAACTTAAAATTAATCAATCTGAGGTTTAATAGATGAAACTTGATGATAAAGTGTTCATTATTACTGGAGCTGCTGAAGGCATCGGAAATTCTATTGCGAGATTATTTTCTGAAAATAAAGCTAAATTGATATTAGCAGATATAGAGAAACCTGAACTTCAACTAAGAAATTCTGTTTGCTTAAAATATAATCCATTATCCTTATCAGAATCAGTCGGGTTAGTAAAAGAGACACTCAATCATTTTGAGAATAGAATTGATGGAATTGTTAATGCATTAAGTACATGTATAATATCAAAAGTATCCCGATTAGATGTTGAAACATGGGACTATCACATGGATTTTAATTTTAAAAGTGTGTTTTTTTTAAATCAGGCAATAGCAAAACATATGATACAACAGGGGAAAGGAGGAATTATTATAAATTTAATCACGACAGCAGCCGTAACAGGTACCGATCAAATATCTGCTTACTCAGCGAGCCAAGCAGCATTGATGAATTTGTCGAACACCATAGCTTTAGAATTAAAAGGATATAACATTCGTTCTAATAGTATTACTGTTCCCTACATAGAAGATGTCGCAATTAAAAATGGCGAACTTTTTAAAGGGAAAGATCCGGAAAAAATCAGAAAAGTTGCGTACACATTTTCACCAATGATGGATTTAATTGAACCGGAACAATTAGCTCAAATAGCGTTATTTTTAGCATCACAAGATTCCTTAGTTATTAATGGGCAAAATATAGGAATCATTGATGATGAGCTAACAAATATTAGAAATATATTAGCAAAAAAGAGGTTAAAGAGCTGATTTAAATGAAATTAAAAGATAAAATAGTTATTGTTACTGGAGCAGGTTCGGGAATAGGTAGGGCTATTGCTAAAAGACTCGCTAAAGAAGGTGCGCATATTGTTATAGCAGATATCAATGATGAGACATCTCAGGAAACTGCTAAAGAGATAAGTATTATTGGATCTCAATATCTTGTCGTTAAAGCTGATGTAACTGATGAAGGTAGCGTAAAAAGTATGGTAGATAAAGCCATTGAAAAATTTGGTCGAATTGATGTCGCTGTGAGTAATGCTGGAGTTTCAAGAATGGCAAAATTTATTGATATTACAGAAGAGGATTTCGATTTTAACATGGATATAAATACGAAAGGGGGTTTTATTGTTTCAAAAGCGGTTTCTGAAAGAATGGTTAATCAGGAATCGGGGAAAATAATTTTCACAATTAGTATGGCGGGAAAATGTGGAAGTCCTTTATATGCTCATTATAATAGCTCTAAAGCAGCTCTTCTTGCTTTTACGCAAGCTCTTGCAATGGAATTAGCACCTAATATAACAGTGAATGGTGTTTGTCCAGGATTAGTTAAAACTTCGATGCAGGAAAGAGAAATTAAATGGTGTGCTGAACTTCAAGGTTTAAGTGAAGATTTAGTGAAAGCACAATATCTTTCCGGAATACCGCTTGGTCGTCTTGAAGAACCGGAGGATGTTGCAAATCTCGTAGCTTTTTTAGCTTCAGATGATGGAGATTATATTACTGGACAAGCCATTAATATAACCGGTGGAATGATTTTAAGAAGATGATTCAAATCTTTATAAATTAAAAAGGTGGAAAAATATATGGTTGATTTATTAAATAAAAAAATTGTTGATTTGTCAAGAATGATGGATCCTACTGATCCAAATCATGCGCGGGAAACAGAATGGAGAAATCAACGAGGTACCATTCCTCCTGCATATATACCCGAAGAACAGATAAAAGTGGAGCCTTATATTTTTATGGCTGATCGATGTATGTGTGAATGGTTAACGATGTGGAGTCATGCAGGGACACATCTTGAAGTTGCAATTCATTCATATGTCCATGAAGCAACAGATATTCCCGAGAAAATGAAATATAGTATCGGAGATGTACCATTAGAGGAATTATGTGGTTTTGGATATGCTCTTGATATGACTTTTGTAGGAGAAGAGAAAAGAGAAAATGATCCACAGGTTATTATGGATCGATTAGAAAGATTAAGTGTGACTGGTCCTATGGTTATGCCTGAAGATATTCAAGAATGGGAAAAAAGAAATAATTGCACGATTGAAAATGGAGATATTGTTTTCTTATATACCCGACTAGAAATTCCAGATATTCCTATTATTTCAAAAGAAACTTGTTCATATTTAGTTCGAAGAAGAAAAATAAAAATGATTGGGACAGATGATCATACCATTATCTATGGGGGGATGGGTCATATGTTCCTTCATGAAAGAAGACTTCCTGTGGTTGAAATGCTTACGAATTTAGATAAATTAGGTAATCAAAGAGCTTATTTCGTTGTAGCTCCGCTTCCAATTATGGGAATAGGAGGCTCTCCTTGTCGAGCAATAGGTTACGTAGATAAGATAATAGAGGAGGAAAAACCTGAATAAAAATAATTAATTTTTTTTTTCATTTTTAAAAAATTTCTATTAACATTAAATAAATAAATGAGTTAAAAAGTTTGAGATAATATGACTGAATTCATATTCATGTTAACCCATAATGATGTGACCAGAAAAGATGCTATAAAGGTTTATGAAGAAATAAGAGCCATCTCAGATCTAAAATATGTAGGGTTTAAAAACATTGGCTTGGAAATGGATGAGTATAAGACCTTAGTAAAGATGATGAAAGAGGATAAAAGAACAATCTTTTTAGAAGTAGTATCTGACTCAGAAGAGGAATCAATCAAATCTGCCAAAGTAGGATTAGAATTAGGAGTTGATTGTCTAATAGGTACGATGAAACCTTATATTGATGCTTCCATGAAGCTCCTTAAAGAAAAGCCCATAAAGTTCATGCCATATATCGGAGATGTTGTAGATCATCCTTGTATTCTAAGAGGTACCATCGAGGAAATACAAAATGATGCTAAAGAAGTCGAAGCTAAAGGAATAGATGGGATAAACCTTTTAGCCTATCGCCATGCTACTGTAAATGTAGAGGAGTTAATAATTAAAGTAATGAAAATTATGAAAACACCTTTAATCGTTGCGGGGAGTATAAAAACTCATGAACAAGTCACAAAAATGAGAGAATTAAATGTGTGGGCGTTTACTATAGGTGGGGCTATTTTTGATAAAAAATTTGTCCAAGATGGTTCATATGCGGATAACATTAAAGCTGTTTTAAAATTAATCGAATGAATTTAATTATTATTATATTATTTTTAATTAAAAAATGTTAAATTATTATTAAAAATTAGGAATTGATAATTAATGTCAAAAGAATCAAAAGGTAAAGGGACATTAAGAAAGTTGGCATATGGAATAGGTTCTATTGCTGATACTGGTTCATATTCAATACTAAGCACATTTTTATTATTTTTTCTCATCGATGTTGTACTTATTGATGCTTGGCTTGCAGCATTAATCTATATACTGGCATATGGAGTTTGGAATGCAATAAACGACCCTATTGTAGGTACCCTGTCAGATAGAACTCGTACTAGATTGGGACGCAGGAAACCGTGGATCTTGGTTGGTGCGCCACTGTGCTTAATTTTTTATATCCTATTATGGGGTCCACCTATTGGAATAGGAGAACTTGGTATCTTCTTTTTTATGCTTTTTGCAGTTGCTGGATATGAATTTTCATATAGCATGGCTGCTGTAACTTGGTTCGCTGTTTTTCCTGAAGTATGGGAAACTGTGGAGGAACGGAGTTCGGTTGTAATCTATAGGCAAATTTTTGCTGTTATCGGAGGTGCTTTAGCCGTTGGGTTATTTCCAGTTATTCAAGCAACTTTCTCTGATATATTTAACGAACTAGTAGGGTGGACAATAGCCGGAGCAACTTTAGGGATGGTTTTTACTATAACATTTTTAATTTCGGTTCTAGGAATTAAGGAACATAAAGAGTATTCCTTAGAAAAACAAATGCCTTTGTTTAAATCGATTAAAACCACCTTTAAAAATAAATCTATGGTAACTTATATTGTCATTGACTTAATGACTTGGAGTATGTTTGGCTGGATGGGCGCTATATCTCCTTTCTTTATTACCCATTCGCTTGGGTTAGGAATAGAAACAGTTTCTATCATGATGATTCCAAATATGTTTGCTACTATCATATTTTTCTTTCCATGGAGAAAAATATACATTCGTTATGGTCCTAATATTTCGTTAACAGCAAGTAGCATTTTACAAATGATTGTGTATTTAATGGTATTTTTTATTTCAGATATAATTGGAATAACCTTATGGGGCCTGTTTCTGGGCATGGCTACATCCGGTATTTTAGTAGCTCGAGAGGTAATGATGGGTGACGTAGTCGATGAGGACGAAGTTAAAACAGGTCTTAGGAGGGAAGGATCCTACTTCGGCTTTATGATAATGATTGAAAAGCTTTCTTTAGTAGTTGTTGGACTGTTTGCAGCTATTCTTTTGGATGCTATAATTGGTTACAATCCTTCTCTACCTGATCCTCCTCACATGGATATTAGTATTAGAATTGGAATGGTAGTAATTGTAGGAATTTTCACCTTGATCCTAATAGCATTCTTACAGATTTACCCATTGACTAAAGAAAAAGTTGCTGAAATACGCGAAAAAGTTGAGCAACTACATACAGAAAAGAGAGAACGTCTAGAAAAAATCGAAAAGTAGTAAAAAGTATATATAATTTTTTTTTTTATTTTAAAATAAAATACAATACTGGTGATGAGAATTAGCAAAATAAAAATTATTAGAAAAAAGGAAGCTAAAAATTGGTATGAAGACGACGAATTATGCCACTTATATCGTGAGGATCAAGAAATGGTATTTGGATCTTCTTATCTAGAACCAGGAAAAGTAGGCGCTGTGGATCCCGGACATAATAAGGGTAAGGAAGTCTTTTATTGTGCGATAGGTAAGGTGATAGTCGAATTTTCAAAGGAAAAGATTGAACTAAGCAAAGGAGACGCAGTAGTAATACCTATTAACGAACCTCACAAACTAATTAATAAATTTGATGAGCCAACATTAATAGTCTGGTCATTGGCTCCACCTGACGAAAAATAGGTGATAAAAATCGGAGAATATATTATCTCATTAGATGCCGGAACAACCGCTTCAAAAATTTCATTATTTGATAGTCAAGGTAACTTAGCAAGCATTTCTACACATGAATACGCATTATTAACTCCTACCGCATTAGCAGTAGAATTGCCAGTAGAAAAATTTTGGGAAGCATTTAAATTGGGTGTTATTGATGTTTTAAATGAATCCAAAGTAAATCTGAAAGATATCAAAGCTCTCAGTATATCTGCACAAGGGGAAACACTCATATTAATTGATAAAGATGGCAAACCACTTAGAAATGCAATTTCATGGATGGATAACAGAGCTCAAAAAGAAGCAGAAATACTTTCTCAACAATTTCCCAATGAGGAAGTCTATAAGATTACAGGACAAGTTTCAATTGTTCCCACGTGGCCCGCATCAAAGCTTTTATGGATAAAGAATAACGAATCTGATATATTTAAAAAAATATATAAGGTTCTATTAGTAGAAGATTATCTTATATGGCGTCTTACGGGTCAATTTGCCTGCGAAGGATCTCTAATCTGTTCTACAGTATATTGGAATATTTCTACAGAGAAATGGTGGGATGAAATGCTCGATTACCTAGGTATTTCTCATGTACAATTACCAGAAATTAAGTATTCTGGAGAAGCTATTGGAAATGTTATAGAAAAAACTGCAAAAGAGTTAGGATTATCATCAAAAGTTGTGGTTTCTATGGGAGCACTTGATCAAGCGTGTGGTACTATCGGAGTTGGAAATGTTAAACCAGGCATTTTTACAGAAAATACTGGAGCAGCTTTAGCAATATGTGCAACACAAGATAGATCAACACCAACTTTCGATAAACAAAGAAGAATGCCAGTTCATTATCATGGTCTACCAAAAAGGTACATGTTCCACACCTTCACAACCGGAGGAATGGTGCTTCGATGGTATAGAGATAAATTCTTTAAAGAAGAAATGAAATTTGCTCAAGAAAACGGAGTAGATACTTACGATTTAATCACAGATATGGTAAATAAAGTGCCTGCTGGCAGTGATGGATTAGTAATGTTGCCTCATCTACAAGGAGCAATGGCTCCTGAGGATAATCCTAACGCTAAAGGTGTTTTTTATGGATTCACATTAAAACATGAAAAAGCGCACTTCGCAAGATCTATTATGGAAGCGATTGCTTTCATTGTGAGAAGAAATTTAGAAATCGTTGAAGATCTGAAAATAAATGTTAATGAGGTTCGCGTTTTGGGAGGAGGTGCTCGAAGTGATGTATGGAATCAAATTAAGGCAGATATTACCGGAAAAACTCTCCTTAGAACAGTGAATGAAGAAGCTGCATGCCTTGGAGCTGCTATTTTTGCAGGGAAAGGGGCAGGTATCTATTCCAGCATTGAAGACGCTGCAAGCCAAATGGTCTCTATTAAAAAGAAATATATTCCAAATGAAACGAATGTGGAAGTATACAATAAGGTTTATAAGAAATATATTAAATTATATGAAGATCTATGCAATGTTTTCTCACTAGAAAAAACTTTATAGATAAAACTTCTACAATTTTTTTTTATAATTTAAAAAGAGTAATTAATTTTAACTACATTTAATAGAACCTTGTGCAATTTAAGAAAAATAAGATTGACTTTCTCTATCAAATCCATGAATATATTCAATGCTTATTCCATCAGGTCTTTGTTCTGGAGGAAGAGAATGCACTTTTAAGTGAGGAATGTATGTTCCTATCCCGTTTTTTGCAAGGATGATGGTAGGATGGTCGGCATCCATAAAAATTTCTTCACTGATTTTGAGAGTAATTGCTTTGCATTGTTGTTCATCCAAAATTCCTAATGAGTGTATATATTCATGCAAAAGTATATGATAAGTATAAGCCCAAATGATTTCATACGGTTGGGATTCTAAAATTACTTTTAAAGGTGTCTTATTCATCACAATTTCTGTTCCAGGATAATAATGCATTCCACCAATGAAACCACCTCTATACATTCCCATTTCAACCAATCCAAGACTTAATCCTGCCCTATGGCGTCCAAATACCTTTTTCACATCTCTTTTAACTTTCTCAAATATTTCGGGCATTTGTTTCTTTAATTCTTGAAGTTTCATAGATCATCTTATTAATATATCTTTAAAATTGGAATTAAATTTTAGAAATCAAAAAACCAATCATCTTCATCTTCATGAAGAAAACCCATTAATCGGGATAGATCTTTTAATAGTGGTTGAATAGATACAAATTTCTGATCTCGTTCCGTTTTATCCATGTCAGAGAAAAACATATCATCCATTAGTTTTTCTATATTGAATCTATTTAGGTATCGTTCTTGGTTGAAAAATAAAGTGTAAAAGATTTCTTCTGTTAAATTGATACTTTCTTTTATATTTTTTTCTTTATGGCGCCTTTTTGTAATAGAGTCTATTAATTGTTTTCTATATTGACTATCCATTATATTTTTTAATTCAAGGATAAAACATTCTTTTTGATGTAAATAATCTCTTCTCTCCTGCTCTAATTTAGCGATATTATGTTCTATATCTCTTATCTGCTCTCCTAAAAATTTGATCTTATTATCGGGTGATTTAATTTTTGAGTAATTTATCGAACAATCAAGATCTTTGAGACCAATATTTTTAGAATTTTCTTTTACCCCACGTGTAAAATATTTAATATTATAATAATCAGGGCTAAGGTCAATTCTTAATGATACGTTGCTTTTTATTCTATATTTTCCTCCTCGCGCATCTGGAGGGTCTTCAACTAAATTGTTATCAATTAGTAATTTTAACTGACTGTGAACTGCTTGACGTGATATTCCTAAAGAATGAGCTAATTCTGAAGCAGAATGAGGAACTTTTGCTAGTTTTGATAATATAACCCTTCTTGTAGGGTTTCCTAACATTTCTAATAAAGTATCTAAATTAATTATTTCACTAACTTGGTTTTCATTTTCTACTTCCAAACTTTTATCACTCTTTTTTTGTATTTTTTTAGAATAAAATTATCGATACATTTCTTCTACGCTTTTTGTAGATTTT
>SMTZ1_10018755_pt1 | contig 17793 bp, 14 predicted proteins | sample DeeMarSWOR136_30_FD_25667 | JGI IMG/M metagenome (IMG submission 25667)
ACTTTCACGGGACATGGGATAACCTTCCGGACTTTGATAAGCTGAGGCCTGTTTCTTCAGGAGAAAAGAGAAGTTTCGATATCAGTCAGAGGGAACGGAAAGAATTCTTCGGATTCAGGTTTACTGGCTACATAACCGTGCCCAGGGATGGAGTGTATAAATTTTATGTCGCTTCCGATGACGGCAGCCGCCTGTTCATCGGGAAGGATCTGGTTGTGGATAATGATGGATTACATGGATCGGTGGAAGCCATGGGCCGGATAGCTCTGGAAGCAGGAGTCCATCCGATCACAGTCGGTTTCTTCCAGAAGACCGGGGGAGTGGACTTCGAAGTCTCCTATTCCGGTCCTAGAATCGAGAAACAGGCAATTCCGGCCTCTTCTCTTTTTCATGCCAGGCAAAAATAGAGCTGATTATTCTTTCGCGTTCAATTCATTTTTTAAGGAAAGATTTATACCATCTCGACTCTTTGAGAACTGCGTTTCCCCTTATATTTGGAGTTGAACTTCATCTGTTCTTGTTGTATAAACCGTGATGAAAATTTTTGGAGTTGAGTGCAGCATCCTATTGAAAAATTACTATGAGGTTCTTGTGACTACATTAATAAATTGGAATCACTCAATCACGTTGGCTGATTTGGCTGCTCCTCAGGGGGGATTGTCTTATTCCACTGTCTGAAAAGAAGGATAAAGATGGTTGAAATAAGGAGAATTTGCGGTGACTAAACTGAGAAAAGAGCTGACTTTGTACGGGCTGACCATGGTTGCGATCGGGTCCTGCATTGGTTCGGGTATCTTTTTAACGCCTTCTCAGATCGCGGGCCACCTTCCTTCACCCTGGCTCATTCTCCTGATCTGGGGAATCGGAGGAATCGTTACTTTAACCGGAGCACTGACATTCGCAGAGTTAGGCACCATGTTTCCAAAGGCCGGAGGAGTCTATGTTTACTTGAAGGAAGCGTATGGTGACATGTTTGGGTATCTGTATGGATGGGCCTATTTGCTTGTGATATGCTCCGGAGCCATTGCGGCGTTGAGCATTGCCTTCGCCTATTACCTGGGATTTATTATCCCTCTGGGAAACACGGGAATCAAAGTCGTTGCTGTTTCTGCAATCATTGTTGTCACCATAATAAACATTCTCAGAGTCAAAGCCGGAGAGGTGTTTTCGAACATATTTACCGGACTGAAACTAATCGGGATTGCGGCGGTCATTTGTATAGGTTTTTTCATGGGAAAGCCCGGATTGCTCAGAGTCCAGACAGGTGAAGCTGTTTCTTCAGACAGCCTTCTCGTGGCTTTCGGCCTGGCACTCATCGGTGTTCTTTGGTCGTATGGAGGATGGCAGCACGCTTCATTTGTTGCGGGGGAGGCGAAGAATGCCCAGCGGACAGTTCCACGAGCCATGATTGTGGGAGCATTGGTCGTCATTGGTTCTGAGAGCCTGGCTGCGGAGGCGGTGAGTTCAGTGGTGCCTTTCGGCGGAATTCTGATCGCGGTCATCATTGCTGTATCTGTTATCGGGACCGCCGGAATATACACTCTCTCTTCACCCAGGATTTATTATGCAATGGCTGATGACGGCATCTTTTTTAAAAAATTTTTAAAAAACTGGCCTGGGTTCATCCTCGATTCCGGACTCCTGTCAATGCTATAATCACCCAGTCTGCCTGGGCCATAATTCTGCTATTATTCTGGGGAACATTCGAGGATGTGATCACTTATGTTGTGTTTATTGATTGGATGTTTTTCGCTCTGACGGCTTTTTCTGTTTATCTGTTTCGCGCGACAAGGAAAGATATTGCCCGGCCGTATAAAACTCTGGGTTATCCACTGACTCCGGCTGTATTTATTGTTATCTCCGCATTCTTTGTGGTGAATACTCTCATAGAAAAGCCTAAACATGCTTGGGCGGGTTTGATATTCATGGCCATCGGCGTGGTCTTTTTCATTTATTTTAAGAGAAGAAAACTGAGAATAGGATGAAAACGGGAAGAAAAAGGATGACGAGTTAGAAGCCGCAGATAAAAAAACCAGAATAGGTCAAATATGGAATGAAGCAGGTTGAATCATGAGCTCTGAAAAACTTCCGGAGCTCCGGAGAGCCATCGGTTTGCCTCAAGCCACAGCCATGGTTGTGGGGACGATAATCGGTGCATCGATTTTTGTCCAGCCTTCTGAAATAACAGGCCAGGTTCCCTCTGTGCACGGCGTATTTATGGTCTGGTTGATTGCAGGAATACTGACATTTTTTGGCGCGATGGTCTGTGCGGAGATGTCCTCGATCTTCACTCAGACCGGAGGAGTTTATGTTTTCCTCAAAGAATCTTTTTCCCCTTCTGTTGGTTTTTTATGGGGATGGGGGATGTTCTGGAGCATCCATTCCGGGATCATTGCGGCGATTGCTGTTATTTTTGCTCGGTATGTAGGTTATTTTATACCTTTGGGGAATATCGGGATTAAAGTCGTTTCGGTCATTGTCATTCTAATAATCTCTGCGGTTAATTATCTGGGTGTTAAGCAGGCAAACTCTCTTTACTTTAGGAAAAGTAGTCGCCATAGTTGTCATTGTCATTCTGGGTTTCACACTGGGTTCGAGGATTCCCGAACATTTTGTGATAGATGATGTCGCAAACACTGGGATTACCGTAAATAATTTTTTCCCCGCACTGGTCGCTGGTCTATTCGCTTTTGGGGGATGGCACATGGTCACTTATAATGCTGAAGAGACCATTGATCCTCGAAAGACTATTCCACGGGCTCTTATGATTGGGACATTGACAGTCACTATATGTTATATCGCTTTAAATGCCGTATACATGTATGTCTTACCGCTTAATGTGGTGGCTTCGTCCAAGCGAATTGCCGCGGATGCCGCTGACGTCCTCCTTGGATACGGGGGCGGTTCATTCATGTCCGCGCTGGTTATTTTTTCGACTTTCGGTGCGCTCAGCGGCATCATTCTTTGTGGGCCTCGCGTCTATTACTCCATGGCGAAGGATGGATTGTTGTTTCGGTGGATAGGGTCCGTTCATCCTCGATGCCACACTCCTCACAGGGCTATCGTCATCCAGGCGGTTTGGTCATCGGTTCTTGTCGCAACCGGTACGTATACCACACTATTTACCAGAGTTGTCTATACCGAATGGATTTTCTTTGCCCTCATGGCTGGAGGATTGATCTTGCTTCGGCACCGGTCGAATGTTGTCCGTGAATACAAAATCTGGGGTTTTCCTCTAATCCCAGCCGTGTTTATCATCTCATCCCTGGCCATAGTCGCCAATCAAATAATATCCGATCCCAAAGAAAGTCTGTTCGGACTCTCTCTGGTGTTATCAGGGTTGCCAGTCTATTATCTGTGGGCGAAAAAAAAGAAAAGGAGTCAGCCAGATGATCATTGACTTTCACAACCATTTTTATCCTCCGGAATACATTGAGGCCATCAAAAAAGGACCGAGTAATATCAAGGTGACTCATGATGCGGATGATAATCCGCTCCTGCATTATCCAGGAGACTACAACATACTTGTACCGGGACACAGGGATATAGATTTTCGGGAAAAGGAATTAGCAAAGGCTGGAGTCGATATGCAGATTCTCACATTCACAACCCCTGGAACTCAGATTGAGACTCCCGAGCGCTCAGGAGAACTCGCGCGGATGGTCAACGACGGTTTTGCGAAAATTATGGATGAACACCGCGATCGGTTTACTGCATTAGCCACGCTCCCTATGAATGACCCTGATGCTTCGTCTGCTGAGCTGGACCGTGTATTCAAAAATCTGGGGTTTGGAGGAGTGATGGTTTACAGCAACATAAACGGTGTGGCGTTGAGTGATCCGCGGTTTTGGCCTATGTATGAAAAAGCGAATGACCTCAATGCGGTTTTTTACATCCATCCAAATTTTCCTGTCGGCGTCGAAGCCATGACAGAATACTGGCTTATGCCGTTGGTCGGGTTCACTTTTGACACCACGCTGGCTGCGGCGAAGCTGGTTTTCAGCGGTGTGGTCGAAACATTTCCGAGAATAAAATGGGTTCTGGCGCATCTCGGTGGAGCGATTCCTTACCTTGCAGAGAGACTGGATAGAGGGTATTATGCTTTCAAGGAATGCAGAGAACATATCAGCCATCCCCCGAGCGAATATCTGAGGAATTTTTATTATGATTCCGTCAATTTTGATATCAAAGCGTTGAAACTGGCGGTTGATTTTGCAGGTGCGGACCACATTTTAGCCGGGAGCGATTACCCTCATCAAATCGGGAGCCTCAAGCAGATGGTCGAGAGCATTGAGAGTTTGGATGTATCTGAAGAGGAGAAGGCAGGGATGCTCGGTGGAAATGCGAAGAAGCTGCTGGAAATTTAATTTGGAGGGGTCAAGCTTTCGGTCATCTCCATTTCACGGTTGAGTTCGATCATATCCACGCTCTGGGAGTAATCTCCGATAAGATGCTTACAGAAATAGTCCGCTCTCAGCCAGAACCAATAATCGTTCATACCACTGTAGCCGTGTCGCTGTCCGGGGAAGACGAAAAAGTCAAAGCGCTTGTTGGCTTTGATGAGGGCGTTGGCTAACCTCAAAGTGTTGGCTGGATGGACATTGTTATCAATGTCTCCAGTGGTAATGAGCAGTCTTCCTTTCAGATTTTTAGCAAGCTCGGAGTTTTTTTCGATGCTGTACTCGAATTTGATATTCCCTTCTTTATCAACGACTTCCTTGACTCCGTGATGCTTTTCACTCCACCATCTGTTGTAGACGTTGTTTTCGTGATTTCCCGAAGAGGAAACTGCAACTTTAAAGAAGTCGGGATAGACAAGCATTGCAGCCGTAGACATAAATCCCCCTCCGGAATGGCCGTAGATGCCGACCTTATCGATATCGATGAAAGGATGCCTGTCCGCCAACTGCTCGATGGCCGCTTTTTTATCGGCGAGTCCATAATCTCTTAAGTTTCCATAGCCGTAATTGTGATACCACTTGGAGCGGGCAGGATGGCCACCCCGGTTGCCCACGCAGATAACGATGAAACCGAATTGAGCCAGCGGGATGTTGCTCGACCTGGTGGAAAATGATTTGGGTACGCTTTCCGTTTGTGGTCCTGGGTAGACATAGGCGATGATGGGATATAGTTTGGTTTCATCAAAATCGAACGGTTTGTACATCACTCCATAGATATCGGTTATTCCATCGTCGGCCTTGACTTTAAATGTTTCAGGAAATTTAAACCCCGCCTGCATGAGCAGAGAAAGGTCAGCCGTTTCCAGTTTCATGAGGAGATTGCCCAGGTTGTCGTACAGGACGGATTCAGGCACTGTATCGACCCGGGAATAGTCATCGACGAAAAAGCGGTTCGAATCGCACAAGCTGACACTATGCGTGAAATTGCCTTTATTGAGTAGCTTTAGGCCAGTTCCATCCAGATTGACCTTGTATAAGTGGTAATAGTAAGGATCTTCGTCCTTCTCCCGGCCATTGGCAGTGAAATAGAGAATCCGGTTCTTTTCATCGATTCCCATGATATTCTCGCAGTGCCAGGGACCGGAAGTGAGCTGTTTTTTGAGTGTGCCATTCCCATCAAAAAGATAGAAATGCGCCCATCCGTCTCTTTCTGACCAGTGAATGAGTTCTTTCCCGTTGTTAACCAATCCCAGCCGCCGTGTTTCGACATACGTGTTGAGCCGTTCTTCGACCAGAACCTTCGTCTCGCCGGTTGCTGCATCGGCTACACAGATGTCTATCCGGTGCAGGTCGCGGCTGGTGCGGGAAAAATAGACTTTATCCGGAGTCTCAGACAGCCAGAGGCTTGGCCGGTTTTCATCATCACGATTTTTAGCCAGAGTTGGCGCTGTAAGGATAGAGATAGACTGGTCTTTAAACCGGTCTGTATCCACCTTGATTTTCTTCTTTGTTTCAAGCTCGAAGATCAGGATTTCAGATACAGGAGATTCTTCTTCACCCGGCATCTGGTATCTGTATGTTTCCAGAGTCGGACGGGGCTCGGCGATGGAATTGATAACCCAGAGGTCCTTGACATTCCGCTCATCAGTTCGAACCATCGCAAACTTTTTGGAGTCCCTGGACCAGATGACACGGACTCCTTTCCGCTTGTCTTTATTCTTCTCTTTATCGACATTCGTCTCACCTCTTCCCGAACCGCCATAGTTGTAGTGTTCTTCTCCATCGGTGGTCAGTTGATGCTCGACGATATCTTTGTCTTCCTCATCTTCCAGAGCCTTCTCATAGTTTTCCTTGTCCATGGTATAGAGGTTGTAGTGGCGGGCGAAGATGATAGTTTGTTCGTCCGGAGAGATGGAAGCCCATCGTGGCCTTTCCTTGGGTTTCTTGTAGTCTTCAAGAAGTGTGAGCTTGCCTGTTGTTATATCGTACTCGAAGTAGAAGATCTTTTTCTTGGGTTTCTCTTTTTTTGGGGGAGCTTTTTCTTCCTCTTTTTCCTTTTCTTTTTTTATCTCTTCCTTTTTTTTCTCCACTTCTTCTTTCTTTTCAGGCTCTTCTTTTTCTTCCTGTGAGCTTTCGACTTCGAACTGGATGGCCCGGTCCTTTTTAACGAATTTTATCCTGTCGATGGGAAGGTGCTTGGCATCGTAAGGATCTTTGGTGATCAGAGTCAGCTCGGCTGCCATTTTAACATTGTTGAATAAAGGCCGTTTGGTTTTTCGGCCAGGGTCAACGATGTAAAAAGTCTTACCTTCGCTGGTTTCGTACGTGTACCAGAAGCGGTCGCTGAATTTTAACCAGTGGGCACTGACAGAGGTTGAAAAAGCCATTTTTTGCATTTTAGCTGTTGTGAACCGCGCTGCGAGCTTGTAGTTGGCTTTTTTGACCGGGGTGTTTTCCGCCACAAAACCGTTCACTGCAAATGATAGGATAAAAACAATAAACACAAGGAACCGAATTGTCCTGTTGAGTGAATGAAGTTTTGAATTGCTGCCTTTTTTCATGTTTCTCCCTCCTTAATATTGGTTTTGAATAGATAAGGCAGAATAAAACAATTTTGAGATTGTGGGGATAGATTTTGTTGAGATCAGGAATCTCATGAAAGGTTTTTTCATAGAGAGATTCAAAATTATACTCATGAAAAAGATAGATTACAACTCTTTCTTTCAAAAAGTATTCTGAAGAATTTTAAAAAAAAGTATTCATAATAGAGTATTCTCTAAGCCATACCGTGTGCGGGTGTCAAATTTTTTCTTCGTGCCGCAGAACGTTCGAGCCAAGAAATTATTACTGAAAAACAAAGAAATTTATGTGCAGATTTTGTCAAGTTTGTTCAGAGCTTTTTTAAAGCTCTCAGGATTTATGGAACGGATGGATTTTCCAGGGATTCCAACCCAATGGGAATCAACTCCAGCTCCTGCAAGAGATGTTTTAAACTCTTCCATGAAAACGCCCATGCCCGGGATAAATTCTACATCTCGAGGAAACTCTTTTTTTCCCTTGATGTTTGTCTTCCATCTCCCGACACGGTCTATTCCACAGGTGGGACTTCCTTCGGCTCCGAGGACGGCTGAGATTTCATATCCCTTTTTCGTGTACAATTTCAGCGTTTGACTGATAGATTCTGCCAGTTTCCTGTAGACTTCCCTGATTTTCGGTCGATCATAAGAATCCTTGGGCAGAGGCTTCCTGAAGATTCCAGCCAGCTCGACTTCAGGACAGGGAATCTGGTAAATGCCCACGCCTTTTTTCATGAGCAGCTCGACCACTTCCTCTTCAAGCCCTGGATAGATGGCAAGATTATCTTCCAGGGAGTGAACATTCAGGATGCAGTGTGAAACCACTACAATTTTTCCGCTTCTTTTATCTTTCATGGGTGGCCTCCATATGGATGCATGTATTCTATTTCATTCTCAGATTTTTATGAATTATATCATTGAAACTTATATATGGTGTCGGCATATTTTATGAATAATTCAGGATAGCTATACCATACGAGAAATTGAGGGTCAAATGATGTCTTCATCCTGGGTCTATCTGTTGGTGTTTGAAATCGATTTATTCCTGTGGTATAAGCTTGAAGTGCAAAGTTGAGCTGAAGACCGGAAGCTCACCTTTGTTGATTTGCATTCACTTTTCAAGACAGAAAGCAACAGGCTCAATCCAGAATACACGAATGATGGATTGCATTTGACAGGAAAAGGATACTAAGTCTGGAAATCCGCAATAGAGAAATATTTACGTTAGAAGCTTTTAATGAGATTAATTTATGGAGAAAACATGAAATATTTTAAGCCAATCTTGTTCATGATTTTCCTTTTTACACTCGTGGGTGTTTCATGCCGAGGCCCTGGAAAGGCTGATTTAGTCCTGCGCAACGGGAAAATCGCGACCGTCGATGAGGAGTTTTCCTTCGCAGAAGCAGTGGCTGTTCAAAAGGAGGGAATCGTGTTTGTGGGGAAAAACGAAGATGTCTCATCGTATACAGGGCCAGGAACCAAGGTTATCAATCTCAAGGGGAAGCTTGTTCTCCCGGGCCTCATCGACTCCCATGCGCACATCTACAATCTCGGTGAGCAACTCACTCAGCTCGACATCACAGGCACCACAAGTTATCAGCAGATCATCGATAAAGTTGCCGAGAAAGTAAAGGCAGCTCAACCTGGTGAGTGGATCGTCGGGGGACGCTGGGATCAGAACGACTGGGAAGACAAGAGTTTCCCGGTTCATGACCGTCTGAGTGCTGTATCACCCGATAATCCTGTCTATCTCAATCGGATTGACGGGAATGCATCATTCGCGAACAAAAAAGCTCTGGAAGTGGCGGGGATCACGCGGGAGACGCCCGATCCGTTTGGTGGTGTCATCCACCGGAAGAAAGGCGGAGAACCCACTGGTGTTTTGATTAACAGAGCGATGAACATCGTCGAGAAACATATACCCAAGGATACAGATGAACAGTACAGCGATAAAGTGCTCAAGGCCGTGGAGAGCTGCCTATCAGTGGGGCTGACTTCTGTGCATGAAGCCGGCATTGGCCCTGATGAGATCAAGATTTATAAGAAGCTTATCGACGGAGGGAAACTCCATATGCGCGTTTATGCCATGCTAGGAGAGCAGGAGAACCCCACTCTAGAGGGAGACCTCACTGCCTATCTCAAGCAGCACAGAATTGAAGAATATGGTAATTATTTCCTTTCAGTCCGGAGTATGAAACTGTTTTTTGATGGGGCTTTGGGCTCCCGCGGTGCCGCTTTCTTCGAGCCCTACGAAGATGATCCCGAAAATAATGGATTGCTCCGGATCACACCCGAGTATATCACGCATGTGGCGAAAGCGGCCCTGGGAGCGGATATGGGAGTCAACACACACTGCATCGGGATTCGAGGAAACCGCTTATGCCTTGATGCTTATGAGGAAGCGCTGAAAGATAATCCCAAGAAGGACCACCGGTTCCGCATCGAGCATGCCCAGATTGTCAGGTCCGAGGATATCGAGAAGTTCGTTTCATTGGATGTGATTCCAGCCATGCAGCCCACCCACTGCACTTCGGATATGGGTTTTGTCGAGGACAGGGTGGGCTCGAAACGGGCGGCTGGGGCCTATGCTTGGAGATCTTTTTTAAATGCGGGGTTGCTTATCCCCTGTGGCTCAGATTTTCCAGTCGAGTCGAATAATCCCATGCTGGGCATCTACGCGGCCATTACCCGAATGGACATTGATGGGAATCCTGATGGCGGCTGGTTCCCAGAGCAACGGATGACCATCGAAGAGGCGATAAGGGGATTCACAATCTGGGGGGCGTATGCGGCTTTTCAGGAAGAAATACTCGGATCGATTGAGGTGGGGAAACTGGCGGATTTCACGGTGCTGGACAGGGATATCCTGGAAGTCGCTCCCAAAGAGGTCTTAAAGGCGCGGACAGTGTACACGATCGTTGGGGGAAAAATTGTTTTTGATGGGAGTAAATAGAGGGGCAAGAACTCCGTGGTGTTAAGAGTGTGTTGAAAAAATTAGGCTTGATCATCAACCCGATAGCTGGAATGGGCGGACGAGTGGGTCTGAAGGGGACAGACGGCCTGGATATCTTGGAGAAAGCCAGGAGGCTTGGGGCCAAGCCTGAATCCCAGCAACGCACACAGGATGCATTAAGGATGATCAAACCCCTCAAGGGAAAGATAGAAATAATAACCTGTGCAGGTCAAATGGGAGAGGATTCAGCCAACCATTTAAGTTTGGTTCCTGAAGTCATCGATGTGGGGAGGGCTTCGGTGACCACTGCCGCAGATACACAAAGAGCGGCCGAAGAGATGAAAAATTTAGGAGTGGATTTGCTTCTCTTCGCAGGAGGAGACGGAACAGCCAGAGACCTGTATTCGGCTATCGGCGGTTCACTCATAGTTTTGGGAATTCCTTCAGGCGTGAAGATCCATTCGGCTGTATTCGCCTCTAATCCCCTGGTAGCTGGTGAGCTGGCGGCTCTATACCTCCAGGGAAAAGCCAAAAGAACTCGAGAGGTCGAAGTCATGGACATCGATGAGGATGAATACAGAAACGGGATTCTTTCGGCCAAACTCTATGGATACCTGAAGATTCCCTATAAAAGAAGCTACGTGCAGAGCGTTAAAGCGGGAAGCCAGCCTGATGAGAAATATTCCCAGGAAGCTATTGCTTTTGAAGTTGTTGAAAACATGTCTGATGAATCTTATTATATTATCGGTCCTGGAACAACGGCTCGAGCCGTGATGGATAAGTTAAACCTGGAGAACTCACTGCTGGGAGTAGACCTTATCCATAAAAGGGTACTTCTCGGGTTGGATTTAAATGAATCAGAATTACTGGAGAGAATCAAAGGGAAAAAGACAAAGCTTATAATTACACCGATTGGCGGACAGGGATACCTGCTGGGTAGGGGGAATCAACAGATTAGCCCTGAGGTTATCAGACAGGTCGGGAAAGAGAATATCGTTATCATAGCCACACCACAGAAAATGAATTCATTGACCGGACGTCCGTTGCTTGTGGATACAGGGGATAGAGAGATTGACCATCTTTTGAGTGAGAGTGATTATTATAAGGTCATAACAGGCCACCGGGAGAGCATCATATACAGAGTAAGCTGTTCTCCGGTCTGAAAGAAATTTGGGAGTTGTGGAGAGTATTGGCGAGTCTATCGGTTGCGATATAGACAACTCAGAATTCAAATCCTTCTTGAAGAAATTTTATTAGGAGGGAGGAAATGTTCGATGATTGGAAGCCGCCAGACGATTGGCAGGAGATTACGACTATAGATGCTCATTCTGCCGGTGAACCCTTGCGAATCATTACCGGAGGAGTGAGTGAGATTCCCGGAGACACTATGCTGGAAAAGAGACGTTATGCTCAGGAACATCTGGATCCTCTTCGCACGGGTTTGATGTGGGAGCCAAGGGGACATGCAGATATGTATGGAGCCATCATCACTCAACCCGTTACTCCTGATGGAGATTTGGGTGTCCTGTTCATGCATAATGAGGGATTCAGCACGATGTGCGGACATGGAGTTATCGCTCTGGCAAAAGTAGTCCTGGATACAGGAATGATTGAGAAAGAAGGGGATAATCCTGTTGTGAAAATGGATACGCCTGCCGGAAGAGTCACGGCCACCGCGCATAGGGCAAAGGGAAAGGTCAAAGAGGTCTCTTTCCATAATGTGCCCTCCTTCGTCTTCAAGAGTAATCAGGTTGTTGAGGTTCCAGGAATAGGGGTAGTCCAGTACGATGTGGCTTTTGGCGGGGCATTTTATGCAGTCTGTGGTGCGTGGGAGCTAAAGCTTGGGCTGGATGAAAATAATTTCCATCAATTGATTGATGCGGGGAAACGAATCAAGGAAACAGTTATGGAGAATTTGGAAATCGAACATCCGTTCGAAGAAGATTTAGGGTTTCTGTACGGGACCATTTTCGTGGGAGAAGCGGTAGACCCGACTCATCACAGCCGGAATGTCTGTATTTTTGCCGAAGGAGAAGTCGACCGCTCGCCGACTGGAACGGGTGTCAGTGCTCGGGCGGCCATCCATTTTTCCCGGGGTGAACTGTTTCCCGGACAACCGATAGTAGTGGAAAGTATCCTGGGGACGAGTTTTAGAGTGCGGATCGTGAATGTCGTCGATTTTGACATTTACAGGGCCGTTATTCCTGAAGTTACAGGGAGTGCGTCCATCATCGGACAGAGCAGATTCTATTTTGACCCGGAGGACCCTCTGCGGGAAGGCTTTATCTTCCGCTAAGATTTAAAGATTATCAATTTTTGATTATTTTGAGTCACTCTGAACCATGAGCCGAGGAGTAAAGGAAACCACGATCGAGAAAATATTTGCATTCATGTATTCTCTTCTTGTTTGGGCAATATTAAGGAGTGAAAAAGGATGAGATTCCCCGCCATCAAGTTTGTTTTTGTCTTTCTCATCCTGAACATATTTCCTGCTGCCAATAGAGAAATCCATCCAAATTCTAGAAAAGCTGAGGAAATTGGAGTGTTTGACTGGGAGAATCCGGAGGTGGTCGGACGAAACAAAGAGCCTGGCCACTGCACATATCTTCCGTATGCGGATACCAGAGCCGCTGTGCAGAATGATCCGGCGCAATCAGCCTATACCAAATGCTTGAACGGGATCTGGAAGTTCAACTGGGTGAGAAAGCCGGCAGAGCGGCCCGCCCATTTTTACAGAGAGGATTATGATGTCAGTCACTGGGATGATATCAAAGTTCCGGCGAACTGGGAGCTGGAGGGGTATGGAATCCCCATTTACACCGATACGGATTATCCTTTTCCGGCTAATCCCCCCCATATTCCCCATGATAATAATCCTGTGGGTTCGTACAGAAGGAATTTTACCGTCCCGGAAACCTGGGAAGGCAGGCAGGTATTCCTCCATTTTGGCGGAGTGAAGTCCGCCTTCTATGTCTGGGTCAACGGAAAAGAGGTTGGCTACAGCCAGGGCAGCAAGACTCCGGCAGAATTCAATATCTCTGAGCATATCCGCAGCGGGGAAAACGTACTGGCTGTGGAAGTCTACCGCTTTAGCGATGGCGCGTATCTTGAGGACCAGGACTACTGGAAGATCAGTGGGATCGAGCGGGATGTGTTCCTCTTTTCAACCCCGAATGTCATGATTCGTGATTTCTTTGTTCTTGGGAATCTGGATGAGCTCTATCTGAATGGAAGGATTGAAGTCTCAGTGGATGTGAGAAATTATTTGAGAGATGCGCCGGAAAAACACAAGATCCAGATGCATCTGTTCGATGCGGATCATCGCCCAGTCTTTGAAGAGCCGATAGAGGGGGAAGTTGAATTCAATGAATCAGGGGGAGCAGAGATCCGTTTGGAGAATTTCATCGAGAATCCGAAGAAGTGGTCGGCTGAAACTCCATACCTGTATACCCTGGTTCTGTCTCTCCTGGATGAGACAGGAAAAACAATCGAGGTTATGAGCTGCAAAACCGGTTTCCGCAAGGTGGAGATCAAGGGGGGACAGTTACTGGTCAACGGTATTCCGGTCACGATTAAGGGGGTTAACCGCCATGAGCACGAGCCTGAGACCGGACGCGTGGTTTCGGAAGAATACATGATGAAGGATATCCGGTTGATGAAGCAGTTCAACATCAATGCTGTCCGGACAAGCCATTACCCGAACGTTCCCAGATGGTACGAGCTCTGTGACCAGTACGGGCTCTATGTGATCGATGAAGCCAATATCGAGTCCCATGGGATGGGCTATCGTCCGGACAGGACTCTCGGTAACAATCCCGCCTGGCAAAAGGCTCATCTGGAACGAACGATCAGGATGGTGGAAAGGGACAAAAATCATCCCGCTATCATCATCTGGTCTCTCGGGAACGAAGCGGGTGATGGAGTCAACTTTGAAGCGACCTATTCCTGGATCAAGAAGCGTGACCCTTCCCGGCCCGTTCAGTATGAGAGGGCTGAAACCCGGCCCCATACGGATATCGTCTGTCCGATGTACCGCCAGATCCACCATCTCGAAGACTTCCTCAAGAAAGGGCTGGGCAATCGGCCGCTTATCCTCTGTGAGTACGCCCATGCCATGGGGAACAGTGTCGGAAACCTCCAGGATTACTGGGATTATTTCGATAAACACAGAGAGCTCCAGGGAGGATTTATCTGGGATTGGGTCGATCAGGGGTTGCTCAAGAAAAATGAGGAAGGAGAGGAGTTCTGGGCCTACGGAGGTGATTTCGGCCCTCCGGGCACATTGAGTGATAAGAATTTCTGCATCAACGGGCTTGTCTTCCCGGACAGGAAACTCCATCCTCATATCTGGGAAGTGAAGAAGGTTTATCAGCCCATTAAAGTGAAAGCTTTGGATCTGACAATTGGGAAAGTTGAGATTCAAAACGCCCTTCAACATTTTCGAGACAACGTGGACAATCAAGGCGGATGAGGAGGAAATTGCTCGAGGGGAGCTGCCCGGGATGGACATCCCGCCCCGTCATTCTCAAGAGGTCACTCTGCCGCTATCAAAAATTGAGCCCGAGCCTGGAAAGGAGTATTTTCTGAAGTTGAGTTTCACTCTGAGAGAGCCGGCACACCTTCTGCCCAAAGGGCATGAAGTGGCCTGGGAGCAGTTTCAACTGCCGCTGTCTCAACCAGTCCCCGATATCGATAGAAAAAGATTTCCGAAATTGTCGCTCCAAAGAAAAGAAAAACGTATCGAAATCAAAGGAAAGAATTTCACGATTTCTTTTGATGAATCAACAGGAATGCTTACTTCATATGTCTTTGAGAACACAGAGCTCATCCAGTCCGGTCCGGTTCCGAATTTTTGGCGAGCCCCGACAGATAATGATTTTGGCTGGGATTTGCCCAAACGACTCATGATTTGGAAAGAGGCGGGTGCGAAAAGAAGGGTCGTGAAAGTCACGGCGAGAAAGGTGGGTTCACGGGAAATCCGGGTCATCCTACAGGATTTTCGGAAGCGGAGATATAATCGTAAGCAACAGGTTTGTGCCCGGGAGCACCGATCTGCCAGAGATGGCCAGGTTCGGAATGATCATGATGCTGCCCGTTGAGTTCGAAAACATTATATGGTATGGAAGAGGGCCCCATGAGAACTACTGGGACAGGAAAACAGGTTCTCCGGTTGGAGTTTACAGCGGGAAAGTGATGGACCTTTACCATCCCTACATCCGGCCTCAAGAGAACGGAAACAGGACAGATGTACGCTGGCTCGCTCTTGTTAACGACAAAGGAATCGGATTGCTGGCTGTGGGCCAGCCGCTGCTGAGCATCAGCGCGCATCACTTTATCGATGAGGATTTTGACCCGGGCCTGGAAAAGCGGCAGAGACATACCTATCATCTGAAAAAAAGAGATCTGGTCACTCTGAAGCTCGATTATAAGCAGATGGGGGTCGGCGGGGACACCAGCTGGGGAGATCGGGCGCGTCCACACCCGGAATACAGGCTTCCGGTTCAAGAGTATTCCTACAGCTTCAGGCTGCGCCCTTTTTCGAAAGAAGAAGGAACCCCTATGTCCTTGAGCAAGCAGAAGTTTTGATACAGTCCATTTAGATTTAGACTATTTAATGATTGATGATATTGAGATGCGATTGGAAAAAGGATTGTCTGAGGCATGAAAAACGATGAACACATCAAAAATAAAGGTTCTCTTCCATTTTGTGTGCGTAAATGATTAGAAAGCATTCAGGGATGTCCTTGCTCCAGTCAGATTTTTCACGCCATTCCATCATCAACCTTATCGGCCCTGTGGAACTCCGCGTGTCTATCAAATCTCACGCCCGGATATTCCCCCAGTCATACCAAGCCCCGTCCGATGTACTCTATCGTGCTCACACAGTCCTCGGGCCCGACTTCGTCGGGTTCCCTCAAGGTCGATTCAGGAAGGCTAAATCTTCCGATGTCGCTTCATCCATCCCTGAATATTTTTTTAAGTTATATATGTTGAGTCATACCCACACAAAATGGAAGAGAACCAAAAAATAAAGAAAGAATGTTTGACATTCATCCTCGCTCAAGATTGAATGATAGAATTCCAGGTTTGAAATCTTCACCTCCTTGATGGCATGATCGAGGTGAAATTTTGAAGGGAGGAGACATGGACTCACACTTCAATCGTCGGGATTTCCTCAAAACAGTTGGCATGGGTGCCGCCGCCTTGGCTGTGACACAGTTTGAATTTTGTGGGAAAACAGCAGGCACAAAGCCTAACGTCATCTTTATCCTTGCTGACGACCTGGGCTATGGAGAGCTGGGCTGTTACGGTCAGGAGAAGATCAGAACACCTAATATAGACAGGATGGCTGCTGAAGGCATGAAGTTTACTCAGCACTATTCAGGCAGTCCGGTCTGTGCGCCCTCCCGCTGTGTGCTGTTGACCGGAAAACACACAGGCCATGCCTACATTCGAAACAATGATGAGATGGGTTACAGAGGAGAAGTCTGGAGGAACCCGAATCTCGAAGGCAACCGGCCTATGCTCGAGAATACCTACACTATCGGCCGGATGTTCCAGAAAGCCGGCTACACAACCGGAGCGATCGGCAAATGGGGATTGGGTGGACCTGAGAATTCAGGCGACCCGAACAACCAGGGATTTGACCACTGGTACGGTTATCTCTGCCAGCGGATGGCCCATAATTATTATCCGATACATCTCTGGAGAAACAGGGAAAAACACGTTCTTGCCCAGAATAGATACTTCTATCCTCACCAGAGACTGCCCGAGGATAGAGATGCGCATGATAGAGCGTCCTACGCGCCGTATTCAGGAAAACAGTATTCCATGGATATGATGGCAGAAGAGGCTCTCTGGTTTATTAGAGAAAACAAGGACAGGCCCTTCTTCCTCTACCTTCCGTTTCCAGTCCCCCACGCAGCGATTCAGGTTCCGAAAGATTCTCTTCAGGAATACGAAGGAGCTTTTCCGGAGACTCCCTACAAGGGAGAGAAGGGCTACCTCCCTCATCCGGCTCCAAGGGCCGGTTATGCGGCGATGATCACACGGATGGACCGGGAAATCGGAAGGATGATGGCTCTCCTCAAAGAGTTGGGACTCGATGATAAAACGCTTATCTTCTTCTCCAGCGACAACGGTCCCACGTTCAACGGAGGAACGGATTCGGCGTTTTTCAAAAGCGCCGGACCTCTCCGAGGACTCAAGACCATGCTCTATGAAGGAGGGATAAGAGTTCCACTGGTCGCTCGCTGGCCCGGCAAGATCAATCCCGGGATTGTAAGCGAGCACATTTCTGCTTTCTGGGATTTTCTCCCCACTTTCGCGGAATTGGTGGGCACAAAGCCCCCCAGTGATATCGACGGTATTTCAATCTTGCCGACACTTCTGGGGGATAATGAAAAGCAGGAATTTCACGAGTTCCTCTACTGGGAATACGGTGGAAGGCAGGCTGTGCGAATGGGAGACTGGAAAGCCTTTCGTCAAGATGTGAACAGCCGTATCGAATTGTACAATCTCAAGGATGATATCGCTGAACAGTACAACTTGGCAGAGAAGAATCCTGATATAGCCTCCAAAATGAAAGAGATCATGAGGGATGCCAGGACTGAATCAGAGCTTTTCCCTCTGGTGAGGAAAAAGAAAAAATAATTTTATCCGATGAATGAGGAGAAATAGAAAGTGAATCGACGCGATTTTTTAAAAAGCTTGGGTCTGGGAACAGTCGTTCTGACTGGTTCCGGAGCTTTATCCACATGCGCTCTGTTATCAAAAAAGAAGAAACTGAATTTCATTTTGATCGATATCGATGACCTTGGCTGGATGGACCTGACGTGCTACGGAAGCCAGTATTATGAAACTC
>SMTZ1_10010666_pt1 | contig 17788 bp, 17 predicted proteins | sample DeeMarSWOR136_30_FD_25667 | JGI IMG/M metagenome (IMG submission 25667)
TCCACCACTCCATTCAGACCTTCAGGGCCGAAGCCCTTGCTCGGGAGGACGCAAAGCTTCTCGACGCACCGCCGAAATCTCCTGGTATCTTCCTCGAAAGCATCATCTATGATTCTAAAAACGTCGCCGTTGAGGTCATGCATGCCCATCACCGCGGTGACAAATACGTCTTCCAGGTCGAATCCGGACAGTTCCGGTACAATGTCAGGGATGTGAAGGAACCGGAGTAAAGCCGCAGTGAAATCATAGCAAGGAGGCGGGAAATGGGAGAGCTCAGGAAGTTCTTAGTTCCCTGGATCGACGACGTACAGGTCTATTCCACTGACGACCTGCTCATGGCCTGGGCGGACCCGGGGATAGGGAGAATGATGGTCAACGAAAACCCCCTCGGTCCCTCCGAGAGGGTCGTCAAGGCGGTGCAGGAGGCGGCTCGGTTGGGCAACCGCTACCCGGATACCGGTCCCCATTTACGCCAGAAGATTGGGAAGTTCTACGGGTTGGGCCCGGATAATGTGTACCTGGGCAATGGATCCTCGGAGATGATCGACAATGTGATGCGCCTCCTGGTTGCCCCGGGTGACGAGGTCATCATCCCCAATCCGGCCTTTTCCCTCTATAAAGTGCGAGTTACAACGGCTGGAGGGAAGCCGATTCTGGTGGACATGAGGAGGACTCCGGAGGGGGGACTCCAGTATGACACCGAGGCGATGCTGAAGGCAATTACGCCCAGGACGAAGCTCTTTATCATCTGTACGCCCAACAATCCCTCCGGGGACTTTATCCCGGAACAGGACCTGACCCGCTTTTTGGATACCGGCATCCCCGTTTTCATAGACGAGGCATATCTGGAATACCACCCGGAGCACCCCTCATATGCGCCTCTGATTAGGGAATACCCCGGCAACGCCATGGTCTGCCATACGATGTCAAAGGCCTTTGGCATGGCGGGGATTCGGTTCGGATACCTGTTGGCCTCCGAGGAAATGATCGGATATCTCCGAAAAATCCAGCTGCCCTGGAGTTTGGGGCTCCTCTCGTTGGCAGCCGGGGAGGCGGCCTGGGACGAAAGGGAAAAAGAGCTCAAGGCGAAGGTGGAGTTCAACCGCCGGGAGATCCACTCCATCTGGGAGGAGCTCTCGGAAATTGAAGGGATTCACCCCTTCTACTCCTATGGCAATTACATCTTGGTCGATCCCGGGGAAACCGGCGTCAAGGGAAAAGACGTGGTGGATTTCGTCTTCCAAGAGGCAAGCATCATGATTAAGGCCTACACGCTTCCGGGGGGAAGACAGGGCTTTCGCCTCAGTTTGGGAACCGAGGAGCAAAACCGGGCCTGCGTGGGAGCTATCAAGAAATTCTTCCAGATCAGATCCAAACCCTTTTGAGATCTCAATACCCAAGGGGAGGAAAGCGCCATGGCCGAGAAACACATACTGGAAAAGCTGGCCGAGGTAAACCCGGATGCGGAGATCTGGTGGGACTCATCACCGCTCGTGTACGGAAATTGGGCTCGAGGGATGGTGGAAAAGGCCCCTGAGGAAAAGAAGGAGATTTGGAACGCACAGCTGGAGCGGTTATTCGATCCCGAGAATCCCGGGGCGACATTTTTTCGCGGAGTGACCACGAATCCTCCCCTGAGCCTCAATGCCATTAAGGACAATCCCCAATTTTGGGCGAACTTCGTCAGGGAATTGATAAGGGCAAATCCAGAAAAAGGGGTCGAGGAGATCTTCTGGCTCACGTACAAGGAGGTGGTAAAGAGAGGCGCGGAGTTCTTCTTCCCCATCTGGGAGAAATCGGGCCACAAATACGGGTATCTCTCGGGCCAGGTAGACCCACGGTATGTGTTTGACGTCGAGAGGATGTTCGCCCAGGCCGTGGAGTTATCGCAGCTCAGCCCCAACATCATGATTAAGTGCCCTGGTTCTCGGGAGGGGTATGAGCTGATCCGAATTCTAACGGCCCACGGCATAGCTACCAATAATACCTTGGCCTTTACCGTGCCCCAATTCGTAGCGTGCATGGAGGCAGTTCAGGATGGGCTCAAGATCGCAAGGGAAAATCGCGTCGATCTCTTTCGATGGCGCTCCGTGATAACCCATATGTCGGCCAGGTATGGAACCCTCGGCGATCTCCAGAGCCAGGCGGAATCCCGAGGCATCGAGCTAAGCGAGGCCGATGTGCGCTGGGCAGAGCTGGCCATCTTCAAAAGGGGATATGGAATATTGAAGGAGAAAGGGTATCCCAACAAGATGCTCTTCTGCAGCATGAGAATCAGCCCTCCCACCGATGATGGGACAGCCGCCAGCTGGCACATCGAGAAAGTAGCCGGAGGCGATATCGTCTACACCTGTCCCCCCCAATACATCACACAATTGATGGATGTAGAGGATCGGATGAGGCCCTTCCATCCGGAAGCCATCCACGAACCTCCACCCCCGAAAACCCTCGATAAGCTGCTCAAGCTTCCCTATTTCGCAAAGGCGTTCGAGCCGGATGGGATGGTACCCGACGAATTCAACCGACATGCTGCGCTGATCGCAACGGCAGCCGAATTCTCAACGGCCACCCGTGGAATGGTCGATTTCGTCGCACAACAGTTTCAGGCGGAGGGGAGGATGTAACAATCCCCCCTTTTGCCATGGTGATTGGGCGGGAGTTAACGTACATGAGCGGAGATGAGGCCCTGAAGGAAATCGAAGAGGCGATTGTCCGTGGGGATACGGAGCAGAGCTCTCAATTAGTCGAAGATGCCCTCGGTGACATGGATCCCCTGGCCATCATTCAAGGGGGAATGATGCCGGCCATGGAAAAGGTAGGGAACCGATTCAGCTGTGGGGAGATATTCCTTCCCGAGATGCTTATGGCGGCCGAGGCCTGGAACGGGGTCATGAAGCTGTTGAAACCCAAGATGCTGGCGGAAGAGACGAATATCCCGAAGATAGGGACGGTGGTCATCGGAACCGTTCAAAGTGACGTCCACGAAATCGGAAAGAACATCGTAGCAACCCTCCTCAGCACGGCCGGATTTGAGGTTCATGACCTGGGGGTGAACATCTCCGCTTCCACATTCATCGAAAAGGCCCAAGAGGTGGATGCCGACATCATCGCCGCATCGGCCATTATGACCACAACCATGACGTATCAGCGAGATATCCTCGAGCATTTGATGGCCAGGGGATTGAGGGATAACTATATCGTCCTGGTGGGGGGCGGGGTCGTCAATCAAAGGTGGGCCGATGAAATCGGGGCCGATGGATATGGGGAAACGGCGGTTGAAGGCGTTCGAACGGCCAAGGAACTGCTGAACAGAAGAAGAGGAGGAGGATGATATGGTCAGCTTCCACGAGGTTTTGGAGCGGGCGACGAAGGGACCTATCATTTCCCCCAAGGATTTCGATATGAGGGTATTTATCCCCAAGGTCAGGGAAGTCGTGGAGAACTATAAGATCCGATATGATCCGGAGACACCGTGCCCCGCGGATGATGATTTGGCAGATCGCATCTATCAGGCTGCCTTTGACTTATACGCCGACGTGGGAACGTACGTTGTCGATACGGAACGGGTGATTCGGTTCAGCCGTGAAGAGATCGAGGATGCGGTTTACGAAGCCCCAAAGGAGGCCTATTTTGGCGAGGGGCCGGATCGGTGTGTATTCGGGGGCAGAAAGCCCGATGACTCGGAAATCCCCCACTGCCACGTCGGCTCGGGGACGGATACCACCGAGGACGTGGCCCTGAAAATGGTGGAGGCCTACGGAAGGATCGCCAAGGCCAAAACGGTGAGTATCCCCTCGGTCACCACCCTGGGGCCCATAAAATCCTCGGCGGGCTCGCCAGTGGAGACCCTGGCCGGGATCTACATGATGAGAATAGGGAGGGAGGGGCTCAGGCGAGCAGGACGTCCCGGAATGGGAATCATCAATCACATGTCCTCTTGTGCTCAGGGCGTATCAACCATTGCCGCCAGTAACCCCGACTTCGGGGCTCGGCCGTCGGACGGATGGCTCATTGCTCCCCACGCAGAGCTGAAGATCAACTACAGCTCGCTCAACCAAGTGGCCTATCTCACCAGTTGGGGCGCCAATATCGGCCAAGAGGCCGGGCCCATCATGGGGGGATATGCCGGAGGGCCGGAGGGAACTGCCGTCGTGGCCACGGCGTACTGTTTCCATGGCATATTGGTGGCCAGGGCGACCTACCACCTGACCTACCCCGTTCACATCACCAATGTCTGCTCCACGACCCCGGATATGCTGTATGTCGCCTCCACCAGCGGCCAGGCGGTGAGCCGGAACGTCGGCGTCCCCTACTATGCCCTCGGATATGCGGCGGCGGGCTCCGCGACGAAACAGTATTTTTGTGAGGCAGCGGCCTACCTCCTCGCTATCCAATCCTCCGGAATGGGCATAGAGGACGTCCATCCCAATAAAGCAGTGGTTACCAATGGCGCACTGCCCATCGATAGCGAATTCACCTGCGCCTTGGGCCATGGAATGGCAGGAATCACCAGAAAAGATGCCAACCGGATCATCAAGAGGCTCATGGAGACCTATTTGGGCGGAATCAAGAATCCACCCAAGGGAAGGATTTTGGAAGAATGTTATGACGTCCGGGCTATGAAACCCGACGACGAGTTGAGAAAGACATACGATGAAGTTACAAGGGAATTGCGGGGGCTGGGCATGAGATTCAAATGATCGCGCCACTCAATTCGGCTGGAGCACCGAGAGGGCTCTATCGTGACCAAACATATTTCCGTCAAGGGTCGAGGGGTTGGCTGTAACCTCATCATCTTCGATAAGGATGGAACCCTTACGCACTTCTCAAAGATTTGGATTCCCCTCACCAAGAAGCGGATTGCGTGCATTATCGAGGAGGTTAATGGCCCTGAGGACTTGGGGGATCGCCTTATGAGGGCGTGGGGTGTGGATCCCCTGACGAACCGTATCGACCCCAGGGGCCCCTGCGTCTCGGCCCCCCATTCGGAAGAGACGCTTATTGCCGCCACGGTCCTCTATCAAAACGGATACCCGTGGAATGAGGCGAAGCAAGCGGTCGAGCGGGCTATGGAGAGGGCCGATTCCCTTCGCGACTATCGCCGAGACCTAAAGCCCGTGGTGGGGATGAGGGAGACACTGGAAAGGTTAAAGGATCGGGGGCTTCTCCTCGCCCTGGCAACCTGTGATCTCCGAAACCAGACTGAGGAGATCCTGAAAATTCTGGGAATCGCCCACCTCTTCGACGTGATCTTGAGCGCTGAGGAGGTCTCTCACCCCAAGCCACATCCACAAATGGTAATGACAATTTGTGAACGGCTCAACACTCCGCCCTCAGAAACCATTCTGGTGGGGGATACAGAGGCCGACATGACCATGGGCAAAAAGGCGGGAATCGCCCTCACCGTGGGCGTCCTGGCGGGTGGTATCACACCCAGGGCTGAGATGGAGAAGGTCGCTGATGTTGTCATCGACTCCCTGTCGGAGATTCAAACCCTTTAACGGTTTCCCGTCAAAAGGGGATATGTCTCCTTTGGCGATTTCATTCTTAAGGATTTCTCAATCAATATGAGGTGCAAGCCATGCTCATAGGGATACCCAAAGAGGTTAAGAAGGGGGAGTATAGGGTCGGCATCGTTCCAGCCGGAGTGAAAACCTTAGTCGATGCGGGACATAGAGTGGTGGTTGAAAAAAAGGCCGGAGAGGGGAGCGGGATATCCGACGACGACTACATTCGTGCGGGAGCGGAAGTGAGGGAGGCGAAAAAAGACATATGGGATGAGGCGGAGATGATCATGAAGGTGAAGGAGCCCCTCCCTCCGGAGTACGACCTCATGCACGAGGATCAGATCATCTTTACCTTCTTCCATCTGGCGCCTGAGAGGACACTCACTCAGGCCCTTTTAGAGCGCAGGGTCATCGCAGTTGCATATGAGACCATAGAATTGGAGGATGGGACCCTCCCCCTGCTGACCCCGATGAGCGAAATCGCCGGCAGGATGGCCGTCCATGTGGGCGCATACTTCCTCCAAAAGGAGCATGATGGCAGAGGTGTGCTCCTTGGAGGCGTCCCCGGTGTTGAACCTACGAATGTGGTGATTCTTGGCGGCGGTGTCGTTGGAACCAATGCGGCCAAGATAGCCCTCGGAATGGGTGCAGATGCCACGGTCTTGGATATAAACCTCAACCGGCTGCGGTATCTGGACGACATCTTCTTCGGAAGGATCAAAACCCTCATGTCCAATATTCAAAACGTAGAGGAAGCCGTCGCCAAAGCCGATCTCTTGATAGGGGGCATCCTAATACCGGGTGCCAGGACGCCTCATGTAGTGACCAGAACCATGGTCTCCAGTATGCAAAGGGGATCGGTAATCGTCGATGTATCGGTTGACCAAGGTGGGTGTATCGAAACAACCCGGCCCACCTCCCACGACGATCCCACATATGAGGTCGATGGTGTTATACACTATTGCGTCGCAAATATGCCAGGGGCCGTTGCCAGGACATCCACCTTTGCCTTAACCAACACCACCTTCCCGTACTGCCTAAAGATGGTTAATATGGGGTACCGGGAGGCCATGCGGGGAGACACAGCCCTCATGAGGGGGTTGAACACCTATGATGGAAAGGTAACCTACAAACCCGTTGCGGAGGCCCTGAACCTGGACTATGTCCAAGTCGAATTCTAAAGGGTCCATTTCCTGGTGTTGCGGTTCTGCTGTGTTGCAGTGCTGCGGTCATGCGGTTGTGTCGTACACATTATTTCAATTACGGGGTAAATTCGCGCTCACAGCCATTTTTCCCAGTTCTGTATGGATCCCACCAACTGACCTCTTCAATGAATCAGCCTTACCAGGTCATCTGCACCATCGATAATGAGATCAGCTCCCGTCTCCAAGAACCGTTTCCGGACCCTCTCCTTGTCCTTATATGGTCCGAGACACCCCACGGATATGATATCTATCTCCTCCTTGGCCCTGTTCGCGGCCTCAACATCATCGGGAATGTCCCCGACATAGGCGCACCTTACCTTCCCTTGGCTGAGCTGACGAACAGCCCTTATGATGGAAAAGGGGTGTGGCTTGGACACATCCACCCGTTTGCCCTCCGATGTGAGGATCCGCTCCTGTTCGGCCTCGCAGTCCTCCAAGGTGACGAGGCTTCGAAAATAGCGGTCGATCCCGAAATTTCTCAGCCCCAAGATGGCCTCAGCCCTGGGCCTTCCACTGGCAATTCCCATTTTCACCCGTTTTGAGAGGATGGAGAGGGACTCCTTCCTTACCATTAACCTCTCGCTTTCGAAAAGGCCTCTTCCCGAGTAAAAGCGGGGGAGAATCCCGTGGATGGTCCTGAAATGGGGCCCTAAATAGACTTCTTGAAAGATCCGCTTCACCACGTTGTCCACCCTCAAATCGCCCGTCCCGAATATAAGACCGGTCCTCCTGGAACCAACGGCCTTTTTCACGGCCTCCAATCCCATCCCCCACCTCCTGGCGCGTCGCTGAAATCGCGGGATATCCTTCTTCTGGGAAATCTCCCTCAGCCCCCCGCGGATACGATCCCGATTCATCCCCAAGAAGGAGATGACCTCGTCCAATGAACTCACTGTGGGCACATCTCTCGGGTCTTCCCCCTCCACGAGGGAAACGAAGTAGAGGAGGAGACCAGCGGTCACATCCCAATCGTTATTCAGGCCCCCGATCTCCTTGAACGCCACGATGTCCTCGTCCGAGACCAAGGACGTCTCCTCCCCTTCGAGGCCAAGGACTCCCTTTAGGTAGAGGGCAACGGTTCTCTTGATGGCCTCCCGGTAAGACTTGGACACGTCTATGAGAACGCCGTCCATGTCGAAAATCACCATCTCGATGTCAAGGCTGGGATTACAGGCCATGGCATCCCCCAAGCTATGGGCAAGGAAGTGGGCAAGAGAATTATAGTTTTCCCATCCCGAAAAAGCAATTCGACGATTTTTCCAGGGTGGCACAAATCATTGCAGCGTAACCGAGGAAAATCTCACCTTTCCATTAAAATTAAACCACTTACAAGGCTACCTCCGAGAAAATTCAACAGTACCGCCAAATTATTCCGGAGTTTCCTGAGTTTTATTGGGGATATTCTTGTAACTGGTTGATAATAAAACAGGTTCCGTTTTTCTCAAGAGAACACCATTGTCCCCTCGCTTCACACCTCCGAAGTGACCCTTTCGGGGTTCGCGGGCGGGGAATATTTTCCCCTTCCGGCCTCTAAAGGGCCGGCCTTCCCCTTTCCTTCGGCTACGCCCTTCGGTCTGAGCAGTTCGGCCTTGAGCTCACTGCCGAAAGGCTCAGGGTCGAAGACTCAGGACAAGCTCCGCTCACCCTCGATGGGTGTGTTCTCCCAAAAATCAGGAAACTCCTGATATTATTCTGTTGACGACGTTACGTTTTCTGTGGTACAAAAAGATATTCTCCATACGGCAGCAGGAGGCGAGCTGGATGAAGGTTCATTTGTTGGAGGTGATCATGAAACGTGTGAGTCTTTCCGTGGTGCTGTTCCTGGTGGTCGTTGCATGTTCAACCATCTCATGGGCGGAAGGGTATTTGCCGCTGGAGGGTTCGATCGGGTTTGGGGCCCGTGTCTATGGGGTGTTCCCCAAAGGAGATACGTTTATGGGCCAAAAACTCGACTTTAAGGACGGGGTGGGAGGCGAAGTCAACGTGACCTATCGCTTCCTGAAGTACTTCGCCTTGGAGGGGGGCGTTGGATACACGGAAACCGACGTGAGAAACAAGACATTAGGTATGCCAGCATCGGCGGGGGATACTATATGCTGGACATCGAGGAAAAAAGCGGACTCAGGAATTTCTGGTTGCCCCTTGGGGTCGGGGCAAACCTGGATATCGACGATACCTTCTTCTTCCAACTGGGAGGAGGATTTGATATCTTCCTGACCGAGCATTTCGCCCTGAACATCGACGGGAGATACGCGTGGGCAAAGACGGATATAGACGAAACGCTCAGCACTGGATTGGTATCCCGAACGCTGGGCGATACGATCAACCTTAATGCCGCATTCATTGCCGCGGGCTTCAAATTCTACTTCTGAGTTGACACGCCACGGTGAAATAAATGGGAAAAGCAGGGCCGCTGGCCCTGCTTTTCCGTAGGGACACAATGCCTGGGTTGCTATTCCAGAGACTGGGTAATTTCCTTCAACCCCTTCTTGATTTCCGCGAGTATCCTCCTGTAGGCTTCCCCATTGAATGGGAGATCCATTTGCTTCGCCTTTTCGGGGGAATCCTTTATCTTCCGTTTGGCGCCGGAAATGGTGAACAGATCCTCGTAAAGGAGTTTCTTGATCCTCAGGATGAGCTGGATATCCTTTTTCCGGTATAACCTCTGTAAAGATCGGCTCTTGTAAGGTCTTATTTCCTTAAACTCCGATTCCCAATACCGCAAAACGTGGGGCTTGACGCCCGTAATCCTGCTCACCTCCCCGATTTTATAGTAGAGTTTGTCGGGGATTGACTGACCAAATTCTTTCTCTTCCTCCCCTCGTCTCAAATATTCCCCCCTGGTGGTGGATAAAACCCTACCGGTTCAGGTCGTTCTTCAGGACTTGCGAAGGCTTAAAGGTCAAGATCTTTCTCGAGGAAATCTCGATGTCATCGCCGGTCTGTGGGTTTCGACCCCTTCGTGCCCTCTTGCTCCTCACTGAGAAATTCCCAAAGCCTGAGATCTTCACCTTCTCCCCCCGCTCGAGGGCCTCCTTCACGATATCGAAGAGGGTCTCAACGACCCGCACGGCTTCTTTCTTCGAGAATCCAACCTTTTCGTAAACGCTGCTGACGATATCGACTTTGGTCATCGATCCCCTCCTTTCTCACCTCTCCCCTGAGGAACCCCCGACAGATGTCTTCTCTTACCACCTTTGAACAGCTAAATCAAGTCAAAAAAACGAGAAACCGGCGGTTGGGTACCTCCATCAGAGGTGTTCCCTGGCCAATTGAGCTATCTTGGTGAATCCCGTGGGATCGGAGACGGCGAGATCCGACAAGATTTTTCGATCGATGGATACCTTCGCCCTCCTCAATCCATTGATAAATTGACTGTAGGAAAGACCGTTGGACCGTGCAGCGGCGTTTATCCTCGTGATCCACAGTTGTCTAAACTCCCGCTTCCTGACCTTTCTATCCCTGTAGGCATAATGCATAGCACGGTTTACGGCTTCGGTGGCGCTTCGAAAGAGCCTTCCCCGGCCCCCTCGGTATCCCTTGGCCATTTTCAAGACCCTCTTCCTCCGCCTACTGCCCCGCGTTCCTCTTGTTACCCTTGCCATGGCAATCCTCCCTCGGCCAAGCCAGGAGTCTCCCGATGGAATTCCTACGCATAGGGGATCAATTTCCTTATGGCCTTCGAGTTGGTTTTGTCCACGAAGGTGGAGGTTCTGAGGTTCCTCTTCCTCTTCGTGCTTTTTTTCGTCAGGATATGATTCGAGAAGGCCCTGCTCCTCTTCACCTTGCCGCTGGACGTCTTCCTGAATCGCTTCGCTGCTCCTCTGTTCGTCTTTAATTTCGGCATACCCTCACTCCTCACAATTTCTCGTTCCCCCTCAAAGGGCATCGGAGGGGGAATACGCCCTCGAGATTCAAAAAACACCTGGATTAACTGACCGAAGTACGACCTTTAGAAGTCTGAATCGGGGCGAGGATCATGTTCATAGCCCTTCCCTCTTGCTTGGGCGCCTGCTCAACTACACCTAATTCCTTGGTAAACTCAATGACCCGCTTCAAGATTTTCTCCCCAATATCGGGATGCATGATCTCCCTTCCCCTGAATATCATGGAGACTTTCACCTTGTTCCCCTCCTTGAGGAATCGCTCCATGTGGCGGACCTTGAACTGAAAGTCATGTTCGTCCGTCTTCGGCCTCAACTTGATTTCCTTCAGGTGGATGGTCGTCTGTTTCTTTCTCGATTCCTGACTCTTCTTGCTCTGCTCATACTTAAATTTCCCGTAATCCATGATCCGGCAGACAGGGGGATCCGACTTGGTCGCAACCTCCACCAAATCCAGATCCACTTCCATTGCCGTATTCAACGCCTCTTCCAAGGACATGATACCCAACTGCTTTCCCTCGGGATCTATCACCCGGACTTCCCTAGCCCTGATCCGCCTGTTAACCCTCACCTCTCGTATTCCTTGTTGCTTTCTAATTTCTCTCCTCACCTCCTTAAACTGGCCTTCGGCTTTTCATCCTCTGTTTAGATGTGGCACTCCTCCTCTATCCTCGCCACGAATTCCTCCACCTTCATGGGGCTCAACTGCTCTCCCGTTCTGATCCGAGGAGAGATGGTACGCGATTTCTCTTCCTGCCCTCCGACAACGAGCATATAGGGAATTTTCATCAGCTGGGCCTCCCTGACCTTCAGTCCCAGCTTCTCATTCCTGAAGTCCTTCTCCACCCTAATCCCCTGATCCATCAAGGAACAAAAAACCTCCTCTGCATACGGAATGCTCTTATCCGTAATCGTCAAGAGGATGGCCTGAACGGGTGCCAGCCAGGTGGGAAATGCGCCCCCATAGTGCTCCACCAGGACCCCGATAAATCTCTCCAGTGTCCCAATGATCGTCCTATGAAGCATTACAGGGCGGTTCCTTTCCCCGTTTTTCCCGATATAGGAGAGGTCGAACCGCTCGGGCAAGGTGAAGTCACACTGGATTGTCGCACACTGCCAATACCTCCCCAAGGCATCCTCAAGCTTTACGTCGATCTTCGGGCCATAGAAAGCACCTTCCCCTTCATTGATGCTATACCGCAGCCCCTTGTCCTCCATAGCCATTATCAAGGCGTCAGTTGCCCTTTCCCAATCTTGATCGGTTCCGATGGATTTCTCGGGCCGAGTGCTGATCTCCATATCGTAGTCGAAGCCGAAAACCTTCATGAAATCGATAACCAGATCGATGATGCCCTTTATCTCGTCGTTTAACTGGTCGGGCCTGCACAAAATATGAGCATCGTCCTGTGTGAACTCCCTCACCCTTAACAGGCCGTGCAGGACGCCGCTCCTTTCGTGCCGATGGACCTTCCCCAGCTCGAAATACCGTATGGGCAAGTCCCGATAACTTCTGAGCTTGGATTTGAAGATCAGCATGTGGGCGAGGCAATTCATCGGTTTCAAGGCGTACTCGCCCTCTTCCACCGTGGTGAAATACATGAGCTCCCGGTAGTTCTCCAGGTGTCCCGACTTCTCCCATAACTCCCTTTTCAGAATCTGGGGGCCCATGACGATGTCGTACCCTCGTTTCAGGTGTTCCCTCTTCTCGAAATCCTCTATAATCGTCCTGAGGAGCGCCCCCTTGGGGTGGTAGATTACCAGTCCGGCTCCAGCCTCCTCGTTGATACTGAAGAGGTCTAACTCCCTGCCCAATTTGCGATGGTCACGCCTTTGAGCCTCCTCGACCTTTTCCAGATAATCATCGAGGGACTCCCGGTCAGCAAAGGCCGTTCCGTAAATCCTCTGCAACATCTTGTTTCGCTCGTCCCCCCTCCAGTACGCCCCTGCGATGTTGAGAAGCCTATACGCCTTAATCTTACCCGTTGACGGGATATGGGGACCCCGGCAGAGGTCAACGAAATCGCCCGATCGATAGATGGAGACCAACTCATCGTCCAATTCCTCCAATATCTCCACCTTATAGGTTTCCCCTTGCCCTTCAAAGAGCTTAATGGCCTCGGCCTTGGAAGTTTCCTCCCGAACAAAGGGGATGTCTCGCTCAATGAGCTCGGCCATCTTCTCCTCTATCCGGGGAAGGTCATCAGGGGTAAAGGACCCCTCGTAGTCAAAATCATAGTAAAATCCTCTTTCGATTGCAGGCCCGATGGAGACTTTGACCCCCTTGAAGAGCTCCTTGACGGCATACGCCATTACGTGGGAAGTGCTATGCCGTAGGATCTCCAACCCCTCCTCGGAATCCAGGGCAATAAGATCCAGGGATCCGGACCGCTCCAGAGGGGTATTCAGATCGACCAGGCGTCCGTCTATTCTCCCCGCCACGATCTGGTCCTTGAACTCCTTCCCCAAGCCCTTCACCACATCTGAAATGGTAGTGCCCCTATCTACGCGCTTCTCGTCCTGGCCTGATAGGATAATGGTTATCTGCTCCATTCCCCTCTTCTCATGAATGCAAGAAAAGGCATCATTATTGGAGCCTCACTAATGATGCCTTTTCAATCAATATTACGGTGTCTGAGTGGGATACAGGTCCAATCCCTCAGGAAAAAAGAAAGCAGAATGGTAGGCACGGGCGGTTTCGAACCGCCGACTTCTACCGCGTCAAGGTAGCGCTCTCCCCCTGAGCTACGTGCCTACGAAAAACGTAAAATAGTTACCAATATTTCCGGCAATTGTCAAGCACTTTTTGCATAACATGGTAAATTTATTTGGGAAACATGTCAACCCCCGTTCCCCCAGGCTTCCTGGGTACCCCCTTTCCCTCTCCTCGAAGCCCCTGACCCCCGCGAGGTCATGGTGCATACCCAGACCGTGCATCCTCGAGAGGGTCGACCTTCCCCTCCCCTCCAGCAGTGCGGTGTTCTCGACGAATTCGGGAAGCCTCCCTCTCCGTACCCCTCCATCCTCACCTGATGCCCTTGGATATGACCTTGCTGAACGCCGCAAATTCGCGCAGGGTGAGGGTTTCCCCCCTCCTTCCGGGGTCGATTCCGGCTTTCCGCAAAGTGGCCTCGATCTCCCCTTCCCTCAGATCCAAAAAGTCGACATTTTTCAGGGAATTCTTCAGGGTCTTGCGGCGATGCCCAAAGGAGGCCTTTACCACTCTCCGAAAAATGGACTCGTCCTCGATCTCCACCCGAGGTTTTTGGAGAAAGTCAAACCTCACCACCGCCGATTCGACCTTGGGCCGGGGATAGAAGCAAGAGGGCGGCACGATGCGCCGGATGGATGTATCGCAATAGAGCTGAAGCAGGACCGACAGTACTCCGTATGCCTTTCCCCCTGGGGTGGCCACAATTCTTTCCGCCACCTCCTTCTGGAGCATGAGGGTCATAGTGGAAAAGGCCTCCCTCATCTCCACGAAACGGAAGAGCAACTGCGTGGATATGTTGTAGGGAAGATTGGATACCACCTTCGTCTTCTCGCCCCATTTCCGGGATTCGCCCAGAAAATCGAATTCCAAGGCATCGGCCCGGTAGAGCACTATGTTGTCGTACTCATTGAGGCGATCCCCCAGCAGGGCCACAAGGGATTCATCCACCTCAATGGCGATCACCCTCTTTGCCCTCGAGGCCAGCAGTTTCGTCATGTCTCCCAGGCCCGGGCCCACCTCCACCACCGTATCCTGCGAATCCACCTCAGCGGTCCGCATCGTCGCCATCATGATCCCCCTATCAATAAGGAAATGCTGACCACGTCTCTTGACGGGGGAGATGGAGTATTTGGCCAAAAGCCTTCTCACCGACATCATTGGTGCCGTTCCGGTCCCCTTTCTTCTCCTACGGTCCCTTGCCTCGCTGCATGGAGCCAACCTCCTCGGGTTTCCCCTACCCCCTTCATACCCACCCGTCTAGATTGGCAGATTGGAAAAGGAATTGAGCGTCAGTGGGGATATTCTCCCTCGCTCCAAATAGTAATGGCCGATGACCCCAATCATGGCGGCATTGTCCGTGCAGAGAATGGGTGAAGGGATACTCACCTCCAGGCCTTCCGTCTCACCTGTCTCCTGTAAGCGAGCGCGCAGCCGCGAGTTTGAAGCAACTCCCCCGGATAGAACGATTCTCGGCAAATCGAGGGCTCGGGAGGCTTGCACGGCCTTCGAGACCAAAACATCCACCACCGCCTCCTGGAAGCTGGCGGCGATATCTTCCACCCGGGCATGGGGATGCCTTCTCACGTAGTGGAGAACGGAGGTCTTTATCCCGCTGAAACTGAAGTCAAAGGAATCCCTGGATATGAAAGCCCTGGGGAAGGCAATCGCTTCTGGGTCTCCATTTCTCGCAACCTCATCGATCACCGGGCCCCCGGGGTATCCCAACTCCAGGAGTTTTGCGACTTTATCGAATGCCTCTCCTGCCGCATCGTCCCTGGTCCCCCCAAGCCATGTATAACTCCCCCAATGGTCCACCCGATAGAGACAGGTGTGCCCGCCCGAGACAACGAGCCCAACGAAGGGAAATCGCACCCCTGGATTTTCCAAAAAGATCGCCGATAGATGCCCCTCCACATGGTTCACGCCGACGAAGGGCAAGTCCCGGGCATAGGCAATTGCCTTGGCCGCCGAAAGCCCTACCAAAAGGGAACCGACCAGTCCGGGACCATTGGTGGCCGCAATCCCCTCCACATGATCCAGGCTCACGCCCGCTTCACGCAATGCCTCTCGTATGACGGGAATAATGACCTCGATATGCTTTCGGGAAGCCAGCTCTGGGACAACACCTCCGTATTTACGGTGTATTTGGGTTTGAGAGGAGACGACGTTGGACAGCGCTTTTTGGCCCCCGACGACTACCGCCGCCGCCGTCTCGTCACAGGAAGATTCAATGGCTAGCACGACCATTTTTCACCGGGAACAGATCGTGGAAAAACTCGTCGAGGGTCGGGGCCTTGATTTTTTGGGGGGATTGTGATAATTTTAATTTAGTCTATGGGGGCGCATAGTTCAGCAATGGCTATGGGCGAATATCAGAGAAATGCAAACTTGCTCGCCGCCGACTGACAAGTTAGGTTTTTTTCATCACCTCCTTTCACCTAACAAACCCTGCTCTGAGGGTCCAGTCGACCACCCCCATACCCCCCTTTCTTCTTTGGTTTCCCCACGATCTATCGCGTGACTTCCGCAGACACTTGCTCACTGCTGCTCCATTCTTCAAGCTTTTACCAGTGCTGCAGTTCTGCGGTGGTGCAATGCTGCAGTCAAGAGATCTCTTAAAAGACAGCGTTTAAGGGAACCCCACCTCGTGCAGCAATGACCCTCAACCCCGTTTCGTCCTCAAGGTTTTTCGCCATGTCCCGTGGCTTGGCCCTGATCATGGTCATGCCGGACTGAGCGGGAAATCCCCCCGGCCCGCCGAGGAACGGAGCTGCGTGATGACCGCAAAAATGGGCTCCCGCTGTTCCCGGGAGCTTGTCACGCATCCCCTTCGATCTCCCTCAGCTCGGATTCCGACAGGCCAAAGAAGTGGCCGATTTCATGCATAACCGTCCGTCGAACCTCTGTGAGGAGCTCCCCGCGGTTGCGAACGCGGACCTCAATGGGTTTCTGGTAGATGACGATCCGATCGGGCAGGACGTTGCCGTAGCGGACCCCTCTATGCTTCAGGGGAACCCCTTGATAAAGGCCCAGAATCCCCAGGGGACCATTCGCCCCGATTTGGCGTATGATCTCCTGAGGGGGTGCTTCCTCCACCACGATGGCGATGTTCTCCAGCCTATCCCGAAATTTCTCGGGCAGGTCTTCGAGGGCCCTGGAAACGAGTCTCTCAAACTCTGCTCTGCCAACCCTCATTCTTCTGGCCCCATTGTCCTAAATGGTTCCGCAGTGTTGCAGTGCTGCGCCCATGTGGTGCTGCGGTGTTGCAGTTAAAAGATACTGCAACGTAAATTCGTGCTTAGACCTCTTTTCCGGGTTTTTCAGAGATCTCACCGAGGAGCTTTGTCAACCGTGGCGAAAAGAGCCGGAAGACCGTCCCGGCTCCTTGGGCCCGAGATCTTTTCCATCCTCCTTTGTTCCCTTCCCATTATATCCGGAGCTCGGGGATATCCTCGTAGAGATCCAGTGCATCAGGATTGGCCAGGGCATCACGATTCAGGACGGGCTTCCCGTGGATCACGTTCTTCACGGCCAACTCCACCTTTTTCATGTTGATTGTGTATGGGATATCATCAACCGCAATCACCTTGGCCGGTACGTGCCTTGGGCTCGTAGCTTGCCTAATGGTGCTCTTGATCTTTTTGGCGAGATCTTCCGTTAGCTGAACGCCCTTGGCCAACTTGACGAAGAGGATGATCCGAACGTCGTTCTCCCAATCCTGCCCGACCACAATGCTGTCAGCAATCTCGTCCATGGTCTCAACTACACTATAGATATCCGCGGTCCCGATCCTGACCCCTCCTGGATTGAGGGTGGCATCGGAACGCCCATAGATAATCACTCCTCCGGTCTCCTCCCTGATCTCAATGAAGTCTCCATGGTGCCATACGCCCGGAAACCTCTCAAAGTAGGCGCTCCTATATTTCTGCCCGTCGGGATCGTTCCAAAAATAGATGGGCATGGAGGGAAACGGGGCCATGCACACCAGTTCCGCCTGCTGGTTCCTGACCGGCCTTCCATCATCATCGAAGGCCTCAACGTTCATGGCCAGGCCCCGACATTGCAACTCTCCGGCATAGACGGGACCGATGGGGTTGCCCAATGCAAAGCATCCGTTGATATCCGTCCCCCCCGAAATAGACCCGAGCTGAAGGTCTTCTTTAACCTCCCGATAGACATATTCAAATCCCTCGGCGGGAAGGGGAGATCCCGTCGAGAGCACCGCCTTTAAAGGCGCCAGATCATAGTCCCTTCCCGGCTTGACGCCCTCCTTCTCTATGGCGGCGATATACCGGGCGCTTGTGCCGAAGATGGTTATCTTCTCGTCCTGAGCCACTTTCCAAAGGGCCCCGGGATCGGGATAAAAGGGTGACCCATCAAAGAGAAGTACCGTTGCGCCAAGGGAGAGGGAGCTCCCCAGCCAATTCCACATCATCCAGCCGCAGGTCGTGAAATAGAAAATGGTGTCCTCCCTCTTGACGT
>SMTZ1_10004476_pt1 | contig 17781 bp, 34 predicted proteins | sample DeeMarSWOR136_30_FD_25667 | JGI IMG/M metagenome (IMG submission 25667)
AAAAAGCGACAGACAAAAGCACAGGCTGGCAGCTAAGCTGTCAGCTCATTTTCCATTTAGTGGTCTACTCCCTCACCATTCTTCCAAGCGGTGCGGTAACTGTCATACTCATAGGGGTAGACTGGTTTTTTCTTTTTCTTCATTCAGTTCAGCTCCATATATGACTTGGCTATTTTGACAGCCTTGTCCCTTGACACGCTTTTGGCGAGAAACCTTGTGTGGAGTCCACCCTTCTCAAAGGTTACGACATGCCACCCAACATTGGGTGATTGGAGCAGGGCAACAGTCTTGTCGTTCTTGTAGAAAAAGTTCGGGATTATTCGCTTCTTCCATCTGTTGATTCCCATAAGTCTGCTGCGCCTTCTGCTGCTGCTGGTTCGATGCATGTTTATTGTTTGGTTGGGTCATTTAAAAGGTGTGCGGTTTTTGACAATCAGATGGGTGTTGGCATTGGTATTGTCGCTGAAAGTATCGGCTTGATGTAGGCTACACCATCAGCAAAGCCTATCCTGTATCCAAGAATGAAGGCAATAACAACAATAAAAAGCATCCCAACAATCAGCATCGTGATTACCAGATTTGAGTTCCTGTCCCCCTCTTCACTCATTCTTCACCCCCCGTCTTCAGTCGGCTCGGCTGGCTGCTCTACTGGCTTATTACGTTCATCAAATAAACGGAGAATCGAGTCCTTGAGGTCTGGTAGGGACTTGTGTGACTTCAGTTTGAGGCGGATTTTCTTCTCCATGTTCAGCTCGTCTCTGATTAATATCTTGTAGATTGGCATGTGAGCACCATCAAAGAGCACCAATATTGTGCAGGATTACCCATTGGTGCAATAGCGTCATTGTCTTCCTTATGTTCTCAGTCACAATGTTATCAGGCTGCTCCCTGATGAAATGCAGGAGCTGCTTGGGGGTCATACATATGTTGTTCACACAAAGCTTCAGGTCATCTGGCATCTTTGATATAAGGTCGATTAGGAAAACATCACTGAGGATTGGGGTTGTGTGCTTCTTTTTCATAATCATCGTTTCTTGGGTGTTTTCTTGGGAACTGGTTTTCGCTTCGGCTTCTTCAGGTGGTGCGGTGACACTATCCTCTGTCTGGGGATTTTCAGGGCATCGCATATCCTGATGTAGCATTTTCTGAGGGTCGCAAAGCTGATGGGGAACTTGTAGACGAAAATGTTCTGGTCAAGTGGGTGAACCGAGTAAAGCCTGTTGGCTATGTAAAGGCATGCCAGACCAATGTTGGTGTCCTTGATTCGGGTGTCAACAATGGCTGGATGATTCATCGCCTTCATATAAAGTGCAGTCGCCTTCTCAGCCACATTCTTGTCCACGTTAAGCTTGTTGGCTGATTTCTGGATATATTCATTAATGGTTTCCATAAGTATCGCTTGGTAATATTTAGCGATAGGATATTTATAAGCTTTATGAAACTGTCAACTATTGGGGATTTCTGCGTTTTCGGTGCTTTTTGGACTTGCTGGGCGGTGGGATGGGTCTTGGGTATTTATCGTAACAGGTGGGGCACATGTCCATGGTTCGGGCTATCTCCCAGCCCTTGGGCATTATCCTGATTTCAACGACTGCTGTCATCTTGGGCGTGCATTCTGGCATGACCTTTCGGCATTTCCTGCATCTATACATGACCAACCCCCTTTCCTATAGGCACGCCTCTGGCACAGGACAAATATACACAAAAGGATGGTGAATGGGATGGCAGCGATTACCTGAAGTGGCTTCATAGATTAATCCCCCGCTCCTTAGCATATTCATGCATTGTCCGCTTAAAGAGCTCATGCATACGATGCTTCTCACGTGCCTGATATCGTGCATACTTGTCACGTTCTTTTTTGTCCTTGAAAAAGAGCGTTTCACATATTATGCATTCAAGCCAGTGTGCATCAATGACACATCGTTCATTGTAAGTCCCGACATGTTTTGTGACACGCAGACTGTTGGGTCGGAGCTTGTGCCATCCACGCCTGCAGTAGAACCATTTGAGGAAGCGGTCTCTGGTGCACATGCGCCAGAACAGGAAGCGGACTTCGTATTCAAACTTCTTCCTGCTCAAGCGTTTGCGGAATGTTTCTTGTTTCATATTTCATGTTCACCTTTATTGATTAACAACATCCTTTGCATTGACATTTCGCTGAACCATATCAGCAAGGCGTTTTAGTTTTTCTCTCTTGGCAATTTCAACTGTAGTTCCATCCTTCCATTGTTTGTTATCAAAGATTACCTTGAGTTGTTCGAGCATTATCTCGACATCGGCTATTTCCTCACAGACCTGTATTGTGTTATCCTTGCCACGGAGATTCTTGGTCAGCTCCTTGGTGAGTTCGGACATCTCTTCAAGAGCCATGATAATCTGCATTGGCTTGCCCCATTGCTTCACAGCCTTTTTGTAGATTTCATCATTCATACGAACCATCCTGCGAATACTCCAATATCGAATGCAACGAGCTCGGCTACTGAGGTTGCAAGGTAGTCTTTGCGCCTGAAGTTCTGGTTTGTTAATTTGTTAAATACCCTGTAGTCGAACTCGATTATGAGCGGAAGGGCGAGCCAGACCACGAGCATCAACAATATCTTATTCATCAGTCATCACATTCAATAAAGTAATATCTGCCGTTTAGGTAATCGAAGCACTGCTTTTCATATCGGTCATTAAGTATAGTCCTGATGCAATAATCATCACCAATGGTAAGAGGTGGAGCATAGACAGCACCTTCATAGCCACGTGTTTTGCAGAAAACATCTGCCTCATCCATTCTGGTGCATCCACTGATTAACAGGACTGACAAGACTGTGATTGCAAGCAGGGCTTTTCGATTCATGGAGTGCTCCTTCCAATTTCATAGATTCCTGCTTCAACACCATAGGGCTCTTTCGTGCCGTTGGGATATTCGACAACCTCATCACCAGTTATACGAACCAAGGTTTTGCTGGTTTCCTTGTCATAATAGAAACCTGAGCAGGAGCTGACCCATCCAGTCCCACAGTCGCAACTACAGTCTTCTGTGATGCCAGTGAAGTTCAGCCCATATTTATGGCATTCGACTTGGCATCTGTAGCTCATATCAAAGCATGGGCTGTTGTCAAAATATCTGTCTTCGTTTTGGGCGAACAAGCAGAAGCCCTTTGTGCTGACAGCAGCTATGAGAAAGAGGGCTAAAAAAGCCCCAATTATATATGTTCCGCTTTTAAAGATTGTTTGTTTTTTCATCATGGGTTCTCCTTCCTGAAACATATGCTGGCGAAGGTGCAGTAGTTGCATTGCCAACCAAGCTTTCGTGGTGGGGGCTTATCTGATTTGATGGCTTGGTCAAGGATTTGCTTCTTGTGGAGCATCTCCTTTTCTATTAAAGCGGTGTCACGCAGGCGGGCTTTATAGACCTTGAGCTCCTTGTTGGCTATATCGATGTATAGGATGCATGCCTTCCTGACGGGCTTGTTTTGGTGGGTGAGCATGACTGAATAGTATTCGGCTTGGCGGACATGGTGGCTCATGGCTCGGCTGGGGATTTGGGTGCAGGTTTTCTTTTCCAACAGGAGACCGTCTTCATAGTCGTCACATGAGCCTATGATGCCCTGCCAGTTCAGGGAGATTTCGTTTTCGGACAGGATGGGGGTCTCGTGGATTTTGCGACCCATCCAAAAGGTGAGAAGGGTCTTCTTGTTGAAAAAAGAGCCGTGCTTCATTGAGTAAAATGACTGCCTCATGCAATCGTAACAGAGGCTTGAGACATGCACCTCTCCTATACGGGAGATTGTGTCCCTACTAATTGACACCAACAATTTCTCAACTATTGATTCTTCGATTGACTTGACTGCACGACCATTTACTTTCATGTTCCCTTTTCCTCACACCAAAGTTCATAAGCTTCTGCAAAGGCTTTCAATGCTTCAACAATTGTTTTGCCCTGTGATGATATATCATGCAACGGGCATGAAACAACCCAACATTTTCCCTCTTCATCATATTCGAAATCAAGCAACATCTGGAGCACATCCTCTTGAGTTATGATAATGGTTTTGCCAAGCTTCTTCCCTTGCCAATATTATCCGCTTATGAATTATTGGGTGTTTTTTCTTAAACAGCTCTGGATGAATATGAAACATACATGGGGCTAAGAAGACCCAAGAATTGCAGGTTTTACAGACTTCTATACACATACCAACCATTTTCCAAGGTTATACACACAACCACACATCAGGATTCCCCATCCCATTCCCCAACATCATCAGGTTCTTTGAAATCGCCCTCTGAAAATGCTTCATGGAACTGACGCTGCTTGCGCCTTCTGCGTTCACGGACATCTGAATCGGCTTGGAACAGACCTTCGGTGTTCTGGATTTTGCGCCTGCATCTGGTTATGGTTTCGTATGGGGGGACAGCTATTCCCACGTTCTTGCAGTAGAGTTCGACACGGGCAATCAGGGCTCGGTCACTGTTCCTTGTGTCAAGGTAGTTCATGAGGATGTGACGGACTATCTGGTATGTTGAACCAAGCTCACTGGCTATCTTCGGGTCAAGCACCTGACCTTTCACATTCAATGGCATCAAAGTCACCACACTTAATTACTGGACTATAATCGGAATGGAGACCAAGGCTGCATGTTTTCAAGCCTTCATCATCTGGCACATCAACCAGATGCTTGCAATTGAAACAAATGTCCTGCTTCTCCATATCAACCAACCGAGATTACTATGCCAAGTTTCCTGAAGGCTGAGCAGGAACAGACCCAACTATAACGCTGGAGCTGACCCTTGAACCTGCCTGTTTTTGGGACATAATTATACATGCCATGACCACAATGCTGGCATCGGGGAGTCTTGCCGTCTGGCATGAACATCATCTGGCGCATTTCTTTCTTGTTCAGGGCTCTGTAGTCCTTCTGGAAAAGCTCATGGAGCTCCTTCCAGCGAATCAAATCTTTCTCTTCCTGTGTCCTGTCAAGCAGGGCATCGAGCCTGCTCATTTCCTGCTGTTTGTTTTTGTATCGCTTTTCCCTCGCCATATCATCAATCTTCCTTGCTGTTTCGGGAGTTATCTGCACGGGTCTGTCGCATTCATCGAATATATAAACTGGCTTCTTTTTCCCCATCAGTCATCCCCTATTTCAATCATGCAGTCATCGCAAATCCAGTAGGTTATTTCAGGGCTGCCGTCATCTGTTTCCACACAACATTCGCAACAAACCAGCATGAATATTATTGGGGAGAAGGTTTTAAATGTGTATCGATAGTTATTTGAAGACCTCTGAAAGCATGGTCTTACTTTGTGTGCTCCAAACCTCAACCAGCTCTGGAAGCTTGGCTATCAACGGATGAAGCTCGCCTGTTGCAAGGTAGATTATGTAGATGGCTATCACTATGATAAAGACAGCCAGAAGTATTTTGCCTAACATACGCATCAACCTATGTAGCGGGTCTCCTTCTTGAAAGGGAATCCTTCCTTGAATAATTCCTCATGAGCCATCTGCTCGAACTCAGCTATAATGGCAGTAAGGATTGGCACGATTCCGAACTGCTCACTGACCTTGCCACGAAACTCAACAAAGTATTCCTTGTTGGGCTTAAGGGTGATTTTGAGGATTACCTGCTCCTTCTGCTTCTTGGTTTTGCTGTTATCGTTGCTGTTTACCATTGCCACCACTTCCGCTTCTTCCGTTTTTTACGCTTCAACCTATTCCCCATTAATGGGGATATTTTCATTTTGAGTTTTTTGAGTTCCAAGACATAACAAGAGCCGTCTTCTGTTATAAGGTTTAATGTGACTTTACCATGCCCTTCAGCAACATATAATTCTTTAATTTCCTTGATTGACCATAACCCTTTGTTTGGCTGCTTATACTCAGGCATATTCATCACCTTTGAAAAAAGGAAAGTCAACGAGTTCGGGTTTCATGAGAATCATTCCCGAAAAGCATCATCATCAGGGGCTGCTTCTTGATTTTGAACTTTTTGACGAGGCTATCAATGATGACAAGCGCATCCCCCAGTTCAAGGTTCTTGGTGGCTTCATAGTGCCCTATATCATCTGTCGTTAAGAACCATTCGAAACGCTTGACGATATCATTTTCCTTTTGGATGATTACCACCACCAGAGTATTTCTTGAGGGCACGTGCCATGCAAAGCGTGCACCATTTACAATGACAGATGTTCTGGAAGCCGAGGCTTTTCTGTTCAGCCCGAAAAAGCTTAAGCAATTTCACACCTTCTTCCATTTCGGATTGGGTGGGAGTGTTGTGACTCATGAGCTGATTACACCGCCTTTGATGAATATGAGGAAGAGATACATTGCAATGATAACAGCAATGATGAAGGCTATTGTGGCATAACCCATCCATTCATCCCTGTTTTTCCAGTCAGGCATTATCATCAGCCTTTGGAAGCTTATAGGGTCTTCCGCATTCGACATGCGTGCCCTTATCATGACGATGACACCTGTCCCGCAGACGGCAGACCTTGCTTAAGCCACGCCTGTTGTTCATCATCTCGATTGTAAGCGCAATAGGACAATAATCCAAATCAGGTTCAGTCTCCTTGACTGGGAATCTTCCTTTCAGAGCTTCATCAAGGTAATCCACAATGGCGGAGCTGTGTTTCCTATCATAACGCTTCTTGATTTTCTGGATTCTCCTGTCAAGCTGGTCATCTTTCATGCAAATCTTTTTCGAGCTTGCTTCTAAGGACTGTGTATGAGCTGATTGACATTGCATTGAAAAAGGCAAGGGCAATCTGGAGCTTGTCGTCTGCTGAAAAACTGCCTTCACTATGGCTAAGCTGCTTAGCTTCGATTTCAGCGAGGAAAAGGCATTTGTTAAAAATCTGCTGGTTGATTGTGCCAAGCTTGCTGATTTCAGCAATGATTTCCTCTGGTGTGAGACATAACAATTTGTATTCATTGGACTGACCCCCCTTGCCCCTAATGGATATGACAACACTTTTGTCGATATTGTCAGACATAATAAAGGTAAGAAAAATAGATTTAAAAAGGTATCGATAATTCTATTCATTTATCCATTCATCACGAAGCATTTCCTTCAGGGCATCAACCTTGGTTCTCAGCTTTCGGTTTTCTGACTGCAGTTCATTGACCTTCTGTTGCAGATGCCGTGAGACAGCACCATAACCTTTTTTGTGCCCATTCTTTTTCTTGTAACTACCATTGGTTTTTATCTTGCCCAAAAACCTGTAGTGGTAATGTTTCCTGATTTTCTGGGTTTCACATGTCTGTTTGAAGACCTTGGTAGCACCGCCTTTACGGACAAGCTTTGAGAACAAAGTGCTCGCAGTCTTGACTGGAAGACCATAAATCTTGTTGATGTCATGCACACAATATTTTGCAGTCGGGTGGTCTGCCAGTAGCCTATAAATGCTTCGTATTTTGGTATCTCTTCTCGTCACTGAATCACTCCTTCGCCCACTGTAGTGGACAGCTTAATCACTGTTAAATGATTGCATAGGCTCTTTATAAAGGTATCGCTACTTAAGACGGTTTTATGTTACATATGTTAGACAAAACTGAATTATTGCAAAATTCTGTAATTTTGTAATTTTGGAATTATTGGAATTACGGGAATTAACAGGATTGCGGTGACTGGAGTCGAACCAGTTGCCTCTGGATTTATTAGATAATCTTAATTATCTAATTAGATAATCTTGATTATCTTATGAGCCCAGCGAGACTACCGAGTCTCATCACCGCAGCATTTTTGCAGGGGGATGGCTACATGGGCGTGACCAGATGCCTTTCACCAAGTGCCGACAGGTCATTAGGCACACCCCCATTCTGCACTTATATACTTGGGTAGTCAAACTTATCTATTTTTCTGTTTATGCAGATGGCAGGAATCGAACCCACACCTCTCGCTTGGAAGGCGAGCATGCTACCTATTTAACATCACATCTGCAGCAATCTATTTATATTGGTGGCTCTACATTTAAGAAAAACTACTAATATCTGTCAATGACTACTAAATTAGTATTCAGCGAATCCAAGAACAATTGATGCAGCAATGCTTCCGATGATATTCATACCAGATTCCCTGCCTCTGCTTGTAGATTTGACCGCATTTGCATTTGACAAGCAGACAGGGGAGCTTCATTGAAGCACTTCTGCCCTTGCTGTGCGGTTTCCTGTATCTGACCATTCTTCACTCTCCCATACAACGACCCAATTACTGGGTCGTCATATAGGAGCTTGCCGTAGCACATTCAGACATGATTATAGTTGGGCTCAGACATATTTAAGGAGAATGTCATTCTGGATGGGGATTCCGCCAGCATGATACCTCTCGGTAATGAAATCATCAACCATTGGGTGACTTCTGATTTTGAGAAGTGTGTTCAGCTCGTTTGCAAGTTTTCTGTTGGAGAATTGGCGGTGCAGGAAGCGATGGCAATCAAAACAGAGCGGGACTTTCATTGAGAATCCGCCTCTTGACTTGAGGACAGAAACTGGGACAAGGTGATGTCGGGAACGGGCTTTTTTTATATTGCAAAGGCTGCATAAACCGAGTTCCATGCCACGGGACTCCCGTCTCCGCTCCTGATGCTCTCGGATTTTCCGCCTTCGCTCCTGCATGTATTCAAGGTCTCTCCATTTGAACCCGTCAAACCACCCATCATCTCTGTGTCCATTGCATACACCTGTTAGTTATTTAATTGTTGCTTAATAATAAATAATTATGGCAGACCCTGTTTGTTGCGGGCATAGAATGAAATTCTGGAAGGGAAAATACAGATGCCTTCGCTGCAATAGCTGGTCTTATTTCGACAACCCACACCAAATTTTCAGACCTGATTATTCAAGAAGCAAAATCATATAGATATATTTTTTATACATATTTTATACATGTCAACTTGTCGGTAGTAGTATATAAAACTATCTGAGCAAAACAGCACAAGGTAATTCTCAAAACCGTGCACTGGTTCGCAGCATATCGGTTAAACCGCAACTGTGTTTTATAAAGTAGCGATACAATAGTATCATATGGAAAGAACCGATAGCAAGAGCCCACGAATGTGGGTTTGGAAGGATGGGAAAGTTGTAGAGGTGTGAGTATGGCAAGGCTTATTTTCTACCAGAAGGAATGGAAAGTGCATAAAGAGGCTTATGAGAAAAAGATTGTCGGGAATGATGACACCCAGTTCATTGCAAAGAAGCTGATGAGGCATTTCAAGATTCGGTGCAAGGTCATAAGCGGTGGAACTCAGGGCGGTGGAAGGGCTTGGATTAACAGTTTGGGGTCAACGATACGTGTGCCAAGGGAATGCCCGTTTGGTGTGCTGTGCCATGAGCTCAGCCATGTGTGGCAGCACAAGCGGGAAGGCAAGACCAAGCACAATAAAGGGCTGGCAAGGCTCATCCAAAGGATGGTTCATTACTGCGAGAAGAAAGGGTATTGGGAGACAGAACTGGCGAAACGGAATGAGCCAAAGCCCACCAAACCTGAGCCGACAGCACAAGAACTGAGAGCTGCAAAGATTGAGCGAAGGAAAACCCAGATAAAGAGGATTGAGTCCAAGATTGGGTATTACCAGACACTGCTGAAGAAGCGAAAGAGGAGCTTGGGTGCTCTGGAGCGGGCTGCATCATGAGTTATTCTTCATCCGTTTCATTACTGCCTTATAACCTTCTGGGTCTTTCTCTTTAATCAATTCTACAACCTGCTTGGGTGACTTGACCATTATGTTGAAACGCTTCTTGACCCGTTCAGCATCTGCAAGGAGCTTCCTGCATGTGGAGACAATGACAAGCTTGTCCTTTTCCTTTGGGGCAAAGACGTATGCATAAAGAACTGTTGCAAAGCCGTCAATACCGACATCCTCATCAAAATACCTGCCTTTCCAGTCCCGCTCATATTCCTCTTGAGTCATGAGCTTCTTGCGGTAGGCTTCCTTGAGGGCTTTCTTCAACTCCAGCCTGCTGCCTTCTGCAAGTGCTTCAACCATTGATTGAATCTTGGTCTCACGGGTCTCAATGTCCATGTTCTTAAGAGAGCTGAGAAAAACATTAAAGGATTCAATGAGCTCTTTGTCAACATTCTTGAAATTTTCCATCACCATCTCCACCTTCTGTCAGGTTTTCTACCATACTTATCTACGAGTATTCCAGTCAAGAACCAATTGCCATCAACCCAGATATCTATCCCAGCCTGTATGCCAAAAACAGCCAAACCAAGAGGGTTGTCGGGCAGAACACCGAGCTCAAGTTTTGTGATGCAGGGAAGGCATACCCATGCACCATCATCCTCGTCACTTTTATTGGAACAGAAAAAACATTTTTCAACCAGTGGGCGTGAGCGGTCTTCGAAGGGCTGGAAATTCTTCCTTCGCAGGGCTGATGCACTGGCTCGCTTCCGCTTAGCGTAAATACTACAACAACTTTTCGGTCTCCTGATTTTACGCTTTGCGTTTTTTCTGACTGGCATCTAATCATCCCACTTAACCATCACAACTTCTGACTTTTTGCACCATTGTTTGAACTCTTCACCCCTTGGGGAATACTGTGCAACCATGATAGCTGTCCCTGCTGCGCTTGCACCTGAATGGTAGTCGGTTTGCTGCATTGCATCATCCCATGCCTGCTTGGGCGTGTATTTCTTTTCCTTCCAAAACCCTTGGAAGGTGTGGGACATCAGGCGTTTCAGGACAAGGTGTGCAGTGAGGATGCATCCACAGCTATAGAAGTCAAGGCTATTGTTGTGGCAGAGCTCAACAAACTTCTTGTGCAGACCACGCTTAACATAATCCCTGTAGGTCGGCTCTTTATTTTTGTCTCTTAAGACCAAGCTTATCACCACCAAGTTTATTCATCATATCAACGATTTCCTGCAAGCAGCCTGCTGCAAAGAAAGTGCCCTCATCAGGCTCGAAAATCCATTTTTTCCATTTCTTGTCCCAATAAACATAACCGAGAAACTGCTTCTTATGATTATTGACAGCGAAATGCGTGCCATATGCATCATCAATCAGCTCCTTGAAGGTCAGGAATTTTCTGGTCATTTTAACAATTTCCTTAACTGCTTGTTTATTTCGTAGATGTCATCATATATGTCATCAATCCTGCCCATGCAAGCATCAATGTTCTCAATACATGATTCTATTAGTGCTTTGCTGACCTCAACACCCTTGGGTGCATCACTATCCTTTAGTTTCATGGTTTCTTCACCTCTGGAATATACATCAGACCATTCTTGTCCGTGACATAAAACCGCTTGGTGCGATTCAAGTATGTATCACTAAATATTTCAAGAATATTGCCAGTATCAACGATTTTAACGACAACCGTCATCGGGTAAACACCATGACCACAACAACATGCAAGGGTCTTCCAAGAAGGACTGTCACCATTCAGGTAGTAAATGTTTTCAATGAGTTCACGCATACATGGGTCTATGCGGATTCTGTTTTTTCCCAGCCGAGCAACAACTGAATTTCTTATCTTGCACATATGTCATCCCATGTAACGCAGGTCATCCTTCCTTGGAAGCTTCTCGCCTATGAACTTCTCAAAGGCTGATATTATGTCGGCTGTTTCGGCTTCGGGTGATGCCAAGACCTTGTGAACACTGTCACGCATCTTCTGCTGCATCTTAAGAGGTATAGGGTCTTTGCTTGCAGCACAAAGGACTATGCGCTTGGTCTCTTGGCAATATATCTGGTTCAGGGCAACCACTTCTGGCAGGACATCAACTGGGACATCATAGATGAGGAAGCACCTTGCCTTGCGGTGTCGCATGGGGATTTTACCCTTATGCCCTTTCACCAGACTCTTCATTGCACCAACCATCTTCTTGAGGTCTTCTTCACCCTTACCCATCATGTCACCTGCCAAACAGATTCCTTAACCGCTCCCATTTCTGGTTCATGCCAAGGTATTCAATGGCACACAGACCATTGCCCTTGCCGAGAACCTCATCCTTCTTGGGAGTGTAAATGAACCATGTGCAATTGCCCTTCAGACATACCCTTTTCAGCAACGGGCATATGCAATCACCATCTTCAGCCATGTATCCCCCTTCTCCCACAAACACGCCTTCCGTTCAGGTTGCCAAAACTTTTCCCGCAACGAAGGCATTGTGCATTAACAAGGTAAAAAGCACCGCCCCTACCCTGTTCGTAATGATAATTGACCGTGTGACCTTCCTCTTCGCATATTTCCTTCGGGGTTCTTGCCATAATACCTCAACCATTCGAACTCCCTGCAATTAAAGCAGGGCTCAAGTGGCTTATTTACAGCACTCTTTATCCAACCGCATACATGACAACGCCATTTCTTGACTGTTATCACATATGGCTTCTTTTTGTCAAGACGCTTTTGGAACAACATCCCCCTCACTCTACAACATCAAGTGTGACATCAAGCTTATGCTCAGCACCAGCAGAGCTGCTTGGTTTTGACAGGCTGATTTTGCAGCCCTTGAAATCGTTATATGCTATCCAGTTTTTTTCATGATGGTTGCCCATGAAAGACATAAGCTGGCGATTCGTGCAGACCGAAGTAACACTAAGAACCATATCACCTTGTGGGAACTCAAAGGTCTCAACAGGGAGAACCTGACCCTCATACCAGCCTTGGGTGATTCGGGCTGGGTTGTAAGAATAAGAAATGATTATAGCACCAAAGGTTAAGCAGATTAAAAAGATTACCAGACCCATGAACGCATCATACCTGTCCATCATCCACCACATCAGGGAATTTCTTGTCAAGCTGGGCACGCCTTTTATGGTAGGCATCCCAGCTTATTATGCCAGCCTTGACCTGCTTCCACAAAGATTTTCTCAAACGCTTGTATTCATTGTAGCGGGAAACCAGTTTCGGCATGGAAGATAATTAGCGATAGGTATTAAAAAGCTTATCGTTTATTGAACTTGTCATTCTCACTATAACGCTGGGATTTTGTGAAAATGGGATACTTGTCTTCACGGACAGTCGGGGAGATGGGGGATGTGTCGAATGCCTTCCTGATTGCACAAATGAACCCATAGAATATTCCAAGCGTGCCTATTGATACCGCTATCAAAAGAAGAAAATCATAAAGGGGATTCTGGACAACAGTCAAAAACCCGCCAAGACCCTGACCTGACATCAACAATGCAGCTTCCATGCCAGTCGGCTGGACTGGTGGCGGTGGAATCGTGACATTGGTCACGTTAAGGGTTGCACCCAACGGGTGTATATCAGCAGAAACAAGGTTTGTAAAAAGGACTGAAAAAAGAGCCAATGACATGAGTCCGACCATCATTTTCCTATGCATATCTTGCTCCGTATGAAGGGTTGTAATAGGTCGGCTGATAGCTGTAATAACCATACTGTTCCTGCTGCTCTTCCTTTGGCGGAAGGAGCATATAGGCTACCAAACCAACCACTGCGATTATGACAATCCATTCAACTGGAATCCTGAACGGCTCAACACCAGCCTCAATCACTGTAGCACCAACATCACCACCCTGATTTTGCTCTGCAACAGTAAGGTCTGACTGTTTTGGCTGACCATCCTGAGTGTTGTCAGGTGACGGGGTATCTGGATAGCTTATTATCTTGTCAGGCTCTGGTTCAGGGACTGGTTCTGGAACTGGTGTCGGTGCTGGATTGTTCGAGCCATGGTTATTGTTCGACCCACCATCATCATTTGAACCGCCATCATCAGGAACTGGGTCAGGGTCAGGCTCTGGTTCTGGTTCAGCATCATTGACAGATATGCTGATTTTGACAATTTTCTCATGCTTGAGACCGACACCGCCTTGGCTTCCAGCAGCAGCGAGCTCGTATTTCACAACAACCTGATAATCATCATTGGGCGCATCGGCTGGTATTGTGATGTCGACATAAACAGGCTGCCTGCTTGTCCCGACTGGCAGGTCATACGTGTCCTGACTCAGAGAAGCAATATCAGTTCCACCAGTTATAGTGACGAGAACACTGTAATCAATATCATCAACCATGTTCTGAAGGCTTGTATAGAACTGCCTCGTCTCACCCCTAAACATGGTTATATGGTTGTCCTCATAGGCAACCCCCCATGCAATTGAAAACACCTTCCTGCCTTTATCACGCTCTGTCAGTCACTTAGAGCTCGTAAGTCCCAAGTGTCCAAGTCGCATTGTATGTATCTGGCTGCAGGGTTGATGGAACATCAACATACCAGTAAAGGTTCTCCGTTGAAGAAGCCCCTGCTGGTGCGGTTGAATTTGTTCCGCCAACAACTATCTGCTGAGTCCCAGTGGTAAGCACCATCTCCGCAGAAGGTGTCCCGTCAAGCGATACGCTGAAGTTTCCTATTCCAATGGTCTCCGCATAAACCTGCCCGACCATATCAGCACCAGTCACATTCATCTGCAAAAGAGCATTTCCTGTGTTGGTGACTATAGTCGGGTTATTCACTGCAGGAGCATTAACTGTTCCAAGGGTCACACCATTGAAGTTCACTGCCGAATCACCCACCGTTGATGCCACAAGGGTCGTGTATGTAAAGGTCGGAGCGTTTGTTGCGGTGTTGTTCCAGACCGTTCCATTACTGTCCCCAGCAGTCATGTTAGATGAGTAAGTCCCTGCTGAATCATAAAATTCAAGGTCAGTGTCACACTGGTATTCCCGAACAGTTGCACTGTGGTTTGCGAGAGGCGAACACAGCCTTGTGTATTTGCCGACTGCTGTTACGAATGTGGCGACATCATCGAGATAGACATAAGCCTTTGAGTCATCGAGGTCAGCCACACCGTTCACATCAGTCACATTCATGTAAATAGTAATTGTCGTATTGCTTGATTCTATTGGGTCATAGGAAGCCTGCGCTACAGCCATTCCTGTTATCTCAGGCAGAGTGTTCCCTATGCTAAGCTCAGGATACATCCCATGCTGGTCTGCTGCTATGGTGCTTATTGCAAGCATCGAAAGCAGCATCAGAGCCATGACAAGTGCACTTCCAGTCTGCATCGTCAAGTATTTCATTAAACCCCCCTTCATTTTATTGGAATATGACATTTAAAGATTGGGCTGTTTCTACCTTCCTCAGCCTACCTTTTCCTTCACCCGTTGTTTAGGCTTCATCGGAAGCCATTGCTTACTGTTCGTAGATGCCCAATGTCCATGTTCCTGTGTAACTGTCTGGCTGAGTTGCGACTGGCACATCAACAAAGAAGTATAGGTCTTCTGTGCTGGATGCACCCTTCAACATCTCCGCAGGCGTTCCGCTCACATTAATCTGCTCAGTTGATGTCGTAAGAACCTGCTCACCAGTCGGGTCTGCATCAAGGTCTACACTAAAGTTCCCGATTCCAAATGTGTATGACGCACCTGTAAGGTCAGCACCAGTTATGTTCACATACAAGTCAGCATTCCCACGGTTCTGCAGCGTTGTCGGATTTGATATTGCAGAATTATTGGCAACACCAACAGAAGGCGAGTTGAAGTCAATGGTTGTATTGCTGACATTGAACGCAAGCAGTGTCGTGTAAGTGAATGTTGGCGCATTCGTTCCAGTGTTGTTCCAGACTGTGACAACTTGGTCTCCGCCAGTTATGTTTGTAGAGTATGTTCCAGCAGGGTCAAAGAACTCAAGGTCTGTATCGCACTGGTATTCCCGCACAGTTGAGCTGTGGTTTGCGGATGGCGAGCACAGCCTTGTGTATTTTCCGACTGCTGTTGCGAATGTCGCTGCATCGTCTACATAGATATATGCCTTGGCATCATCAAGGTCTCCAACACCATTGGTATCGGACAGGTTGAAATAAACCGTCACGGTTGTATTGCTGGCTTCTGTCGGGTCATAAGAAGCTTGTGCGACTGCCATTCCAGTGATTACAGGAGCTACGTTTCCGATGTCGAACTCGACATCCATGTTCTGGCTATCGCCTGCTATAACTGATATTGCAAACATGGACATGACAAGCATTGCAACAAATGCAAGGCTTCCCATTGTCTGCATACTCATATATTGCATTTATACCCCCCAAATCTTTATGAAGTATCACGCAAGCCGACTGAGCCAGTGTAAGAATCCTGTCGGATTCCAATCGGCACGTTCAGATTGACCCATCCCATCTTTTCATTCAGGACATCCAGCAGAGTAAAGCTCTGGAATGATGTTGACAACGACAGACCATCTGACAAGTCTGCATCATCATCTACCCCACTGCATCCCCATATATTGCCCCAACCAAATCAGTCCCGTTGATTTCAATGCTCAGGTTCTGGTTTCCAGTGTTGGTCATATTAAAGACCAATGTTGAGTTCTCACCCATTACCAGAGTGCTGAAGTTCAGGACTGTCTCATTGAGCGCAAATGCGGACAGCAGGTTATAGACAAATGTCGTGTCCGCTTGGTCGGTATCTGCATCCGTGGTGTTCGCAACAACGGTTACGTTATATGTCCCATTCGTGTAATAGTATGTCATGTTGAACGTGCAGTTGAGAGCCGTAAAGGTGCTGTTAACTACGGTTTCTTCTGCAAATACCCAGTTTAGGATTTCTCCTGAAGGCTTATAAAGACTGCAGTTTCCGACATCAAAATTCGAGCCTGTGGCATTTACAAAAGCCACAATCTGGATGGTCTGGCTCTCAACAGGGTCAACTGGGGATGCCAATGAAACCGCACCAAGAGAAAGGGGAACTGCTGTAATGTTCCTTTCCTCTGTCTCAATCGAATAGAAACCAGACGGAGAATACTGGTTCAGGTAGCTGGCATTTATCCACGATGCAGACCTTGGAATCCGTGAAATCCTTGCCTCATCCAACTGGGCATCAAGGGTATAGCTGTCACTATAATACATGCCGAGCCACACTGGTTGTGCACTCTCGGTTATCAGACCAGTCCCATCAGTATCAGTCCCAACCTGCGTTCCGTTTATGTAACCCCGCATAATGCTCCCATCAAACGTCATTGCAAAATAATCCCACTGGTCTGCACGCTGCTCATCAACAGCCGTGATTACATTAACACCTGTCCCAGCAGTTGTCCTTGTTACAAATTTATAATAAGGCGGGTCTACGTAAATACCATAATTCTGAGTCCCAGCAGTATTGCCATATTTTGTCAGGATTCCAGCATTCTGACCAGTCGAATCAAGCCTTGCCCATATTTCCACTGTTATATTATCGGGATTAAGGTCATCCCCAGCAGAGCTGCTCACATTCGCATATTCACCGCCTTCAATCCCAACTGCACCATCAATCTGACCAAATGACTGGAAGTCATCCACATCAAAGTAAACAGGTGTCATATTATTCTGATTTGAAGTCGAGTCAACCAAGAATGGGTCTCCATAAAAACCGTTGAAATGCCAGACAGCGATATAATTGCTGTCCCAGACACCAGTCGGGTCTTGAGCGGGAATCGCATCTGGGTTGTCATAATAAACAGAAATTACTGTATCAGTTGTGTGAGACACTGACGGGACACGAACCCATATCGTAGCATTGCCAATTGTGTGATTTTCTATCTCATAGTCAAGTTCAGCACCATAAATCCCGCAGCCATCTTCCTTGAACCTTATATCACTCCAATCAAATTTGGCAGTGCTGTAGTTACCAGTTGAATTATCCAAGAAAACAAGCATCGGGAAGTTCGTCAAGGTTTCACCAATCTTGTTGCTATCTATTGTGATGTTACGGCATGCTTCCCAGTCAGCATACCATGGAGTTCCCTGTTCCTCAGCACCAAACGCATAAACAAATTCAGTGACATTTGCAATGAAGAAATTGTCAATGAAAGCACCTGTTGTCGTGTTCTCATCCCCTACATCATTTATCTGGTATC
>SMTZ1_10006468_pt1 | contig 17769 bp, 20 predicted proteins | sample DeeMarSWOR136_30_FD_25667 | JGI IMG/M metagenome (IMG submission 25667)
GCCAAACGTGCCGCACAAGGAGCAGCTTTTATAGCAAATGGACTATTAGGGGGAGAATTTGAACCAATTGTAAGAAATCTAAGACTTAAAGAAGCTTCGGGATCAATTTTAGATGATATTTTCATTCCATTTGATAAAGACAAACTTATAAGTGATTTAAATTAGAATTTTAATAATTACAGGGGAAAGCAGTTATCCAATAATTCAAAAAGTAATTCATGGAATAAAAGACCATGATATTATAATTGAAAAAGCACCTGTTTCAATCTCTGCATTTCTAACCGAAGATATGACAAAATTAATCTTAAAAAATCTTAATTTATCTCATTACGATTTAATCTTACTCCCGGGATTTGTGCAATGGGATGCGATCAAATTAGAAAAAGAATTCGCTGTTATAATTAGAAAAGGTCCTGAATTTGCTTCCGATCTTCCCATGATTTTAAACAATATTGAAAAAGTATCATTATCAACTTCAATCCCAGCTAATAGGATCTTTAAAATTTCTGGTAAAAATTTATATAAAGAAATAGTAAAAGAGCAAGTAGAGATTGCAAAAAACAACTTAGGAAAACATACTTTTTTTATTAATGAAACTAGCTCGGATATAATAATAGGACGAAATTTACCGCCTCCAATTATAGCTGAGATAGTAAATTGTACTGAAAAAAATGATAAAAATATATTAAAAAAGACGAAACATTATATTGATTCCGGGGCAGATATCATTGATATCGGTTGCGTAGCCAATAAACCTACCCCCGATAGAATAAAAGAAATTATTCGTCTAATAAGACAAAATTTCGATGTATTAATCAGTATAGACTCAATGGAATCCAATGAAATTTTAGCGGCAGTCGATATTGGTATTGACATGATTCTTAGCTTAGATATTGGAAATTATAAAGAGTTTTTAAATATCCCTAAAGATATCCCTATAGTTATCCTCCCTACCAATATAAGAAAGGCATATTTTCCTAAGGATCCTAATACTCGCATTGAAAATTTGTTTAAATTGACTAATGAATTGCACCAGATGGGATTTACAAAATTGATAGCAGACCCTCTTTTAGAAACACCAATATCTCCGGGAATATGCAATTCATTGGAAGCATATTTTCTTTATAAGAAGAAAATTAACCAATCAAAATACCAAAATATTGAAGTTCCGCTTTTTTTCGGCATTTCAAATGTAGTGGAACTTATGGACATAGATTCTGTAGGAATAAACGGACTTTTAGCAAGTATCGCTATGGAATTAGATATCGGTGTTTTCTTCACTGTCGAACATAGCACTAAGCTGATGGGAGGTGTGACCGAATTAAAAGAATGTGTTAAATTAAATTACATAGCAAAAAACAGGAAAACACCTCCAATAAATCTTGGCACGACCATTTTTAGGGCTAAAGGTAAAACATCTCAAGAAATCCCTAATATTGACGATAAAAATGCAATATTAGTTGATAGCTTAAATCCAACTTATGATCCAGATGAGAAAGGGTATTTTAAAATATATTTGAGTCATTATAATGAAAAAATTTATGTTCTTCATTTCTCAAATGACCATAAATTATTACACACATTAATTGGTCGAAATGCGGAAGCTATTTGCAAAAAACTTATTGATATGAAGTTGTCATATAATTATTATCATATTAATTATTTAGGAAGAGAATTAAATAAAGCAGAAAATTGTTTATTTACAGGAAAACCTTATATCCAAGATGAGTAAGTAAAAAGAGAAGAGAAATTTAAGAAATCTACATTAAACAGTGATTTTGAGAAAATAAAAAAAAAGAAATTATTTATAAAATTTCAAAACAAGTTTTCAGATCCATACCTGGTACTAAAAGTGGTCCCAATTCTGCCATATTTTTACCTAAATTTGCCATATGTTCTTTTAGTGCTTTATCATCAGCATATTTTTCATAGAATATAATCGTTTCTTTTGAACCTTTTACGGTATGGGGAATATATTCTAAACATCCTGGTTCAGATGCTTTAATTTTAGGAACAACTTTTTTTAGGACCTCAATTGCTTCATCCATTTTTCCTTCTTTTACTTTAATTGTTGCAATTAATGTGATAGCCATATAAACAACTCTTTTTTTATGTTGATGTATTTTCAAAAGAATTATATAAATTAAAATTATTCATATACGGAAAATCCAAATTAGTAGTATTCCAAAATATTATATAATGTATCTCTCTGAGCAGGGTGTTTTCCAGCTGCCTTAATAATTCGAATCATTTCATCTGGAGATAAATACTCACCATATTCAGCACCAGCGCTTCTAGAAATATTTTCTTCCATCAATGTACCAGAAAAATCATTGACTCCATAGTTTAATGAGATTTGAGCGAATTTAGGACCCAGTTTAACCCAAGAACATTGAATATTATCAATATAATTATTTAAAAATATACGAGCTACACAAAATAGCTTTAAATCCGCCATCCCATAACTAGGTTTTAAGGGATTTTCTTCTAATCTTGATAATATAGGTTTTTCTTTTACGAAAGGTAAAGGGACAAATTCGGTAAAACCACTTGTTTCTTTTTGGATTTCTCTTAAAACTTCTAAATGTGCAATTCTGTCCTTTAAATCTTCAATATGCCCATACATTATAGTTGAAGTGGTCGGAATTTGTAGATGGTGGGCTGTAGAAATAATATCTATCCATTGAGCAGTACTGACTTTGTTCGGGCATATTATTTTTCTTACCTCATCAACTAAGATTTCTGCTGCGGTACCCGGTATTGAATCTAATCCAGCGTTTTTAAGCGCTTTCAGCGTGTTTTCAATAGTATCACCATACAATTTAGACATATAAAATACTTCTTGAGGAGAAAAAGCATGGGTATGGATACCTGAATCTACATTTTTAACTGTTTTCAACACATCTAAATAATAGTCAAAAGTTAATTCGGGATTTATACCACCTTGAATACACACTTCAGAACACCCTGCCTTTTTAGCTTCTATCACCCTATCTCTTATTTCATTGATCTTAAGCAGGAACGCATCTTCATGTTCTGCGGGTAGGCTAAAAGAACAGAATTTACACTTTTGATAACAGATATTTGTAAAATTCATGTTTCTATTTATTACAAACGTGACGATATCTTCTTTCTTATCGAAACAAATTTGATTTGCCGTATATTGTAAAGCTAGGAACTCATTACCAGTCACTTTTAATAATTCTAAGGCTTCGTTAGATGTGATTTCTTCTGAGTTTAGCGCTTTTTTTAATATCTCTTTTATATTAGGTTTAATTCGGTTAAAAGCCTGTTCTGTTATCATTTATATTTATATTATCAATTATTTTTTTAACTTTATTTGAAATAAATTCGGTTTTACTGATAAATTTATCATAAATAGGAAATCTTTCTTTTAATGTATAACCATTCATTTTACATATTTTTTTTAAATGTTCTATTTGAGGCCAAGGGTTTTTTGGATTAATAAAATCTTTTGTTATAGGCGAAATTCCTCCGAAATCATCAATTCCAATCTTAAGAAACTCTTTTTCATAACCAGCAATTAAATTTGGCGGAATCTGAATACTAATCTCATTGCCAAATATAATTTTGGCTATCCCCGCAATTTTAACTAATTCTTCTATAGTTATAGGATTTTTTGGATTGTACGCTATTCTCTCCTTGTATACAAAATTTTGAATAATTACTTCTTGTATATGACCGTACTGATGATAGATATCCTTAATTAAATAGAGATCTTTGATTCTATCTTCAAAAGATTCTCCTATTCCTAATAATAATCCTGTTGTAAAGGGTATTTTCAATCTTCCTGCATCTTTGATGTGTCTGATTCTTTTTTCGGGCAGTTTTCCAGGAGAAAATTCATGAACTCCCCCCTTATTAAATAATTTCATACTAGTACTTTCCAGCATTAGTCCCATACTCGCATTATATTCTTTTAATTGCTTTAATTCTTCATAGCTAAGAACACCTAAGTTAGTATGTGGTAACAGATTTAAATCTAATAAATAAGTACATATATCAATAACAAATCTTATAAAATCGTGGCAATCTCTACTTTCTAACTCTGTTTTGACTTCTTGAAAGCTCTCAGGATTCTCTCCTGACATTAATAATGCTTCTTTGCAATTATATTGAAGGGCTTTTTGTACTAAATCAACGATATCTTCATTATTAATTAAAATAACATTATCATTGCCATTGATTTTGGGAATTTTATAATTATAAAAACAATATCCACATTGATTTTGGCAATAATTTGAAAGAGAAATAGTAAAATTCCTAGAATAAGTTATGATATTTCGCTGTTCCTGGGGCAATTGAACTTTAATCTCTCTTATTTTTGCCTTTAGATCTTTAATAGATAAATCCTTTAAATATTCAACTTTCTTAGAATCAAGCATTAAGTCCTCCTTATATATTTTAAATGTACATAATTATCTCTTTTATAAACTTTCACTAGTTTGAATTTTCTACCTTGCTCCATTTTATCAAAACCTACTCCTTCAACTAAACTAGTTGCATCTTTCCCACCTACAATCCAAGGAGCAATAGTTATCCTCATCTCATCAATTAAATTATGTTTTATAAAACTCCAATTTAGATTGCCCCCACCTTCTAATAAAATTGATTTGATTCCTATATTTGATAAAAGCAGTAACATATTTACCACATCTACTCTTTTACCCTTTCCTGATTTTATTATTTTCACGTTTTTTGATTCAAATTCTTTAATCTTGTCCATAGCAGCATTTTCAGTTGTGCAAATTATTGTTGGATATATTTGCGGCTGATAATCGATTACATTTGAATCTATTGGGATTGATAAAGAGCTGTCAACTACAATTCTGTAATATCCACTATGTTTAAAAAATTTAATATGAAGTTTTGGATTGTCCTTTAAAATAGTACCCTTTCCTACCATAATTGCGTCTACATTAGATCTTAATTTATGAACTTCTCGCCAATCAAATTCGTCTGATAAGTCTGGATCTCCCGTCTTTGAGGCAATTTTTCCATCTATGGTCATAGCAGAGCTTAAAATTATGTATGGTCTTTTAATTTCTTTCAAAAACAAGCTCTCCTCTTATATAAACTCTTTTTATGTTTTCAGATTTAGCTCTTTGTACTATTAAAGGAAAAATATTATTAGAATCAACTTTAAATGAATAGAAATTTGGATCATTTAAATCAATTAATAATAAATCTGCTACTTTTCCTTGCGTAATTGATCCTCTACTTTTTTCTAAATTAAAATTTCTCGCAGCATTAATCGTGATCATTTTTAACAAATCTTTAGAATCCAATTTAACAGTTTCATCATTTCTTCCTAAAACTCTTAAAATTCGATATAGGTAGCGTAACTCTTCAAATAAATCGGTATTATTCGCCATAATATTATCTGTGCCTAAACTTATAGGAATTTGTAATCTTACAATTTCTGTTATAGGGGGAAAACCAACTCCAAAATATCCATTACTTCTTGGACACAAGATTAATGATATTTTTTTATTTTTGATTAATTCTAAATCTTCTTTTGTATAATGAGTTCCATGGACAATAATATCTATTAAACCATCATTTATGATCTCCTCAAATAATCCTTTATCTCTCTTGACTTCGGCATCATGACAAGCAATTGGTTTCTTGAATTGATTTTTAAAATACTTTAGTTTCTCTTTAATATCAACAGATAAATTATTATAACTGGACAAACCAATTCCATCTCCCTCCTTGAAAACAGCTTCAATTTCATTGGCTTCGGTAAAACGACCTAAAATTAAATAATTTAAAGGTAAATTTTTTAATGATTCCTTTAACAATTTGATGCCTTCAATATTTCTTTCTCGAAAATCAATAAAAAAAGTTATGCCATTTGAGAGCATTTCTAAAATGGCATTCTTTATACCGATGAATTTTATTTCTCTAGAAGTGTCCCTTAGTAAGATATGTTTCAATCCATTTGGAGGCGCCACAACCTCGATTAAATCTTTATTAAATCCCATTTCTTTAGCAAAACTATCAACAATGTGTGTGTGAGAATTTATAAAACCGGGAATCATTAAAAAATTATGTTTATCTGCTGCGAGTTTAATACTATTTTTAGGATTGTCATATCTCAATTTTAGAATTTTTCCATCCTTATTGATAACTAATGATATGTTCTCTTTAAGGTCTAAATCATCTCCTATGAGTCCATATCTGCTTTCAATTTCCTTATTCTTCATATTTTGTATTAATATTGGGGATAAGCATGAAAAAAAATTATAGTTGAATATTAAATATTAAAATTGATATATCTTTTTTAAAATTAGAGCAAAAAAATTTTTTCTTAATAATATATGCCATTCAAATCGGATTTACAAGATTCTAACTCATTATTAGACATCGCACTCGATAAAGTCGGGATAGTTGACTTGGAAAAGAAAGTTGAGATTGTCCAAGAAAACAAACGATATTCTTTTTATCCGAAAATTTCCGCATTAATCAATCTACCAGCTCAGCAACGAGGCATTCATATGTCTAGAACTTCTGAAACAATTGAGGAAATTATAAATGAAGTGATCATCACACCCACACCTACAATTGAGCGAGTCGCCGACAGAATAGTAAAGAGGTTGTTAGAAATGCATCCATACACTACAAAGGCAGAAGTTAAACTCAAAGGAAGAATTGTTGTTCAAGTTAGAGAGAGCGAACAAAGAACTATTCAAAAATCTTATAACATAAGTTCTTACGTATTAGCAGAAAAGAAAGAATCCGAAAAAGTTGATTTTAACTATTTCATAGGAGCAAGTGCCGTTGGTATCACAGTTTGTCCGTGTGCTAAAGAGATGTCACAAGAATATGCTGAAGAAATTATTAAATCAAGAAAAGACATTAACATAACTGAAGGAGATCTAAAAAAATTGATAAACATACTTCCTTTCTCATCTCATAATCAGAGATCAAAAGGTACTATTGTTGTACAAATTAAAGATTTAAATAGCCATACAGTTGATGTGTTGGATATCATAGATATCATTGAGGAATCTATGAGTGGACGGATCCAATCTGTTTTAAAAAGACCAGAAGAAGCTGAATTAGTTAGAAGTGCCCATTTAAAACCGTTATTTTCTGAGGATGTCATCCGTGAAATGGCTAAAAATTTTCTAGCAAAAGATTTCCCGAATTTAGATGATAACTTTAAAATAAAATTCAAAATTGAAAGTTATGAATCTATTCACCCCCATAATGTTTATGCTGAATTAACAACTACTTTGGGAGATTTAAGGAAAAATATTCACTAATAAAATTGAAAAGTCTATGGATCCTTTTCAAGGAATTGAAGGAGATTACATTGAAACGAAAATTGATAACCTTATTTTTGATGTTAAGGGATTATTACACCCTAAAGATCGAAAAATATGCTTCATTAGGTTTTATCCAGATAATGAGGGAGATCGGATAAGAGAAGGCATACATTATAAAAAAATCTATAATCTAAATGAACGATATTCGTTTTTAAAGGAAAATTTTCCAAAATATCTTTTTTTTTCCGAACTGCTTGATATAGAACTTCAGGGTGTTGAAATAAAGGATATTAAACGTATTTATTCACCAAAGGATTATTTTAAGAGCATATCTGAAAAAGATAATTTAACTAATTTAGAAAATTATTCCAAAATGTTATGTGAAATTTTTACTAATGAGGGAAAAATTCCCAAAGATTCTATTGGAATTTCTGGATCGACTATGGTTAACTTAGCGAAAGAAGATTCAGATATTGACCTAATAATATATGGAACTAAAACAAGTTTAACGTTCCAAGAAAAATTGAAAGATATTTTTGAAAATGTAAATAATTGCCGAAAGTATAACTTAGAAGAATTTAAATCTCACTTTAGTTGGAGAGCCGGGGGTTCACAGTTGTCTTTTGAAGAATTTATGAGAAGTGAGAAAAGAAAGCTACATCAAGGAAAATTTTGCAATATTGACTTTTTTATCAGATATATTAAAAGTCCTGAAGATTGGAAAGGAGATTTTTATGATTATAAGTATACAGATTGTGGAAGATTGAAATTAACAGCTGAAATTATTGATTCCACAGATGCTATATTTACTCCATGTGAGTATAAAATAAATCCAGTTAATATCTTAAGCAGTAATCCGCGTTTCAATAATGTCGATGAATCCCCACTTGAAGAGGTAAGTTCTTTCCGAGGGAGATTTTGTGAGCACGCTATAAAAGGAGAAAAAGTGTTAATCGAGGGGAAATTAGAAAAAGTAATTTATAAAAATAAAGACAAATATTATCGTATTTTATTGAGTGACCAAGTTCGGGATAAAATGATCATTCTAAATGGTTAATATTTTTTAATAGTACTTTCTCATAAATAGTAAATTAAACTTATTTTCAATGATTCATTCAAAATTTTAGAGATAATGAAAAAAATTGAACGCTATAAAAATTTTGTTAACCTCGATCCAGAAGACTTAGACGCGTGGCTTAATTTAGGAGATATATATTTTGAAGAATCTGACTACTCCAATGCGTTAAATTGTTATAAAAAAGCCTCAGAACTAGATCCATATTCGAGTGAAGTTTGGAATAACATAGCGTTAATGTATTCCTATAACGGGGATAATAAAAAAGCAATTGAATCGTATAAAAAAGCATTAAGCCTTTCTCCTGACGATGCAATTGTCTATTATAATTTAGGCTATTCCTATGAAGAAGATGAGGATTTTGATGAAGCAATTAATAATTATAAAAAGGCATTAGAACTAGATCCTACCTATATCGATGCCTTGAATAATATTGCCCTTATATATAAAGAAAAAGAGAACTACGTAAAGGCTATTAAAAATTTTGAAAAAGCTCTTAAGATAGATCCAGATAATGTGTTCATTATACAAAACCTCGCACAAATCTACTATGATATGGAAGATTATGAAAAAATAATTCACTATTATCAACTTGCTCTAGAATTAAAACCTGACAATGCACCAATTTGGAATAAGCTAGGAAATTTATATTATGATATGAATAATTTTGATGAGGCAATTAAATGTTATAAAAAAACGATTGAACTTGATGCTTATATTATTGAGGCGTGGAATGGTTTAGGACTCTCTTATACATTTAATGAAGAATTTGATAAATCCATCCAATATTATGAGGAAGCACTAAGACTTGACCCTAATGATGATGCGTTGTACGAAAATATTGGTTTCAGTTATAATAAAATAGGGATGTATGATAAAGCTATTGAATCTTATAAAAAATCTTTAGCATTAAATCCAGATTACTCATCAGTCTGGAAAAGCTTAGGAAATGTGTATCAAAATAAAAAAGATTATGATAACGCAATCTTGTGTTATGAGAAGGCCTTAGATTTAACTCCTAACGATTTTGAAAGCTGGAAAAACCTAGGCACCATCTACAAAATTAGAAATGATTTTAAAAAAGCTGAAGAATGTTTTAAAGAAGCATCCAAATGGAAGCTTAAAATTTCTTAATTTATTAATAATTTTCAGTCTAAACTTTTTATTACATTGTTTTTTTAAATTATTGAGTAATAATGAAAATCTATAATGCTGATCTTCACATTCATAGTCCTCATTCTATTGCGGTCTCTCAATCCCTCAGTTTAGAAACAATGCTTGAAACCTGCAGGAAAAAGGGTTTGAATATACTAGGCACAGGGGATGTATTGCAACCAGATTGGCTGAAATATTTGGAATCAAACCTTAAAAAAGATAAGAATGGTGCTTATTTTTACAAAGATGTCTTTTTTATTTTGCAAACTGAAATAGAAGATCAAGAAAGCATCCATCAAGTAGTTCTTTTTCCCGATTTTGTCTGCGTAAAAGAAGTTCAGAAAAAATTAAATCCCTTTTCGAAGAACATTCTTGATAAATGGGGGGGTCGTCCCAGAGTTAATTTATCTCCTGCTGAATTAGTTGACATTATTATTGAATCAGGAGGTTTAATCGGACCAGCTCATGCTTTTACTCCGTTTAAAGCAATATTCCGTCAAAACAAATTCAAAACGTTAAAAGATTGTTATCAAGATGCAGTTAACAAGGTTCATTTTCTTGAATTAGGACTCTCCGCGAATACTGATTTAGCAGATAGATTAGAAGATTTAAAAGATATTTCCTTTTTAAGTAATAGTGATGCTCACTCTCAAGATCCTCGCTCATTGGGTCGGGAATTCAACAAATTTGACATTGACAATCCCTCATTTGATGAGATTTTATTAGCAATAACAAGAAAAAGCGGGAGAAAAATTACGTTAAATGTAGGATTGCATCCGAAACTTGGAAAATATTATACTATGTTTTGCAATAAATGTAGAAGGAGAATTTTATTTAAGAAAGCAAAGAAAGGTCTTGATTTCGGATTTTCGCAATTTAGTACAACAGAAAATTTTGTAGTTTTTTACGCAAGCGATCCCTCTTCTATGAAGCAACAATATATTGAGCAAGTTTCAATAAATAAAATGATATGTCCGGCTTGTAAAGATGAGCTAAAAAAAAATTTTAAGCTAAAATTAGGTGTAAGCGAAAGAATTGATGTAATTTCAACCTATAAAGCTCCACTCCATCCTAATCATAGACCAAATTATGTTAACGCCGTACCTTTAATTGATATCATTCGTTCAGTCCGGGGAATTAAAAGCACTTCAAGTAAAACTGTATTAAAAACATATAATGATCTCATAGATAAATTGGGTAAAGAGTTAGAAATATTAATTGATATACCTATTGATAAAATTGAAAAGGTTGATAAAGATGTGGCAAACGTAATTAATGCATTCAGAAATGATGAAATTAATTACACTCCTGGTGGAGGAGGAACATACGGTCAAATAAAATTAGATATATCATAAATAGAGATTCATAATTCTCTTTTTAAAAATTTTATTTATTTATTAAAAGGAGAGTAGAAATAAACGGAAAACAATTGAACTTAAATCTTAAATTCTAGATCTAACTTAAGCAATTCCCCACACTCAGAGCAAGTCAACCAATCAAAAATTTTAAGACTAACAACCATCTGCTCCATAGCCTTCAGAGAAAAACGATTTTTAAACGATTTTTTCGTTCTACATGTTGGACAAGAAATTATAGCTCTAACACTGACAGTATCTTTATCAAGCTCCTCTGCAACAGAAGCCTTTTCGCCATTTTTAGATTTGTTGTAATCGCTTTCCAACTTATGTGACCTATCTTTTTACATTATAAATAGTGCAAATTTTAACTTATAATCTTTTTCATTTCATTTTTTTCCCATGAACAAGGGAATTCTTAGATATTATTTGTATATTACTCTAATATATTACTCAGATATATTTCACATATTATACAGTAAAAAGAATATTTGAGCCAATCATTTTGAAAGACATTGAATTGAATTCCCTAGGTTTGAAAATGCCTAATTTTACTCAATTAGATACTTCTATTAGATCAAGATTCAAAACTCTGTCAAAGTTTTCTCAAAATGCGTCTTCAACTCAAAATTATGACTCAGATGAGTATTTGTCTGAACTATTGGAAGCTTTGAAGATAAGAACATTAGTTGTTGGGGTTGGAGGTGCTGGTAATAATATTATTTCAAGGCTCCAAGAAATGGGTTTACAGTTTACCGAAACTTTAAATGTCAATACTGATGCCCATGATCTTTTTTATAGCAATGCTAAACATAAAATATTAATTGGTAAAGAAAATTGTAATGGATTAGGATCTGGTAATGATCCAATAGTTGGGCAAGCCGCAGCAGAACAAGATTCGAGACACCAATTATAGCTCGAGAAGCGAAGAAGAATAATTCACTAGTGGTAACGTTTTGTTCTATTCCATTTAGCTCTGAAGGGCAACAGAGAAGAATGAGAGCAAAAACTGGACTTAAAAAATTGGCAGAATATTCTGATACAATCATTCCTATACCAAATGATAATCTATTACAACTAGTTCCGAATTATCCCATCTTAAAATGCTTTAAAATAATGGATGAAGTGTTAGTCAGAAGCATCCGAGAGGTAGTAAATCTCATTAATAATTGTGGTTTAATCAATATTGATTTCGCAGATGTGAGAAAAATTTTTGAAAAATCTGGTAAATATCCTTCTGGATTAATTGGTATAACTGAAACATTAGGAAATGATTTAATTCAAAAATCCAAATTAGCTATCCATAATCCGCTTCTAAAACCAAATACTAAAGAAGTTGATAGATGTTTAGTATCTGTGTCAAGTGATCATAAACTATCGCTTTCAAGTGTGGATAAAATTGTCTCAACCATTTCACATGAGGTTCCTGATCACGCAAAAATTAAATTTGGCGCTAATATGGACCCAAATCTGGATACAAAAACTCGTATTATGGTTTTAGGTAAAGGTCCTATTTCTCCATTCGTAAGGACTGCTGTTGATTCAGAGAATGCAATTCCCTTTGAATAATTTTGCTATATCAGATAAAACTTTATTTTTTTTTGAATAATTAATTTAATTACTAAATATTAAACATTTAAGGAATAACAGATTTCAAGAGGATTTCATTATGAGTAATAAACAAATGCCTGAAGAAGAGTTAAAAAAGGAGATTCGAGACTATTTAAAACAAAGAAAAGTTCTGGTATTATGTACATGCTCTAATAATATACCTAGGGCAACTCCTATGGATTTTTATATAGATAAAAAAGCAGATGACTTCAATATTTATGTAGGCCCTGCTCCTGGAAGAAAAGTTAAGAATATTGAAGAGAATCCAGTTGTTAGCATCGGAATATACACCCCGATGGATACTGGTAAAGTTCAGGGAATGCAGATTACTGCCACGGGAAAACATCGGCTAATTTTTTTAAGGGAAGGAGATGATGGATTTGAACACGCCCAAAAAATAGTTAGAGGACGCCGTAAACTTCTTCTAAGAATTATCCCCGAGAAAATCGAATTTTTAGACTATGATTTCATTAAAAAAGGGTATTCTAGACTTCAAACCTTAATTTTATAGGGCTTATAATAATTGAAGCAAGATTTAAGATAAAATTAGTGATCATGATAAAAGTTGATATTATTTCAGGATTTTTAGGTGCTGGTAAAACCACTTTAATTAAACAGTTATTAAAAAGCATTTCGAAAAACGAAAAAATAGTAATAATTGAAAATGAAATAGGAGAAGAGAATATAGATGCAAAAGATCTTCAAGAACTTGAAGCATCTGTTAAGGAAATCACTTCTGGTTGTATTTGCTGCTCTCTTTCCATGAATTTAATAACAATTTTAAATAAATTAGGAGAAGAAGGGAGTGTCGATAGAATTATTATAGAGCCTACAGGACTAGCCACTCTCTCAGATCTATTAGAAATGTTCAATTACCTCAAAAACAATACTATTAGACTTAATCTTATCATAACGATCTTGGATATTCTTGAATTAGAACTTTTCGCAGGCAATTTTGGGACATTTTTTTCAGACCAAATAAAAAATTGTAAAATTTTGGTTTTAAGCAAAATTGATAAAGCAACTCCTTCTGATTTAGAATTTGCGAAGTACTATTCATCATCTCTGAATTCAAATGCGCCTATTATCGATTACGACTGGAATAAAATAAGTATTTCACATTTTGAAAGCTTAATTCAGGATAAAAATAAAAACCGTAGTATTATTCATGATTATCACGAGAAAATACATTCTTTTGATGGATTTGATAACATAACAATAAAACCAAAAAAAATCTACTCAAAAAATGAAATAAAATCGTTGCTTAAGGAAATACAGGTAAAAAACTACGGTGAGGTTATTCGTATGAAAGGATTTCTTTCTTTAGGAGTTAAAACTTCAATGAAAATTGATTATGTTCTAGGACAAATTTACATCACTGAAAGAGAGATTCCATCAGAATCTGTCTTAATTATCATTGGAAAAGAACTAAAAATTAACGAGCTTAAAAATAGATTAAAATAATGAATTTAATATACTTAAAACTTAATCTTTTTTTTTAAAAAAAAAGAGATATGAATTATATCTAAGCAAAATTCTTGTATATTTGATATAGTTTATTAGCTAATACATTAAATGCCTGGCTAACACCTTGTCCTGTTAGTGCGCTTGTTAAATAATATCCTAAAAAGTTATAGCCTTTCATTAAGGCATCGACGTTGTAATTCGATTTTTGATTTTCTTTATTTTTTACGATACTATCTATATTTTCAACTAAATCAACTTTATTTCCAAATAATATTATTGGGAGCCTCCCGCAGTTTTTCTTAATATCGGCTAGCCATTTTGTAATATTTTGAAAACTTTTTTCGCCTTGATCGTTATTCTCGTGAGAAAACACAATTATGGCAGCACTACTTCCTTGATAAAAGTTCGGTCTAAGTTGGGCAAATGACTCCTGTCCCGCAATATCCCAAAAAACTAATTCTAGGGGGATTCCTTCGACTTGAGTTTGATATTGTGTGAATTGTGCTCCCATTGTCATTATATACTGTTCATTAAATTCTCCCTTAGTAAATTTTTTTATTAGAGAGGTTTTACCAACAGCACCATCACCAATAACAGTAACTTTATAAACTAATCCTCTCTCATCCTCGCTCATAGTATCCCCTTTTAAGATTTTTTACTTGATGAATATACTTGATTTTTAAGTTTAAAATAATATCTTCTTTTATTTTTAGTATATTTACTTTTCATTATTAATAATACAATATAATTTTAAATGTTTACAAAAGGAAAATTGGATTTTTAAAAATGAAAACATTAATTTTTAACCTAAATTCTACTTATAATTTTATTTTTTAGGTATTCTTGACGGAATCAAGACAATTTCATCTTTATCTTCAATATTATAATCTTTTATTAGGGCATTCTCGTTCATGATTATACCCCCTGTAGACATTAGAAAATCTTCCAGATTGTACTCAAACATACCCGCCAACTGATCCTTGACTGCATTTACAAATTCAGTTGATTCTATGTTTATTGTTTTCTTTTTCTCTCCGGGTTCTATTAAAGAGATTGCATAAACATGAATCGTTTTTGTCTCTTCAACATAAGCCATTGGTGGAATATAGATGAGTTCTTCTTCAGTTTTAGAAAAGTTCTTAATCATGCTATCAATTAAATTGCTTCTTTCTTCCCGTGTAAAATATAGTAATTCTTTAATAAATTGCTTTTTATCAATATCCGATAATCCTAAACGATTTATTTTAGCCAATTCCTTAGGACTAAGTTCCGTAAAAATGAAATTTTCAATTAGAGGCATATCTTCGTAGGACTTATCTGAATCAACATATTTCTGGATAAAAGGCATTTCATTAATATAATCTTCAATAAAATCAGAGCTTTCCTCTTCTTTAAGTAGCATTCTTCTCTTTTCGAGCGCCTTTACCTTAGATACGAATTGTTTTTTTCCAGTCATCTTATTATCCGTGCTTTCCTGATGTATAACAGTGTAAATTGTGCCTGTAGATAACACAACAACGCTCCCTATAACCAGTAGGAGAAAGAAAAGAGGATTTCCAAAGAAAGAGATGAGATAGATTAGTATAAAAGCCGCACATTGAGCTATAAGTACCACAATTCTTATTGTTTTTTTTTTTGATGTATTTTTACTCATAGTTTTCTCATCATTTTCTCATGATTATTATATTCAATTTGTTCAATAAAAATTCAATAGGATTAAATATGAAGTAAATTAAATTCAACCTCCACGCACCAATTTTACGGCTTTTAAATACCTTTCCTTATTTAATTTATACAATTCTCTTGATTTTTCTTTTTCGATTTCCACTAATTTCAGATTGGTTAACACTTCCAAGTATTTCTTAATTGTATTATGATTTTTTTTAAGACCGTCAGCTATTTCTGTGATCTTAAGCGATCTATCATTCTTCATGAAATTAATAATAGACTGGACAATATCATTTGTCATATAATAGTATAATTCATCAAATTTAGGATCTAAACCAAATTTAAAAAATACACATTGATTCCTTATTTTTTTAGACCTTATGAATTGAAATTTTTCCAATGCAGAAAGATGCCACAATGCCAAATTACTTCCTAAATTATGCACTTTCATTATTTCATTAATATTTTTAGCGGGATTTTGTTTTATATATTTATAAATTTCATTCCTTGTTGGATTATCAACAATATCTTTTTTCATTAACTTAGTTCCTGGGATTATTACTCTTTTCTTGATAAAGGATTTAATAATAAGTTCAATTCTATTCTTATTTATATCAGGATAATGTCTAACCCGATTATTTACAAATTCCACTATATCTTTCATTGAAAAGAAAGGCTTCTTTGATAAATATTCTCTGACTATTCCTAAAACGACATTCTCAGCATTAATCGAGGCGATCATAATCTAATTTTTTACTCGCATTAAATAGCTCAGTTTTTATTAAGCTTCTTTCTTTCTAAGATAAAATATTATTCCTATAAATTATATTATTCTTTCGCTTAATTTATAGTATTGTTATTTAAAGAACCTTGATTGTTTCAATATATCTTTTCTAGAAATAATAAAATTCTTCACATTTATTCCTAATTCATTCAAATAATACCAACTTTATCATTAAATTAAGTAAAACAATTATAAAAAATCAAATAAAAGGAGTGATTATTATGAGTTTTAAAGATGAATTTGATGAGGATTTAGGAGATTTTGAAGCCCCAGTACCAAGCTCAAAAACTCCAGCTGGCAAGACTCCCACAAGAGGAGGGAGAAATATTGCACTCTATTTCACATCCACGATTGGTCCTGGTGAGAAAAAACAGAAATTAACCGTTAACGACGGCAATGCCGTTAGTGATATTAAGCGAACCGTTGGAAGTATGTTTGGTTTAAATCCGGCTGATTTTCACCTCTCATCGGGCGGAGTGACTATGGATGATGGTATGCCCCTAAACAATTATACCGTATCCAATGGAGACGAAGTCCTCTTAATCCCTGCTAGTACCGCAGGATAAAAATGAAAGATTTACGTCTTTTCAAAATTAATTCTTTTTTTTTCTTATTTTTATTTATATTATGTTTAAAATGAATAAAAATGGTGGTGCATAGAATTGGCTAAAAAGAAATGGTTTGCTAAGCTAGCTAATTTATTTTCAAAACCACAAACTACAAATTATAGGAATTCTCGCACCACTGTACGTTCTCCTACTAGAATTGCAAATCGTACAACATCCCGCACTATTAGGCGAACTCCAACAGGAACTGTAAATCGTATAACATCCCGCACTACTAGGCGAACTCCAACAAGAACTGTAAATCGTACAACATCCCGCACTACCTCACGCAATACTGTATACTCTAATACTGGTCCTATGAACTATACAAGGACTAGGAGCACTCAAAAAACATATAGTCGAACAGCCTCGAATTCAACATCAGTTCATAGAACCTATGCTTCTGGAAACTTAGCAGCTAAAAAAAAATACAATATAAATAAATTAACACCAAAGGGCACTGTTCTCTTTAAGGAAGATTTTAAGTGTATCTTTTGTTTTCAATTACCAACACTTCCTGCAGATGAGAAAAGAGGAATTGTTATTTGTCCTCACTGTAGACATCCAGCACATGCTGATGAGTTTAGAAGTTGGTTAAAAAGTTCGAGGCTTTGTTCGAGATGCGATAGACCGATTTCCATAAACTTCATTCAAAACATAGAAATAATCCCGACACCTGTATATATAAAAGCTATGAAAATTATAATGAAAAAGGGAAAAAAATAGATATATTTGAATTAAATACTTAAGTGTA
>SMTZ1_10009975_pt1 | contig 17763 bp, 16 predicted proteins | sample DeeMarSWOR136_30_FD_25667 | JGI IMG/M metagenome (IMG submission 25667)
TCTCCCGTTTTGGTAGGCTCTTTACTTTCTTTTGCATCACTATCTTTATAAAATTTAGCCTGTTTTAAGTCTTGTATCATCTTTTCTTTTTCTTCCCTCATCCCATTGATATCCAGGTTTTCTTTTAGGTCATCAGCGGCCCTTCTAAACTCTGCCAGGGCCCTTCCCAGTGCTCTTGCTAAATCGGGTAATTTCTTGGGGCCAATGATGATCAAGGCGACTATAAGAATTATAATGATCTCTTGCATCCCTATACCGAGCATACACTTACTCCTTATATCAATGCAATATGCTTAAAATAACTATAATCTTTTGCACTAACTGTCAATAATATTTTCGCTCTCTTTGCTTGACAAACGTACTAAAAGGGAATAGTTTTTAAATCGAGGAGGAGAGAGCTTTTTATAGTGTTTAGCAGGTAGTAAGGAAGGAGAAAATGGATTCCACAACAGCGGTGGTTAAAGATGAAATTTACCTTCAACACTTAACGGGAGACTACCATCCTGAAAGTCATCATCGCTTAGAAGTTGTCTATGAGATGCTTAAAGATAAAGAGATAAAGGGAAGTTATGTGATACTCTCGCCACGCCCTGCTACTCAGGAAGAGCTTGAGTTTAACCACTCTGTGAACTACATTAATAAGGTTGCCGCAACCGCCGAGCGCTCCTTCAGCATGTTAGATTCAGACACTACTACTTCTCCTAGGTCCTGGGAGGCAGCTCAGATGGCGGTGGGAGGGGTGCTTGTGGCAATTGATAAGGTCATGGAGGGTGAGGTGAAAAATGCTTTTGCCTTGGTAAGACCACCGGGTCATCATGCTGAGAGCAATAGGGGAATGGGCTTCTGCCTTTTCAATAATATTGCCATTGGCGCACACTATGTCCGCAAGAAGTACCTCTTAGACCGTATTCTCATTGTTGACTGGGATTTACATCACGGCAATGGAACGCAAAATGCCTTCTATGAAGATTCTCATATAGTATACTTTTCCACCCACCAATACCCCTACTACCCTGGAAGCGGAAGCATTGATGAAGATGGAAGAGGAAAGGGTAAAGGATTCACCATCAATGTCCCTCTGCCTGGAGGTCAGGGAGATCAAGATTTTACAGAAATCTATCAGGAGATCTTGAGACCAATTGCCTCTGAATTTAAACCTCAGCTCATCCTGGTCTCAGCTGGTTATGACATCTACTTTCAGGATCCACTGGGGGCTATGAAGGTTACTCCAGAGGGATTTGCTACCCTTACTTCTTTGATCATGGGTATGGCTCAGTCCAGTTGTGAGGGAAGATTATTAATCACACTGGAAGGAGGTTATCACCTCAATGGTCTGAGAGATTCTGTGAAAGCTACACTAAAAGAACTCACAGGAGAGTCTATCCTGAGCGGTTCTAAAAGGGAAGGTAAGAAATTGAGTAGTACAGAAAAGATTATTGAAAAGGTGAGGGGGATACATAAAACTTACTGGTCCTCTCTTTGAATCATTCTTTCTCTGGTGCTGTATCTGCTCTATCACGACTGTCAATCACTATGTTGTGCAACATCTTCCAAGCTTTCTCCCGCTTTTCTCTCTCACTCTCCTCTTCATAGTCTCCTCGATCTTCAATCTCTCCAGTCGAATAGATAGTTGAACTCCTGCCATCTGTTTCTTCAATCTTTCTAACCCCTATATTTTTGTAAGGATCAGATAACTTTTCCCTTTGCATCTCGTGTTGAATCATCAATTGGATAGTCTTATCACTCACTCCTGCTTTTTTCAATGTGAGTACTTCATCTACCGTGAGGGAAAAGGAAACAGGAGGGAGAAGGAGAGTAATAATAGTAATTATAAACAATGTCCCTCTGTATCTCTTCATGGTTGATTATACTCCTTTATAAAATAGTATATCACTATAACACTAAGGAGGCAAGCCTCATAAAAATAAAGGTGGTCGGGGTTAAGGCACGGGGTTCAGTAAATAAATTTATTATAAATTTTGCATTGAAAATTCTAAAGTGAATCACGCATCACATTCCCCACTCGCTTCTCCCTGACCCCTCTTCCTACTGTATCATGACCCATCACAGGAAGGGCTATAAGATTATGTTCAGAGGTCTCAGATACCCTTTCTTCCTCTCAAAGCAGTCTTTAACTATAGTATCAACTACTGCATAGAGAACCGAGGTGGCACTGGGGGTATGTTCACCACTTTTAAGATCAAGGAGTAAAAAAGTTTTTCCAGGCTTACCACTTCCAGATACTGTTGCGAAGTACATGGTTTCTCCTGTTCTTACCTCAATTAATCTAGCAGTTACCATAACCCTACTACTGGTGATATGTCCAATCATATAGTGGTCTATACTACCAATAAGGATATAATCGCTTCCAAGCCTTCTTCCCTCTTCAACTGCTAGCTCTGTCTTCCCAGTCCAGCTTTTACCTTTTTCACACCAATCAGTATCTTGTGAGAATGAAACCTCAAACTCTTTTTTTTCAAGTAATTGTTGAAAAAATAGCTTAGCCGTATACATCCCAATCTCTGGATAGTAGGAAGGGCTATCAAAAGGGAGCACAGTGAGTCTAGAAGTGGTCTCTTGCGGGGGAAGTTCCTCCCTCACGTATACTGTGGGATCAGAAATATATAGAAAGCTTGGTGTACATCCCCAAAGGCTTAAGACTGCAAGAAATAGTAGAGTACTACACCTATATGCTTTCATTGCCATCTACCCCACGCACACTCTTTTATTTCTCAACAATTCTCTTTGCTTTTTAAATATATAGTGCACAATCTTATCTTGGTCTTCTTCTTTGATATTAATGTACTGAATGCCTATTCTATAGCCACCTTTTGACAATGAAATTTTTCTGATAACCTTGCCCCAGACCTTTATAATGGCGAGGGGGAAAATAGGCAACAGTAACTTCAACTCGAGAATCTCTCCTTTCCTAACTTTTTCTTTTGTGATAAACCCGATCCCTGATTCACTTATATTTACTTCTACAGGTTTTTGTCTAAAAATACTCGTTTCATCTTCAGATGACAACATACTATGGATGAGATTAAGTTTTAAATTAATATCAATCAAGGCGTTGATAATAAAACGATCTGCATTTCCTCCCTCCTCTTCTTTTGCCATATCCTCCATAAAAGGCTTTATGAAAAAGGATTGAGAAAACCATTCCTCTTTGTCATCACTAATGTATACTCTCTCGATATCTTCATATTCTTTGGGGGTTAATTTCCGATACTGAAGTAGAACCATAACATTCATGCGCAGATGTGCCCTCAACCCTATCTTTTCTAGTTTTACTATCGAAGGTAACACATGGTCCACAATCCTCGCAGGAATATCAAATTTAAAATTAGAACCTTCTCCAGAAATGAGTACTTTCGCACCTGAAGAGATTTGACAAGTCCTGCCATCATCACTGCATAGTTCTAAAATAAGTGAATTATCGTGGATATCTTTTACTAAACAGGAATACTCATACTCCTTTTCAGTATCCAACAGTTTCATAGTAACTCTTTCATTAACATTAAAAAAATTGAACGTATCCATTTAAATCTTCAGTATCACGTGTTACACAAAACCTCTACGGAATCTCCACCATGCCCTTTAGACATATAGAGCACGCTATCAACCCGGCTTATTAACTCATCTTCGCTCACTGTGTGAGTATTTGAAATATCCACTACACCCATACTCAAAGTAATGGTATAGTGTGATCCCCCTACTTTAAAAGAATAATTCTTAACCATATTTTTCAATCTCTCAGCTAAAACAGAAGCTTCCCCTGCCTTTGTCTCAGGGAGTATAACAGCAAATTCATCACCTCCATATCTGGCTAAAAAATCAGTTTCTCGAACAGACCCCCGCAAGTAGACGGCTAACGATCTGAGTACATCATCTCCTACTTGATGACCAAAGTTATCATTGATCTCTTTAAAGCCGTCAACGTCAAGCATAATTAAGGAGAGAGGTTTTCGATACCTTTTAGATCTTCGAAGTTCCTTATCCAACGCATTATGAAAGGAACGACGGTTATGGAGACCTGTTAACTCATCAGTAATGGCTAACTCTTGGATTCTCTGGTGCTCCGTGGCATTTTTTAACGCAAGTGCTACCTGATTGGCCACAGTAGAAATTAGCCTAAGGTGGTTTTTACTAAGTTTCTGCACACCAACTAAGCCCATCATACCCAACACATTGTGAGCAACTTTAAGAGGAATATGGAGTTTCTTCTCTATTCTGAGTGAAGATATTTTATTATTTGTTCCACCGCAGTTCTTCCCTTGTATCACCTCAGTGCGAATATCATCGGGCAGTAATTTCTTTCCTGTATATCTATAGTATTGCTCAATAGAATCACTTCTTAGTCGTTCAATTACATCACTGTGAGGAGAAAAGACAGAGGAAAAGATCTTTAAAAACGCATCCTCCCCTAGGAAATGGAAGAAGGTTATCATATCATGGTCAATTAACTCATTAAGTTTACAGTGAGCAACTTTATATACCATCTTGTGAGCGTCAAGAGTAGAGTTTATCTGCAAGCTCAATTGATTCAATAAATTTAGTTCTTGATTTATCTTTTTAAGGGACACCTTCTCTTTTTTCAACCTCCCACTCTGTCTTTTAAGCTTACTATTGGCTTCCCTCAAACTATCTGACATTTCAAGGATTTGAAAGAGTGCTCTTCTATTGTCCAGACCCTTCTTTACCACATCTCCCAATCGATTATAATCTATGGGTTTTTTTAAGAAGCTGAAGGCCCCTTCTTGCAAAAGTGAGACTACGGTGTTTAAATCGGGTTTTTCTGTCATAAAAATGACACAGCTCTTACAATTAGAAGATTGCAAGTCCTTTAAAATCTTATCTCCACTAATGATAGGCAATTTCTGCTCTATAAAGAGAATATCAAATTCACCATTACCATCATGGAGTTTTTCCAGGGCGCAAAGAGGATTAGATTCTTCCTCAACAAAAAGCCCCATTTTTTTAAGGAAGAAAGATAGATTTCTTATATTTTTTGACTCATTATCGATTATTAAAACCCTCTCTGTAGCCATCCCACCCTCCTGTGAAGAAAGGATATGAGAAACTTTAATAAATAATATCTGTTTATTTCTATTTATTATAAGCACATTTTATGCCAAAATAACAAAATAAAGGTATTGAATAGTACTTGGGTAATTATTTTATAATATATTGAAATATAATAAATTTTTCTAACGATACCATATGCACATTTCCTCGAGGTATAAATGGAATTAGTCAAAACTCCGTTAAATGACATTATTTTGACTATTTTGCTGTAGTACTCTCCATTTAGAGAAAACAGTGTAATCATGCAAGAGAATCCCTCGGCATTCCTGCTGAGGAATAGGAGGTGGTCTGTTAAAATAGCAGCAAAGCTGAGGGTTTTATTTGACAGCATAAGCAACTTTTATTATCCTGAAGGTATAAGAGAGAAGATTTTTAAAGGCCATCGACTCTTGATTAAGAAGTAAAAGGAAACCCTATGAGAAAGGAGAGAGAAATGGAATGGGATAAAGATGCAAAAGAGGTCGTTCAAAACATACCTATACCTGAAATCATGAAGAATATGACGATACTTTATGCGGAAAAGCTCGCTCGCAAGAATAAGAAAAACAAAGTTTCCATGGAGGAAGTAGTTCAAACCCGGGAGGACTACTTTGAGTTATTCGGAGAAACCCTCATGAAAAGACTCAAGAAGGTTCGTGAAGAGGGAATCTCCGACGATGCTATTGACCCCGTGATTTCACTCAACCAAGGTCCTAAGCTCTACCAATTTGAACTCTGCCATATGCGATTCGTTGGCTGTACACGACAGTTAATTGATGTGGTAGCTCTGGCCAAAAAGATTAACCAAAAGATGAAAGAGTGGAAAGTGACCGAGATGATAGCTGATAAGTTTGAGGTACCATTTATGCCTCACACACTTTTTACAGTTTCCATCTCCTCTTGTCCCAACAACTGCACTGCGGCAGAGGTCAAAGATTTTGGCATTCATGGCGTAGCTATTCCTCAGTTCAATCCAGAAAAATGTACCAAATGTGGAAAATGTGTTGAGGTCTGCATCGATAAGGCAGTCCTGATGGAAAAAGACGGTCCTGTTATTATACAAAAGCACTGTAAGCTTTGTGGTGCTTGCGCTATTGAGTGTCCAGAAGGTGCAATGACTATTGCTGAAAAGGGGTATCGCGTGATGGTAGGGGGTCATTTTGGGAGGTGGCACCATATCGCAAAGGAACTCTTTAAAATAGGTGATGAAGAAAAGGTGATGAAGGCCCTGGAGGCTTCGGTAAAGCTACTACGTGAGAGGGCAGGAAGCGAGGAACATCTCTACCACATGGTCGAACGCTATGGGTTGGAACCCTTGTATAGAGAACTTAAATAGCTCATTTTTATTTGCAATAGGGAGAACCTTATGTGCGAAGAATTCAAGGAATATAAAGCAGTTTTGAAGGTCTTGTGAATAATCAATGGATTAGTTTTTAGAGGATAAAAATATATTTTCAAGCTTATCGTAACCTCCACTCAGAAGCCTATAGATGATGGTTATAGCTCGAGAACATAAGATGTACTACATTTGTAACAGAAGAAAAACAGAGAAAGTGCGAGGTGTGGACTCCCACCAACAAGTCTACTAGCATTCGTGGTATGCAATTAATTTCACGCCATAAAGATTAAGGTACCACAAATAAAAAAAGTGGATGGAGAATAATGAGGGGAAATTTGTGCTCTCCCCTTTGTCTGCCGTTATATGAAGCAACTGGTTTAGTACGATACTAAATTTACCAGTAACTAATATTATTCTCACTAATGCTAGTATCTTCTATAACCCCTCCTCTCTCTATTTCTCTGTGGGCGAGCCTCATTAACTTTAATCTTCTGTCCCCTCAATTCCTTCCCATTCAGACTACTTATGGCAGTCTGTGCTTCATCTTTAGCAGGCATCCCCACAAATCCGAATCCCCTTGATTCACCGCTATACCTGTCTTTTATAATCTTTACAGACTCGACGTTTCCATAAGACTCAAAAGCTTGTTGTAAATCATCTTCTGTGACTTCAGGTGACAAATTACCTACGTAGATATTCATTTTAACCTCCCTTTTATTAATTACTACTTATCTCTAAAACCTCTCTTTTTCATTGCTTGCCGTTTTGCAGATGCTACTTTTTTCCGCCTCCTGATGCTAGGTTTCTCATAATGGTGTCTCTTGCGCACCTCTGCAAAAATACCGTCTTTCACACATTTCCTCTTAAACCTTTTCAGGGCAACTTCGAAGGATTCATTCTTTTCAAGCTTAACCATAGTCATTTGTAATCACCTCTTCGTTCATATTGAACCACGATCTACACTTTATCCATTTCCGAGACTACGATTCCACTTATGGGAGAGGAGTACGTTGCCAAATAATTGTCTCCCCCATTTGTAGGACATCAATCAAAAACCTTTGAATAAGGTTCTATAGTTATTGTCAACAGGGCCTTATTTAATGAAATGAAAGAAACATATAACCATTCTGATAACACAGATTATCAGAGTAAGGTAGGTGTGGTATCAAAATGATGGTATAGAGCGGTAAGAATAAATCCTTTCTATTATTACTCGGAGCATAAAATAGTTTACATGTCATTGCGAGGAGCTTAGCGACGAAGCAATCTCTAAAGGCTTGGAACAGGCTCCGCAATACTCACAGACGACTATGAAATGAGATTGCTTCACTTCGTTCGCAATGACGTTTCGTCTTTCTGTAAACTATTTATTGACATATTAAGGAGTGATTGGAGCAGAAGCTCAGTTATTGTTGTTCTTTATTAATTTTACTATAAGACAATTACTACTGAATGTCAAACTTCTTTTAATTTTTGTCTTTTTACCTATTGAACTATGTGAGTAGTGATATCTTGTGAGCTAAGAGATAGCATAAGGTGAATAAACGGATTGATTTTCCAACTTATTTATGCTTTAAACAAAGTACATCAGACCTTAAGGACGTTACTTAAATCAATATTAGACATAGATCCACTATCTTGGGTGTTGGGTCTGAGAAGGGATGGTTTAAAAATTGAGAGGGAGGGCACTATGTGGAATAGAAAATTAGACACTAAAGTAATCTCTCTATGTTTCCATACATTTTTCTCACTGGTATTCATCTTAGTGGGGTGTGGACAGTCCAAATATTTACATATACCAGATTCACTAGAAACCATTTCAGCTAAAGATGGATCTATGTGGGGAAGGGTGAGCGAACCCGGCTTTGGTAATGATAAGAATATTTCGATAGTAGCAATGCAAGAGTACCAAGGACGTCTCTATGTTATGACCAGAAATGACGTCGAAGGCGCTGAAGTATGGAGGACTGCAGAGACTTCATGGGAACAGGTTTTGTTTCCACAGGGAGAGACCAACGGTATATATGGCAACACTTTTATCAATAATCTGTTTGCAGATATGATTGTGTTTAAAGATAAACTCTATTGTGGATTCTCTTCCGGTTTCCAAGGAGGAACACTAAAATCAACAGGTTGTGAAATCTGGAGGTATGATGGTAGAGAGTGGGAAGCGGTTATATCTGATAAGAAGGATACGGAAGAATCAGGAACAATTACAGCTATTTCGGGCTGTGAAGACGGTGATGGAAATACCACTGCTCTACTAACTGATAGAACCAAGACGTGGGAACCTGATCAGTGGGCTGGTGGGGTTCTGCGGATTACTGCTGGTAATGGAAAGTATAGGCGATTTGATATTATACATAATACAAAAGATACTCTCACCATTCAAAAAAATGAACTCGCTGGTCACACGGGAAAGGAATATACCATTTGTGACAGTGTACACTATGTCAATCCATTCCCACCATATGAATTCGATAGCGGTAAAGTACAAGGTGGTGATAGCTATGAGATTGGAACTGGCTATGACGAAAATGGTTTTGGTAATTATTGGAATAGGGCTATCAACACTATGAGAGTATTTGACAACAAACTGTATGTGAGCACGGGACTCAATTATGAATACGGGGCACAGGTATGGTACACTGAGGATGGTGATACGTGGAACCTGACCCAGCCCACTTACAGTTTTGATACTTTTCACACTGATCCTACCTATCCTAATGCTCAAAAACCTGTCATTGTGACCGCTCTCAGCTTGTGTCCATCATCAGTATCAGGTTCTGAAATCCTTTATGCAGGTGGAACCGGTTCCTCAGGGTGTGCAGGAGCGTGTTCTCGAATGGCGAAGCTCACCGAGACCGGTTGGAAACTCATTGTTGATGCGAATGTCGATGAGAATGACACAGGGACCAATGAAAACGGGTTTGGTGATGGTATGGACTGCACCATGTTTAACGGAAATTTTATGCCCTGGAGCCTCGCAGATTTTAGAAATAGATTGTATGTGGGTATTAATTCAATTGCGGGAGCACGAGTACTGTATACATCCAATGGACGTTCTGAAGATGGAAGTTGGTTTTATAGTGTGGGAGGGGATTCCGGAATCCCTAATGGATTTGATGGAGCATTAAATGAAGGTGCATCTGCTCATAGGAAAATTGACTTTTATAGAAACATTGTTGCCAATCTTTATGCCACTGAGAACTATTTGTGGGTAGGATTAGTGTCTTCATATATACCTCCTTTAGGTGGAACAGAGGAGTATCTTAAAGGTTCTCAGATTTGGAAAACTAGTGATGGCATAACATGGCAGCAGGTTACCGATAATGGTTTTGGTGATAATCACATCATAAATTTTGAAGCATTTACACAGTTCAATGATAAGCTCTATGTATCAGGAAGTAAAGGTGCCAATTCTGTTGTCGGCGGTCTGGGAGGTGCAAAGATCTTTAGATTGGTTCAATAGGGATCCATTATAGCTATATCTCAACAAGGGAACCGATAGCCTATGGCTTCCGGGATGTAAACACTAGATCACTCGATTTATACCATATAGTACAATGAGCACTACAACCCTTCAGCAGCACTACTGAGGGGTTTTTTTCTATCTTCACTTCTTCTCTTAATTCTTCATCCTCTTGCATTGCTTTAACTATAGCAAGACTATGATGTGAACCCCATTTTTTAACCAATTGTTTTTATTGAAGATTTTAGTCATAGTTGCAAATTATTATGAAATATGTTCTTAATAAATAGAATTTAGTAATGAAAAACTATCAACTAGGTGAGTTCCTTATAATGATTACAAAAAAAGAAGCAGAAAAACTTTTCTCATATTGTGTGGAAGAGCTGAGACTCCTGATTGAGAAGCCTTATGCATATGATGCTTTAACAGAAAGACTATCAACTATTAAAAATAATCTAGAAATATTGTATCAGCAAATAGTATTAAAGAAAGAGGTGAATTAAAACATGCCAACTAAATTAAAAGATATAACCTTTTATTCTGTCCTAGAGTTATCCCAGAAGCTCAATGTTACTCCAGTTACCATTTGTAACTATCTTAAGCAGGGGAAGCTCAAAGGTCATAAGGTAATGGGGAGGTGGTTTATATCAGACGAGGATTTAATGGAGTTTTTTAATGATTCCAAATGAGAAGAAAAGTTACACAAGAGGGTTTTAGTGAAACTAGGGGTTTAATTACTAGTGGAGGAGCGTGTAAGAATGAATTTTTAAAACGAAAAACAGTGAAGATTACTCACATCAAGACACGAGAGGAGAAAAAGAGCTCTTTTTTAAGAAAAAAATTAACTTTTCCCCACGTATCGCCGATATAAATAGTTATAGTTCTTTTATTATCAAAGTACTTTGCGTAATATACACCCTCAATCTTGAAGGGAAGAGTAGGGTATCAAGTGGGAGGTTCGAAAGGGCAAAAGGACCTGCTAGTGCCATACCTCTTCCCTTTTCTTATTCATTCCTTCTTTAAATTCCTCATCCTGCTTGACTCCAAATGTCAAATGTATGATACTGAAAGTGAGCATAAGTCTTATTTACAATTATCTAGAGGAAATCCATGAAATTACAAGACAAGGTTGCCATTGTTACCGGGTCAAGTAGAGGTATAGGTAAGGCGATAGCTCTCGCATTTGCAAGAGAAGGTGCTGTGGTTACAATAGCAGCCAGGACTGCAATCGAATCTAAGCTGATCACCGGGACTATACACAAAACAGCCGATGAAATCAGGGCTTCAGGAGGAAAAGTCCTCCCCATTAAAACAGATGTAACTAATGTGAGTGAGGTGGAGGCGATGGTAAGAAAGACCATCGAAGAATTTAAGCGGATCGATATCCTCGTCAATAATGCTGCTACTAATCATCCCGCGCTCTTGAAAGACATGCCACTCAAACACTGGGACACCACCATCGGGGTTAATCTACGAGGCACTGTTGTGTGTACGAAGGCTGTTTTGCCCATCATGATGGATCAAAAAGAGGGCCACATCATTAATATCTCATCCATAGTGGCAAGAGTAATCCATCATGAGCCGATGACCGGTCTTGCCTATGGTGTGAGTAAGGCCGCTATTAACCGTTTTACTAGGGGGTTGGCTGAGGAACTGAGAGAATACCGCATTGCGGTAAATGCGCTTATGCCCGACAACACGGATACCGAAGGGTGGTCTTACTTGAATCCAACTGTTGATAGGTCAAAGTGGCAAAAACCAGAAGTGTGGGGGAGGTATGCAGTGTATGTGGCAACACGAGACACCACAGCTTTCACAGGCAAGGTACTCTCGGAAGAGGAGTTAAAAAAGGAGTGTAGGGGTCAAATCTTTATTCTTGACATTTGAAGAAACTGATCATTTAATTTATCAAACCTTTTTTTCAATTTCGGTTCTCGCTCCATCCTGATCTGCAACCTTCTCCTTGCTTGACTAACTGCACTATAATTGATCCCTCCTACCAACTTCCCAATTTCAGGTTGGGTAAGCTCACAAAACCGATAAAGTAATTCCATCAGCATTGCCCTTTCTAAAGTTTTTTTGCCCCGCTGGCAAATTTCCTTATGGTTCTTCCCTAACAATTGAGCAAAATGGCCAATCAGCTCTTCCGGCTTACTCTCTCTCCTTAATTCCCTCAAGGCTGGTTGTTCCCTTTGTGATGTCTTCTTATTTAAATACTTTTCTTTGATCCATTGAATAAAATCATCTTCTCCCACAACCCCACTCCCTTTACCTAAATCTAAAGGGTTCTCTAGCTCCTGCTCAATTCCCCATTGTACAAATTGGCGATAACTTCGCCTCCCTTTGGGATTATCTCCACCCATGTATTCCAAAACAGTCTCATAGTTTACAAGATCGTTTCTTTTCCTCAATGAGAAATATCCCCATAAGCTACTGGCTTTATGTCTTAAAAGTGTTTCCCATTTTTCTTCAATTGACTTCTTTGCAAGTGCTTTGATTCTCATCGGATTGAGGTGAATATAACGGGATACTTCCAAAAGATAATTATCAGCATCGATTAGAAAAGCCTTATATCTTCCTTGATAAAGATGCCCCACGCGGCGATGTCTGCGATTGAAATTGGAGGTGTAGGAGATATTAAAATAACGCATAAACTCAGAAAGGTTGCCCTCGGGGGTGGTTAGCAATAAATGGAAATGATTTGGCATACAGACATATACCAGAAGGGATACATTGTAGATGTCTAAAGAGAGAGAAAGCTTTTCCAGGAAATCTTTGTGATCTTGATCGTCTAAAAATATTTCCTTTCGCTCGTTTCCCCTGCAAGTGACGTGGTAACATGCTCCTGGATATTGGATTCTTAAAGATCTCGCCATGCAGTAATATTAGCAAAATTAAATCATTTGTCAAGAATAAAGATTTGACCCCTTTTTATGTTCTGACTATATCATTTCTTGAGATCCACACCTGAGAAACTTTAAAAAGTTTCATGGAATCAAGATCGTTGATGTGAAAACATTCTTGCAAAAAGTAAAGAAAAAGGGCTAATAGCCCCGCCATCCAGTCTATGGTTATCTGATAATCCACATTATGTAATCGCTAAAGCAAAAGAGCTGTGCCATCCCAATGCATATCGGGATTGATCACGGCTTTTGCATTGCTCTTACATAATTATTGATAATTCTTTCATTTTCAACTATTCATCCTTTAAATGAGAAAGCAGATATTCGCAATTATAATAACCACAAAGAACTTGCAACCACGAAGTTTACCCCTATAAATAAAAGGAATTTCCAGTGGGATAGGTAAAATCCAAAGTAAGAAAGATGGTAAATTGTATATCGATTCTACTAATGGTTCTAATGGGGGCTCACGAAGAACACTAAGGAAAAGAAGAATATCTAAGCAGCAATTCCTAAAAGAAATATGATGCATGATCCATGATGCACGATTGTTTCTTTATATTTTATATTCTATATCCTGCATCTTGTATCTTTTGGTTATTTGTATTTGTTTCGTGTTTCGTGCTTTGGATTTTAAATTTCCTCACTCACTGTGTGCTCTGTGGTTAAAAATCTCTTTCATCAGAAATTGAAGCCATAAAAAAAAGTTCTCCTTATGTTTTCCGGGGTACATGGGGGGGAGTTGGTGAAGTGGTGTTCATTAGTGCTTCCTTTAATAAAATGACTATTTAGTTTAGTCTGAAAAATTTTTCTTATAAATGATACCTTGAGATTTTGGGATTTTAGTTAATATGTTACCAATTCTGTGTGGGAAGAAGAATGGCAGAACAAAAACTAATAGGTTCGAAAGGGCAAAAGGACCTACTAGTGCCAAACCTCTTCCCACACATCTATTCTTCTCCCTCATCATTCATAGTTCACGTGTCTTCAATTTATATAAATAATCTAAAATCTTGTCAATATATCAAAACATATATTTTCCTATATTTTTTTATATATTTTTTAGATTTTTTTTATATAGTTTTGTATAAAAAAGTGATTAGTCTTTTTGCTAACATATTGAAAATAAAGACATTTTTTTATGAGAAATACTATAGGTGGGAAATTCCTTCTTTTAAAGCCATATAGGGGAGAAATTGAGCCTGGTTGAGGTGTCAAGCTGAGTAAAAAATCCACTTCGGTAGTCTCAGTGCGAAGCCTCAGCTTTTTTACCCCATTATAAATGAAGTGGCCTGCCCTGTTAAATTCTTATTTACTCCCTCCCCTATTCAATTATCCTTAAGGCAGCATGTTTAAAACAATCTGCGATCTTAAGATAGGCCACAGCACTCCTTCTTCTCCAAAGGCTATCTTCTCGTATTATTCGTATGGCTTTATCATCAAAATAGATTGCTCTGTTTAGTACCCAAATAGCAAGGTGAGCATCCTCTTCGAAATTAACGTTGATAAAATTTCCACTGCTTAAAAGGTCTACTGCCTCTTGGAGCTTAATTTTTGAGCTTTCTATCTTCTCTCTCACTTCCTGCAAATCACCATTGCTGCAGAGCAGCTCTCTTGCCTCATCCTCCAAAAAGAGTGCTTCCTCAATGAGCTCAGATGGGTGCACTATATATTGCTCCACTGTGACTGTCACAGTAGGCTAGGGGCTACTAGGGGCCTAGGGGCTACTAGGGGCTAGGGGTCAAATCTTTATTCTTGACTTTTCACTATTCCACTTACTAGAAAAAGAAGTTTAAAATATCATTTGTCAATAATAAAGATTTGACCCCAAATATATGATTAAGAATCCAATATCCAAATGCCTGGTATCATGTAAGGAGAAAGGGGGACGTCCATTTGTAAATAAGTAACTTAATCAAGTATTCGATATCTTTTCTCTTTGACTATCTTTTCACCTCCGTTTATTGCATAGACAACCCCAGGCTGGCTCATTCCGTACCGCTTCGCAAGTGAAGTTCCATTGATCCGCAATTCACGTACCGCCCAGTAAAACAATAGACTTCTTGTTTCCGCTCGTGTCTTATGGTGACCTAAAAATACTATATTATCAATATGATCAAACTTTAACTAATTTACAAATGGACGTCCCCCTTTTCCGACATTTGACTATTAAGTCAAGGGTTTTATGTTTATTACAGGTTTTTCCCTCTACCACAGAATAGCCTATGGCTAAACGATAAGGTAGCTTGAGAAAATTGTTCGACACTTCCAATAAATTGATCCACATTATAGATAATTTCATTTTTCTCTTTTCGCTAGCCCCTTGGTGGAAATGCTGAGGGTTTTTTATTTGGCAACTTTCATATATGCTTATGCACCTTAATCCTCTCCAATTGTGTTAAATAGAAGTAGTAGGAAACGACTTTTATTATTTAAAAAATAATCATATATTATTCCGTTTAACCACCCCAATACCCTTTAAGAAATGACAGCATTTGATAATTTATTGATCCCTCAATGACAGATCGAATATCTTGATGGCACTCTTGCCCTTTAGAAAACCCACAAACTCTGAAATTGAGTATTTTGGTGGAACCGATAAGACCAAATGGATATGGTCTACCTGTACATTACCAGCTAATTGTTTAAACTTACTTCCATTCGCATAGTTGCTTAATAATATCTAGTACCGATCTGGAACTTTTTCCTTTCAAAATCCTTATTTGGTACCTTTGAATCTATGGAATATTTGATTTCGCTGCACACCTTTGAATAGCACCCTTTTCCCTACCCGTTATCAATCTCTCTTTCTTCCAATCATTTGTTAGATGCGATACACAGCTTACAAATTTTCCATGGTTCTTTACATTATCAGAACATTCTACAATCAAGTCACTCATTGTGCAACCATCATTAAATAGCTGATTTTTAACTCTGCTGTCACAATCATCTATAATAATAGTTGTCTCAAGGTTTGTTTCAGGGCAATTATCATCACTGTCAGGAATACCATCATCATCTGAATCCAAATATTGGCTCTTAATAGTCAGTGGATCAGCGGCAACTGTGTGGGATATACCCTCTATTTCTCCCAAAAGTATACTCATGCAAGCACCCGCAGGCATTCCTGCTGTGGATAGGGTTCGGAACCCGCTGTAATATTCTCCTAAATTAAGTGAGCATTGATCGCCTAAATCCACTATAAAATCTTGTGTCTCTACCTGGACTATCTTAAGCAGCAGATTCACCTCGGGAAGGTTCACATTGCCTACATTTACTACTTCATAGCTCAAGAGGGCATCCTCCCCTCGATTTACCTCAGCAGGATCAACAGTAAGTGTGCCTTGCAAAGTCTTATCTCCTTCATAGCTTGGAAGGATGCTGAATGAGGTAAGATCACCAGCTTCCTCCACCCCTCCATCTGTCACCTCTAATGCTACCGTGTACTCTCCTGGAGGGTAGGTCTGTGTGTTCCAGTATGTAGCCCACTGCTCACTACTCAGTGGAAACAAGGTATTAATCGATTGATCAATACTATGGAGAATGTCATCTGAGGTATTCTTTAAAGTAATTGCAGCATTAAGGTCGGAAAAGGTGTAGTTGGGTGAGAAGCTCCTGATACTGGAAGTAATCTCTACCTGTTCATATGAAAAGTACGCCATCCTGTCTGTTACCACTTGGGCAGAGATGCTAAAGTCTGCAGTAATGGTAAAGTCAACGCTATCGGTTGAGCGGGGTGTGCCATTATCTTTCACTACTGCAACAACTACGTAGTTCCCAGCCCTGTTGGTTACTGTATTCCACACATTTTCAATCCTTACGGATTCTGCCGGATCAAGAGTGACAACTTCAGACAGTACCAACTCACTTATAGTGTTTCCTTCACTGTCCATAATCAGAAGATCTACTGTTACCACCCTCTGCTCTGAAACAAGATTGATGATCACTGTTGAAATTTGCACATTTTCACCTGCCTCATACTGGCTCTTATCGAGTGACACATCAACTGCCAATTGGCTTGATTCTACGGATATAATAGCAGAGGCACTGTTATTTTCCTCATTTTCTTCTGAGATCATGTTTTCTGGATCTACTACGATATAGATATTATGATTTTGTGCAGCTCCTATTGTCTCCCAGCTTACCTCAAGCATCTCACTTCCACCAAAGGCAATGGTGGAATAGATTATCTCTTCTTCGATCAGGGTGCTGCCGCTTTCTGGGTCTCCATCATAAAAGTTGACCTTGATGCCTTCAACCGGCTTTCCCCTGTTATGGATTGTGGCAGAAATGATCACGGTTTCACCTTCCAGAGGGTATTGTGGGTCAAATGTCTTCAGGATCAACAATGACATGAATATAATTTCGCCCCAATTCACACAGAGTATCCCAGGCTACCTCCACCATCTCACTGCCACCTGGAGGAAGCGTTGGAATTATCTGATCTTCGCCAATCTGATTGCTTGTCTCATCTGGATCTCCGTCGAAGAATCTTACTAATACACCAGATGCTTCACTTCCTCCTCGATTATGAACCACAGCTTGTATAACAATCAATTCCCCTTCTAAGGGGTTAGAAGGAGTTAAGCTAATATCGGAAACAGTTAAAGAAAGATCTGGTTCATACGAGAGTGCAGAGACATCGATGATGTTATATGCCTGGTTGTTGTGCTCATTAGTCTCAGTGAGGATACCTTCAGGATCAACTACCAGATAGATCTCATGCATCCCGGAGATTGCCTGCCAGTTAAAATCAATAGGGGAACTACTAAGACCACAAACCCTCTCTATACTTTCCTCACCTATGAGGATCCCCCCTGCCCCTGGGTACCCATCATAGCACCTCACAGCTACATTGGCTGCATCTCTCACCTTAAGGTTTGAGATGGTGGCAGTGATGGTTATATGTTCTCCCTCTTGAGGATCGTTTGATGAGAAAGTAATATCATCACCTATGATTGAAAGATCAGGTAGAACTCCAT
>SMTZ1_10004501_pt1 | contig 17762 bp, 14 predicted proteins | sample DeeMarSWOR136_30_FD_25667 | JGI IMG/M metagenome (IMG submission 25667)
CTCTTTCAAAAACTTTCTGAAACTGGCCGGGTGGTCCGCACTCAGCCTTATGTACTCGTCGAGGTGAAACATTGTTACTTTCGAAAAGTCGATTTCGCTCGCCGCCACAAGCTTCTTGAGTGTCTCGAATTGGCTCGTCCCGGTCGCCAAAATGATATTTGCCTGTCCTCTATTTTTTATTGCCTTCTTGATGACTTCTGCCGCCTTTGCTGCTGCCGCTGCTCCCATTTCCTGTGTCATATTGTAAATAAATTTTTCCATAATTTCACTTCTTTTCAATAATAGAATCGTGTTTGTGGGAATCATACGAAATCGGGGCGGACCTGTCAAATGAACTGTGCCTTTCGGCTTTCACAAAAGATTTTCCTTGCCTTTAGGTTACCAATCTATAAAATCTTGTAGTATTGTAGCTCAAATCAACAAAGCCGCATTTCGTTGTGATTTGGAAGGAAGGTTGGCTTTCTGCTTAGATGGGTCGCAATAACATTGTGATATACCATTCAGATAAAATGGAGGTGAACTATGGCAAATATGCGTAGGTTTGTTGCGTTGGTGATGGTTCTTGTCTGTTGCTATTCCGCTTTGGCAGTTGACGAGAAAGTCGTTGTAGAGCCGTCTGCCGTTCTATCAACGCTCGACCGGAGCCATCCGCGATTGATGTTGAAGGACAAAGACTTGGAAGCCCTGAAAAAACAGTATGCAAAAGATGAAGTCCTGCAGAAGTGTTTGAGGGATGTTCTCAAGCAGGCAGATGCGTATATGGAAAGGCCTGTGCTTACTTACAAAAAGATTGGGCCACGGCTTCTTTCCGTCAGCAGAGCGTGCCTTCACCGGATTTACCACCTGGGCCTGGCCTATAGGTGGACGGGCGAGGAGAAGTATGCCGGCAAGGCGGTGGAAAATCTGCTGGCCGTCTGCGCGTTCAAGGACTGGAATCCGTCGCACTTTCTCGACACGGCAGAAATGTCACACGCTGTCGGCGTCGGTTATGACTGGCTCTATCATTATATGGACAACAGGACACGCAATAAGATTAAGTCAGGCCTTATCGAACTCGGGATGAAACCGGGCATCGCTGCCTATTCCGGCAGAGGTGCCGGCTGGACAAGAACAGAGTTTAACTGGAATCAGGTGTGTAATAGCGGGCTGTTGATTGGGGCGCTTGCGATTGCAGAAACCGACCCGCAGTACGCTGAGCAGATTGTTCCCGGTGCTATTCGGTCGCTGCCGCGGGCGCTGAAGACCTACGGGCCTGATGGAGCGTGGGGTGAAGGGCCCGGTTACTGGAGTTACGCCACGCATTATACTGCCTACGGTCTGACGGCGCTCGAGACGGCTTTGGGCAAAGACTTCGGACTCCTGCAAATCAAGGGGCTGGCCGAATCCGGAAATTTCCCGATATATACGACCGGGCCAACCGGACTGTATCTGAACATCGCCGACGTCGGAGAAAGAAGCTCGAGGGGACCTATGCCCTGTTTGTTCTGGCTTGCTCGTGCCTACAATAATTCGTTTTACTCAGACGAGGAGCATTTGATGATTGCCAAACACAGCGCCAGTCCCCAGCACGTGGTCTGGTATGTGCCGGCTCCGAAGAAGTCCGCATCGAAGGACCTTGACCGCTATTTCCGCGGACCGGTGGAGGTAGCGGTGTTCCGCAGTGCCTGGGACGACCCCGAAGCACTGTTTGTCGGTGTCAAAGCCGGCTACAACCAGGTCAATCACGGCCATCTCGACCTCGGTAACTTCGAGCTTGATGCCCTCGGCATTCGGTGGGCACGAGACCTTGGCTCGGACAATTACAATCTGCCCGGATACTGGGATAAAGGAAAAGGAGGCAGGCGGTGGTCCTATTACCGTTTGAATTCGTTCAGCCATAATGTGCCGATACTTGGCGGCGAGGACCAGGACGCATTGGCGAAATCGAATTTTATCAAGTTTGAAACAAAAACATCGTCTCCATTTGTCCTTGTTGACTTGACAGAAGCTTACAGAAAGTTTTCAAAGAAGGCGACACGCGGCGTTGCAATGGTGGAGAACCGGCGGGCGGTGCTCGTGCAGGACGAGTTCGAGCTTGAAAAGCCCTGTGAGCTGGCCTGGGGTATGACCACGGACGCGGAAATTACCATCGAGAAAAAAACGGTTGCGGCACTTACTCTCAGGGGTAAGCAACTTATTGCACGAGTGTTATCACCTGCCGGTGCGGAATTTGTAGTTGAGTCAGCCGAGCAGAAGCCGCCTGAGAAAGCTAATAAAGGTGTAAGACGACTTATGCTCCGGTTGCCTGAAGCCAGAGGCAATGTGCAAGTTGCTATTCTGCTCTCGCCGCTCTGGGGTGATGGCAATGTTGTTAAGACACTTCAGGTAAAACCGCTGGCAGAGTGGGGCAAGGAGGGTCCCCGCTTTGCGGGAACCCAAACTCAGCTTTGCCAGGGGCACTATCACAGTGAGGAGGCTGCGAAAGAGCAGCTTGCCAAATTTGCGAAGAGCTATTCCAGCTTGGGCGAGTGGCAAGCGCGAGCCAAACGCATTCGCGAGGGTATCCTTCGTGGAGCTGAACTTTTGCCGATGCCCAAAAAATGCGCTTTGAATCCTATCATTCACAGCAGACGCCAATACGATGGTTACACGGTTGAAAACGTTGCGTTTGAGTCTCTGCCCGGCGTTTTTGTTACCGGAAGTCTTTACCGTCCGCTCAAAGGTAAAGGGTCTTTTGCAGGCGTCCTGTGCCCCCATGGGCATTGGGGAAGCAGCAATGATTACGGACGCTTTCGGCCCGATATGCAGAAGCGATGCGCAACCCTGGCCCGTATGGGCGCTGTCGTTTTCGCCTATGATATGGTCGGATGGGGCGACTGGAAAAACGCGGGCTGGCAGCACGGACGCCCGAAGGTTCTTAAATTGCAGACCTGGAACTCCATCCGTGCCATTGATTTTCTCACTTCGCTAAAAGACGTTGACCCAAAGCGCATCGGAGTGACGGGCGCCTCCGGCGGAGGAACACAATCGTTTCTTTTAACTGCGGTGGATGAGCGCATCGCCGTCTCGGTGCCGGTGGTTATGGTTTCAGCCCACTTTTTTGGCGGCTGCAACTGTGAAAGTGGTATGCCTATCCACAAGAGCGCAAACCACGAAACCAACAACGCGGACATCGCCGCTCTGGCTGCACCTCGGCCCCAACTGCTAATCTCCGATGGCAAGGACTGGACGAAGAACACGCCGGACGTCGAGTTTCCTTATATTCGCAATGTTTATAAACTTTTCGGTGCGGAGGACAAGATAGAGAACGTTCATCTTCCCGAAGAAGGGCACGATTATGGGTTTTCCAAGCGGATTGGTGCCTATAAATTTCTTGCCAAACATCTTAGACTTTCGCTTGATAAAGTTACGAAGCCGGATGGCTCGATTGATGAAGGTTTTGTCGTCATTGAGAAACAAGAGGATATGTACGTTTTCGGCCAGGAGCATCCGAGGCCCAAACACGCCTGCCGTGGGATTAGCTCAGTCTGAGGGCTTTTTGAGTTCTTCGATTTTGGGCAGGTCTTTGAGTGAATTCAGGCCGAACGCTTCAAGGAACTTTTTTGTTGTTCCGTATAACATCGGTCTGCCTAAGACTTCGGCCCGGCCGACAATCTTGACCAGTCCCTTATACATAAGGCCTCGCGTTATCTCGCCGACCGCAACGCCCCTGATGGCCTCGATATCGGCGCGGATAACCGGCTGTTTGTACGCAATTATCGCAAGCGTCTCCAGCGCCGCGGGCGTTAGTTTGCTGTCGCTGCGGACGCGAAGCAACTTTTTTAGCCAGTGATTGTAAGGACTTAAGGTAAGCATTTGATAACCGCCGGCGATTTCCTCTATTCTAAAGGCATTATTGTTGGCTTGGTATTTGTCGTTGAGGTTTTTGATGTGCGTGCGGATTTGTTTAACGCCTGTTCCGACGATATTAGCCAGCCGCTCCGCCGAGAGAGGCTCGTCGCTGGCAAACAAAACCGCTTCGGTAACCGACTCAACCGTCAGCTCCTTCTCTGAGGTTCGACATTCGACATTGGACATTCGATATTCGATATTCGTTTTTTCATCTTCTGTCATAAGTTTTTCCACTTAAACGGGTCTGCATCTTTTCTGCTTATTCTAATTGTTACCTGTTTGATTTGCTTTTGCAACTGTTTGGCGAATTTTTTTAGTATGAACCGCTCCGAGACAGAATGGCTCAGGCAGATGCAGGTCAGCCCTGCCTCTTGTGCGGCTAATGCCTGATGATGTTTCAGTTCGCCGGTGATGTACAAATCGCATTTGGCTGCGATGACCGAATTGATAATCTTACCGCACGAGCCGGCGCAGACAGCCGCGGTCTTTACCAGTCGTTTTTCATCGCCGACTATACCGATGGCCTGCGCACCGGTATGTTGCTTTATCCTTTTGATGATTTGTTCTATTCGCATCGGCCGGGCCAGCTTGCCGATTCTGCCTAAGCCGAACTCAGTCTGGCTGTCATAGAGTCTGTAGCAATCGAAGGCGGGCGTCTCGTAGGGATGTGCCTTTTTCATTGCTGCTATTACATCGTCGAGTTTTTCCGCCGGTACAATCGTCTCGAATCTTATCTCCGGTACCGCCTCTATTTTGCCTTTCTTGCCGATAGCCGGTTTTGCACCTTTCAAAGGAAGAAAGCTGCCTGTCCCCTCGACGCCGAATCCGCACTTGCTGTAGTTGCCGATTATCCCTCCGCCGGCGGCAAAGACCGCATTTGAAACTTTGGCTGCCGATTCGATGGGAATAAAAACAACAAGTTTGTATTTATCTCCGGCAGGACTGCCGACGTAATCGCCGATTGGTTTTCTATTGCGGATGCCGATAATCTCCGCAAGGCCGTCGTTTACTCCGCCTATGGCCGAATCAAGAGCGGTATGTGTAGAAAAGACCGAAATCCCGGCCCGGATTAAATCGTAGACAATGCCGGCCTGCCCGTCGGCGGTGATTTTCTTCAAGCCGTCCCAAATCACCGGATGATAGCTCACAATCAAGTCTGTTTTCGCCGCTTTTGCCTCAGCAATAACGTCGCCGGTTATATCGATGGTCAGCAGGATTTTTTTAACGTTTTTCTGCGGGTCGCCGATGAGCAGTCCGACATTGTCCCAGTCCTGTGCCAATTTTAAAGGGGCTATTTTTTCTATTTCTTCTGCAATATCTTTTAACTTCATTTGCTTTTCCGACACTGGCTTTTAATAAACTCGTCGAAGTACTTTTGCAAACTTTTCGTCGTCGGCCCGACCTTGCCGTCACCTACGGCGTGCTTCTCTACTCTGTTTATCGGCATAACCTGCATAATCACATTCGTCAGAAACATCTCGTCGGCGCTCAATACGTCATCTATGTAAAGGTCCTTTTCAACCAATTTGATGAAATTTTTTAGGGCGATTTCGCAGACAGTCTTCCTCGCTACGCCGGCAAGCACCGGCGTTACAATCGGCGGAGTGTAAAGGGCCGAAGCTTTAACCAAAAACACATTGCTTATGCACCCCTCGGCCAGGCGATTATCAATCGTGAACCACAACGCCTCAGCCGCCCTTCTTTGATGGGCCCAGTTTAGACCGAGCATACGCGAGAAATAGCTTGTCGTCTTGTGTCCGTAAATCGGCTCGCTCGGATTTTGCCTGAATGGGCACAGCACCACCAGTACGCCGTTCTTGTAATATTCAGCCGGATAAGGCGTTAGTTTTGTGGCGGTAATAAGAAGTGTTGCGCGGCGCTGCTCTTCTGCCTCGGCCATCGGCCCGCCGGTGAGTGTAAGCCGAAGACGGGCATCGGTTAATTTGTTCGCTCGAAGGACTTTGTAGATGGCATCGGTGATATATTTTCTGTCGTAGCTGTTTTTTATCGATAAACTGCCGGCGCTGAAAAACAGCCGGTCCAGATGGTCTTTTAGCGAAAAGACCACTCCGTTGTAACTGCGCATCGTCTCGAAAAGCCCCGCCCCATACAAAAGCCCGCTATCGGTAACCGATATGCCGGCCTTGTCAATATCAACTAACCTGTCATTTAGAAAAACCTTTTCCACCACTATGCTATCTCTAACACCCTGTTTTACTGTTTATTGCCGTCTTCATTTAGCGCCGACGTGCCTGCGGAGTAATTCGGCTGTCTCCTTGTGGCCCATTGCCGTTGCCAAGTCGGCAGGCGTGCGGCCCCACTTATCCTTCACCTTCACTTTTGCCCCATTATCAATTAAAATCTTGCACACTTCTTTGTGGCCTTTAGTGGCTGCTTCATGCAGAGGCGTCACGCCGTGCTTGCCTGTGGCGTTAACTTCAGCGTTCTTGGCAAGCAGAAGCGTCACAACTTCACTGTGACCCCATCGAGCCGCATAGTGCAGAGGAATAAAACCCCTACTACGGTCTTCGGCGTTGATCTTTGCTTTTTTGTCAATCAATAGCTCAACAAGTTCCTTGTCCCCCCTAGCGGACGCAGAGTGCAGAGGAATACGACCCAGACGGTCTACGGCGTTGACCTCTGCGCCCTTGGTAATCAGAAACTGCGCGACTTCTTTCGGCGCCGCGTGCAGAGGCGTGACGCCGTCTTTGGTTTTTGCATTAACCTCAGCTCCATTGGCAACGAGAAGCTCAGCAACCTCTTTATGACCTTTGCTGGCCGAATGGTGGAGAGCAGTCCAACCTAAGTCGTCGTTGGCATCGACCTGTGCTCCTCTGTCAAGAAGCAAGTAAACGACCTCCTTGTGGCCCTGAGACGCTGCCATGTGCAAAGCCGTCCAGTTCACTTTGGCGTTGACATCCGCTCCCTTGCTAAGAAGCAACTGCACAACCTGCCTGTTACCCGCTATGGCTGCGTGGTGGAGAGCAGTCCACCCGCTTCGACCAGGCCAGGTATTTTTAGTGTTGACCTCCAATCCTTTAGTCAGTAAGAACTCAACTAATTGCTTGTGACCGATCGTAGCTGCCCCGTGCAGGAGAGGCCAGCAATTATTTTTGCCGTTAACCAATTTGGGCTCTCTTGCCAGTATAGATTTGACTTTCTCAAGATTTCCTTCAATCACCGCATCATAAATCTCAATACCTACAATGCCACCGTTTTTTTGTAGCAGCTTGGCCACATCCTTCCTACCCCTGCCAACAGCTATGTAAACAGGCGTCTCATCACTTTTGTTCCTGGCGTTAACTTCTCCTCCATTTACAAGGAGCAGTTCTGCAATGTCCTTCTTGGCCTTTATTGCTGCCTTGTGCAGAGCAGTATTGCCGTTCTTATCTTTGGCGTTAACCTTTGCTCCTTTGGTAAGTAGAAACTTGACCATGTCTTTGTGCCCCCCATAAACCGCGCAATCCAAAGGTGTGTCGTTGCGCTTATCTTGGGCGTTGATCAAGTTTGGCTTTTCAACCAATATCGATTTTACCTGCTCAAGGTTTCCTTCTTTTGCCGCGTCGTGAATCTGTCCAGCTCGTGTGGAAATTGCCCCAGCAAAAAAGATAGCTAATGTGATAATCAATTTTCTAATATTCGCCATGATAGTTCTCCTTTTCCATTACCGCCTTCTATTGATAATACGAAACGCCATTTAGTAGAATGTTCCGTTTATTACTGTATTTCCGTTTTGTTAATACCCTGCATGGCTCTGATACCAGCTAAGAGTGCTCTTGCTTTTGTTAGAGTTTCGTTCCATTCGGCTTCAGGGTCGGAATCTGCGACTATGCCGCCGCCGGTTTGTGCAAAGGCCTTTTCACCTGTGATAATAATCGTTCGTATGGCAATATTCAAGCAGACACTGCCGTCGATACCGATGAAGCCAATACTGCCGGTATAAACGCCTCTTGCTGTCGGCTCGGTCTCATCGATAATTTCCATCGAGCGTATTTTTGGAGCGCCGGTAATAGAGCCGCCGGGAAACATCGCTTTTAGAATATCGCAGAATGTGACATCCTTGCGAAGCTCTCCGGCTACGGTTGCCACAGCGTGGAAGACCGTCGGATAGCTTTCAATTATCCTTGGCTGAACGACTTTTCTGGTTCCGTGTTTGCAGATTCTGGCTACGTCGTTGCGCTCCAGGTCGATTATCATATTTAGTTCGGCCTGCTCTTTTTCGCTGTTGACCAGTTCATCGAAGTTTTGTGCATTGATTTGTTTACCTTGGCCGGCTTCGCTGATTCGCGGCCGAGTGCCTTTAATCGGCTTGGTGCTGATAACGCCGTCGGCAATTGTTATAAACATCTCAGGCGAGGCGCTGACGATATAAAAACTTCCGCCATCGATATAAGCTGCATAGCCGCTCGGATTGTAATGGTTTTGCCAGTGATAAAGCTCTATCGGCCTGGCTCGGAAATCACATTCAAATCGCTGCGAGAAGTTAATCTGGTAAACATCACCGTCAAAAATATAGCGTTTTATTTTCTCGACCATTCGCAGGTAATAATCTTTATCTATATTGCATCTAATTTGCGAAAAATCTATGTTTTCAAGGTCAGCAGGGGCAGGCAGTGGTATGTGAATTGTTTGGGATTGAGCCAGTAATTTTTCCAGGAATGCCAATTTCTCGTGCGGCTTTTCTGCATCGTCCGGCAACTCTAAGGCGATTAGCCAACAAGCTCCTTCAATGTGGTCGTAGCATATAACGCGGTCGTAGAAGCACAGCCGAATCAGCGGCATTTGAAGGTCATCTATGGTTGTTTCCGCAAGACGTTCGATATATCGGCCGAGTTCATAGCCAAAATATCCGACCCATCCGCCGCAAAAAATCCCCTTGGCCAATTCGGGTCTTGAGTCTTGAGTCTTGAGTCCTGGGTCTTGTTGAAGTTTGTATTTATCCAGAGCTTTTTGTAGTTTAGCGAATGGCTCATTTTGTCCGGCTCTGAATTCAAATACCTCCTTCGGTTCAGAGGCCCAGTAACTAAATCTGTCTGCGTCTGCTTTTGCAATATTGCCGCCGATGATTGACGCACCTTTCAGGCCGGCGAAAACCTCGCTTAAAGCCGCCAATTCTATCGACGCACGGATTCTTTTGTAATGAAGTTTGCAGTTTACATGCCCATCGGTTTTGACAAGTGTATCTGTGGTCATTGTGGCTGTCTTACGCTGTGTCATTCTCGCGAAATTTATCCTGAGCAAAGTTGAAGGAGCGGGAATACATCCTATCGTTATTTTTCTAGGCTCCTGCTTTCCCAGGGCATGTATTTAGCCAGGGGAAAACCATCCCCAAAGCCTTCGGCTTTGAGGATGCCACCCGCCGGTAGACCGCAAAACGGTTTATCGGTCCACTGCGGTGGATTGTTCTACCATGTTGGTAATATCGAAGTATGTGACTGATGATTTTGGAGAAAGCCACAAACATGGATATTCAGAATCCCACTCCAGAATTACTTTCAATTTTATTCTATCATATTTGCCAATTATTCCCCGAAGAGGATTGCTAATCGTCTGGCTCCCAATACTTTCTTTTTTCCCTTTTTCTGCTGCGCTAAAATAGCCATTTCCCAATACTGTGCCGGAATCTCGAAGCCATTTGGCATTTTCTGATAAATCTTGTCTATCAATATATTTCCAACCTTCAGAGATCACCGTAAATCTAAGTTCGCAGCCGGTATTATTGTAGTACTCTATCTTAATTTTACCATCCATAGTCTGACTTAATACTGCTTTCGGAGATAATTGCTGTTCATTTTTGTTACACCCTGCTAATACGAAATAGGAGGCTATTAATGTTACAGTAGATAAATATCTTGCCATATTAATTCCTATGTTCATTTGGGTTTTGATACATCATTTCCAACTTTTTTGAATTCGTTTATAATCTGCACCCCTGAGGAGGTGCCTATTCTATCTGCGCCCGCATCTAACATTTCAAGGGCCTGCTTTGCGTTTCTGATTCCGCCCGCTGCCTTTATTTTGCAGTTTGGTGCGGTTTCTTTGATTAACTTTATATCCTCGATACTTGCTCCGCCGGCGGGGTGCAGGCCTGTGCTTGTCTTTATAAAATCGACGCCGGCTCCTTGTGCGATTCGGCAGGCAAATACCTTTTGCTCGTGGTTAAGGGCAGCCGATTCGATTATCACTTTCAGCACAACCTTCGGCCTCATCGAACGACAAACCTTCAGCACCGCCTGTAGTTGACCGAGCAAATATCGTGAATCGCCTTCGATTATCGCCGCCAAATCAGCGACCATATCAATCTCGTCGGCACCGGCAAAGATGGCCTCCTTTGCCGCAGCGACCTTGATTTTGGTTGTATCGGCGCCGACTGGCAAACTGACCACGCCGCCGACTTTAACTTTTGAGCCGGCTAATTCCTCCGCCGCCAAAGCCACCCATCGGGGATTAACGGATACTGCGTAAAACCCAAAGCTTTTCGCCTCTTCGCAAAGCTGCTTGATTTGCTCGCTTGTCGCCGTAGCGCTGAGCAGCGTATGGTCAATACAGTTAGCTAATTGCTTTTCATCCGTGATGGTCACTTTTTTATATATCCTTGCTTTTTGAAATAATCTATAGCGTCGGGCAGCTTGTCAAAGACTTTTGTCGCTGTTTGCGTAACAAACACCGAAGGTGCCTGCTTTGCCGTCCAGACGACATATACTTCCTTGGCCGCTTCGTGGGCGTGCTGGAGTTCTCTTTCAACTCCGCTTGATATCGCCGCTCGTCCGTCGGCTAACGTCGGAATAAAGCTGATTATCATATCCGACTGTTCAATCAACAAAAAATCACGGGCATATATCTGGCTGTTAATATCGCCTTCGATTTGCTGAACCTCGTGCAAATCCAGTCGGATTGTTTGTCTCGGCGTCGTTACCTCAACGAAATCCAATCCCCTCTGGGCCGCTTGCCGGGCATAGTGCGGAAGATATGATTCTTCCAGATCGCCGGGGTCGAAACAGATAAAAAATCGTTTCATCAGTCGGCGGAATTCGTCAATCTCCTTTTTAACATCTTCCATTTTGGCAACGTGCGTTATTGGAAAACTCAGATACGCCTTTTTACCGGAGTCTTCAAAGGCAAGTCCGTAGAAAGTTTCGATGGTTTCCTCTCCGGCACCGCGGGCAAGGCAATAAAAAGGAATTCTTTCATTGATACCTTTGCACAGCATTTCCGTCCCGATAATTTCTTCTTCCCGCCAGACAATCAAATCTTTTAGGCAGTGTCCGGCAGAGTGTTCAGCGAGAAGCCTTCTGTGCAGGGCGATGACGTCATCAATCAGACAGATGTACATATCGGCGCCGAGCTGGCGCATCTGGTCGAAGTCCACCGCCGGAAACAAGCCGTGCCGCCAGCGGAATGTTGCATGAGTATTGACTATCAGGTTAGGTGCCTTTTCGGCTTTGGCGAATATATCTTTGAAAACGCTGCGGCGAAGCGAACTGAGCCGCTTCATTGGTATGTCCAGGATTTTGCCGTTCGGGATATCGGGCGCTTCGGCATACATCATATCGCCGACATTGCATAAAACAACCTCTTTACCTCTCTCGCCGGCGAATTGACATACCTTTTGAAGATAACTTTTCTTGTCAACGCCGACCATTCCGGTAACAACTACTATCATTAGACAAGACTCCAGACGTAAGACTCAAGACCCAAGCGAATACTCTACGCTGTGATTCGTTCAGCATCTTTTTTAACAGCAGTTATTAGACCATGTAATGTTTTGGCTGCTTCTTTTCTTAGGTCTTCCAGCTTTTTATACTCATCATCTTGCAAATATCCAAGTCGTCTTGAAAGGTGCAAAAGATATTCGGTCTCAGCCATTGAACCTCTGGCTATATATAGAAAATTGAGATATTCTCTGTTATGTTCTCTGCTTGCACCTTCAGCTATATTGGTTGGTGCTGAGACGGCGGCTCTTCTTAATTGAGATGTAATCCCGTACAGCTCTTCTCTGGGAAAAGATTTAGTTTTGGAATATACTAATACAGCCAAATCATCAGCATATTGCCATGCTTTAATGTTTTTGAAATTTCTTCTCATCCGTTTACTCTTTAGTCTTTGGTCTTGGGTCTTGAGTCTTGTGTCAGCCTCAAAGATTCTTGAGCCTCTGCTGTCTGTCATAATCTTTCAGGGCCGCGACAAGCTCGCCCATATCGCCGGTCATTATCTTGTCCAGGCTGTGAAGCGACAAGTTGATTCTATGGTCGGTCAGGCGATTTTGCGGGTAATTGTATGTCCTGATTTTTTGAGACCTGTCGCCTGAGCCAATCATAGTTTTGCGTTGTGAATCGCGCTGTGCCCTTTTTTTGCTCTCGTAATATTCGTAAATCCTGCTTCTTAAGATTCGCCAGGCCTTGGCGCGATTTTTATGCTGGCTTTTTTCGTCCTGCATACTAATGGTGATTCCCGTTGGGATATGCTCGAGTCTAACGGCGCTGCTGAGTTTGTTAACGCTTTGTCCGCCCGGCCCGCTCGACCTGCTGACATGTTCGACAACATCATCAGGAGCTATCTGAATATCGACCTCTTCCGGCTCAGGAAGCACCGCCACCGTTGCCGCTGAGGTGTGAATTCTGCCCTGTGATTCGGTTTCCGGCACCCTCTGGACGCGGTGGCCGCCGGCCTCGTAACCTAATTCGGACAATACCCCTTCGCCCTTGACGCTGAATATCGCTTCGCGAAAGCCGCCCTTCTCTGTCGTGCTAAAATCAAGTTGCTCAACCTTCCATTTGCGGCCCTCAGCGTATCTTGTGTACATATTGTACAAATCGCGTGCGAACAAAGCCGCCTCTTCGCCGCCGGTGCCTGCTCGTATTTCCATTATGACCGAATTGACGCTCATCTCGTCTGCCATTAACAGCGTATTTTGGATTTCCTCGAGCAGGGCGTTCTTTTTACCTTCAAGCTGTTGTATCTCTTCTTTCGCCAGTTCCCTGAATTCTTCATCGACGGTGTTGTCCTTTAATATCTGCTCGGCGTCTTCAATGCCGGCTGACGTTGTTTTATACTCGCGATATTTTGCAACAATGTTTTTAAGTTTGCCCTGCTCTTTAGATAACGCTATCAGCTTAACTGGCTCACCGGCAATTGCCGGCTCAGAAATCTGCTTTTCGATTTCGACGAAGCGCGCCTCGAGCTCATCAAGTTTTGCAAGGAAGCTATCTTTTTTCTCAGCCATAAATATAATCCTCTGAAAGTAAAAATAGCGAATAGCGCTTGTTTCTGTCATTCCTGCGCACGCAGGAATCTATAACCTATTCGCTACCCGCTATAACCTATTCGCTATTGTTTCTGGTCTTTTGTGGTCTTTTTGGGGTCCCTGTTTTCCCGCTTTTTGCCTGCCCCCTTGTTTAGAGTGCCTTGTACTCTACGGGGGCCTGCCCCCTTGTTTAAAGTGCCTTGTACTTTAAGGGGGCCTGCCCCCGCGTCTTCCGACGCCAGTCGGGGCGGCGCCGAAGATGGGGCCGATTTGATGTAGCTTGTGCCGTATTTCTTTTGGAATCGTTCTATCCGACCGGCGGTATCGACATATTTCTGCTTGCCGGTATAGAACGGATGGCACATCGAGCATATCTCCGCGTGGATTTCTTTGACGGTACTGCGCGTCTCGAACGTATTGCCGCACCCGCATCGGACCATCACCTTTTCATATTTTGGATGTATCTCTTTTTTCATAACGACACTGCTCCAGCGACCTAAAAGCTCAATTTTAGCAACATTGGTGGATAGTTCAACAAAAATTTTCCAGCCATTAATAGTTTTTGAAAACATTTCATCCGATAAAAAATGTTTGACAAACAGGAAAATGTGTAGTAAAGAGACCTGTTCAACTGATGAAAGGCATATAATATTCTACATACGTTTGGTTAGGAGGCGGCAGTGTCATGCCGTCATCGCTTGAATGCTGTTTATCGGAGGTTGGGAATGTTCTTTTTATAGCAATTCGTTAGATTTATCCATAATCCTGATGTTTATACATGGAGAAGGTACAGGTTTTGGGCGGAACAGGATATTCTATGCTTGAGTGATTAATATTGAAATACTTGGGAGACGTTAAATGAAACAGATGAAAAAAGTCAGCCTGTTGTTTGTAGTATACCTCTTAACATTGGCGTTTAATGCTCAACAAGCTTCTGGAGTTGATTGGTGGCCCATGTTTCACCACGACGTAAATCATACGGGATACTCGACTTCAACAGCTCCGGACACAAACAACGTAGCATGGAGCTATCCAATAGCCGACAACATTGTGACAACTTCTCCTGTTGTTGCTGACGGCAGGGTCTTTGTTGGAACAGATGAAGCTTTTAGTGGTGGCAACATTTACTGTCTCGATGCTTTGACCGGAGATTTCATCTGGAGCTACGCAACAGGTGACGTAGTATGGCCGTCTCCTGCTGTTGCTGATGGTAAAGTCTATGTGGGATCGGACGATGGCAAGCTCTACTGCTTGCGTGCTTCTGACAAATACAAAGAATGGGAATTCACAGCAGGCGGCTGGATAGAGTCTTCTCCTACTGTTGCTGATGGTAAGGTCTACGTGGGTTCAGGTGATGGCAAGGTTTACTGCTTACGTACTTCTGACGGACACAAGGAATGGGAATTCACAACAGGTGGGGCTGTGGTTTCTTCTCCTGCTGTTGCTTATGGTATGGTCTACGTGGGTTCAGGTGATCACAACGTTTACTGTCTACCTCAGGATGATCCGAATGATGATGGAGTCATCGAACCCGGTGAAGTTAACTGGAATTACATGGCAAGGCACGCGGTTCACTCTTCTCCTGCCGTTACTGATAATAAGGTCTATATAGGGTCATCTGATGGGAGTGTTTACTGTCTCGACGCCTGGACTGGAGATTTCATTTGGGACTACTCAAAATATCATGGTTTTTATTCCTCTCCTGCTGTTGCTTATGGTAACGTCTATATAGGGACCGATTCTTTTGTCGATGCTTTCCAGGTTTACTGTCTCCCTCAGAATGATCCAGATAATGATGGGGTTATCGATTCCGATGAAGTAAAATGGATCTACACAACAGATGATGTCGTGATGTCTTCTCCTGCTGTTGCTGATGGTAAGGTCTACGTGGCGTCAGCCGACGGAAAGATTTACTCTCTGAACGCTGAAACCGGAGATCTCATTTGGAACTACAAATTAACGGAATCTCCTTGGTATATGTATTCTTCGCCCACTGTTGCCGATGGCAAGGTCTATGTGGGAACAGATGGAGCTTTTGATGGCAAGGTTTATGCTTTTGGGCCATCCCACACGCTAACAACCACCACAACCGATGGTGGGACAACAAATCCGGCTCCCGGAATGCACACATATCCAGGTGGTTGTTCTGTTGAAGTTACAGCGATTCCAGAATCATGCTACCTGTTTGACTATTGGGAACTGGATGGAAACGATGTAGGTTCGGATAATCCCTATTCGGTTCTTATGGATGGTGACCATACGCTGCATGCAGTATTCCTCCTGACCGACCGGGATTTAACAATAACTGCAACGGCTGGCGGGACAACGGATCCACCTCCCGGAGTCTACGCTTATGCGTGTGGCTCTTCGGTTGAGGTTAACGCGATTCCAGATGAGTTCTACCTGTTTAGCCATTGGGAACTGGATGGAAACGATGTAGGTTCAGATAACCCCTATTTAGCTCTTGTGGATAATGACCATACGCTGCATGCCGTATTCGTCCAAACGACCCACGATTTAACGATCACGGTTACTTCTGGTGGAACAACGGACCCAGCTCCTGGGACCCATCCCTATCCTGCTGGTTCTTCTGCTGAAGTTACAGCAATTCCAGACGCCAATTATATCTTCGCCCATTGGGAGCTTGACGGAGAAAACGTAGGTTCAGAAAATCCCTATTCGGTTCTTATGGACGATGCCCATACGCTGCATACGGTCTTCTTCCCTGACGCTGATGGTGATGGAATTCCTGACTCAGAGGATAACTGTCCTGACGTTAATAATCCCGACCAGAATGATTTAGATGTTGACGGCATAGGGGACCTTTGTGACAACTGCCCAATTGACCATAATCCAGACCAGACGGATTCGGACGAAGATGGAATAGGTGATTTATGTGAATGTGATGCAGCTAATATTGACGGAGTTGACCCTGTTAACTTCATAGATTTTGCCATACTTGCACTTAATTGGCTGTTGACCGATTCTAATATCATTAATCCGGCGAGCGATACTGACGGAGACGGAAGCGTAGACTGCTGGGACTTAGCGCAACTGGTAGAACACTGGTTAGCGGTTTGTGCTTGTATAGATAAAGATGGTGATGGTTATGGAGACCCGGCAAATCTTCGTTGTTCATTCCCGGAGTTAGATTGTGATGATACTGACCCAAATGTAAATCCGGGAGCAGAGGAAATATGTGATGATTCAATAGACAATGATTGCGATGGTTTGACTGATGAGGATGATCCGGGTTGTTGCTGGCACTCGCCAACTCAGTGCTATGGTGATGCCGATTGGGACGGGTACGTCGGTCCGGCCGATCTGGCGATTTTGCAAGCTGCGTTATCACCGAATCCATATAATCCTTGTGCCGACTTCAATCGAGATGGCTGGGTGAATATGGCTGATATGGCTATATTGAATCTTTGGTGGCTCCAGTATCCTCCCGATGATTGCGAGCCACCAGGCCCCTGACCGCTGGAACCCTGAGCGTGGCCAATAGCGGCTCTGAATAAGGGTACAAAACAGCCAGGATCGTAGATATCTGGCAAAGAAGCAAATCTTTTTGCGCAGCCGCTCTACTTCACCGGAAGGCCTGCCAGCTGGCTTGCCTATGCCGTTTCTAAGCAATTCCGTTGCCCTGTCTTTGAGTTTATAGGCGTAGGTACTACCGATATCCCATTTTCGACAAACCTCCGATACAGACATCTTTCCAGACAACATATCCAACGCAATTTCCAACCTCTGTTCATCAGTAAATTTCGATGCTCTGGCCATCCGTGAGACTCCTTTCCGCAATCCGCCGACGTGTAACTCCAGCAACCCTACGGGTTACTTCCGTTACACGTCTTTGATTATAATCCATACCCTATTAGGTGTCTCACACTTTCAGGGGGCCAGTATACTCACCCTCCACTTTCAAATAACCACCTCCCCTAAACCCTCGATTCTTAGTGTAGTACATTAGTATATACGCATATACTAATATACTTCCTGTCGCCACCCCAGCACAACCCGCACACTTCAAAAGCTACATCCAAAAACCCCATAATCTGCGTCAAATTTTCAATCAAATACGCAGGTACTCACCGACAAAAATCGAAAAATCTGAAAAATTTCTATCTCCTTTTCTCACATCGACTTACGATAATCAGGAATCGAGAATCGACCACTTTTTTCGACTCAAACGTGCAGGTTCGCCCTATTATAGAGGGCTGTCTTTTTCCCTCCCTGAGTTTACCCGGAGTTTATCCTCGGGAGCTGCTTACTTTACCCGGAGTTTATCCTCGGGAGCTGCTTACCTGACTCGCAGCAGGGGAATGTTGGCTCACTTGCTTTTCTGTCGAGGGGCCACCAGCCCAAGATTCCTGACTCAATGAACTATGAACAATGAACCATTTAACCAATAACCAATGAACTATGAATTCCGAACAATGAACTACTTAACCAATAAACAAATTACCCATCTTACCAATCATGAGAATCGAAAATACTTCCTCTTGAGTCTTGCGTCTTGTGTCTTGAGTCTTGCTTCCTCTACAACTGTAAAGGGAACTCTACAAATCACCCCTTTTTATGCAAAACAAACCCAAATTCCGAAAAAGTCAAATGAACGTAAATGATGATATAAAAAAGGTTTATGAAA
>SMTZ1_10008292_pt1 | contig 17759 bp, 16 predicted proteins | sample DeeMarSWOR136_30_FD_25667 | JGI IMG/M metagenome (IMG submission 25667)
CGGCCCCACCGGTCACGAGATAGGCTGCCATCCAGCCTCCTTGGTGTAGCGTACATTTAGCTTCTCAGCCAGAAGTTGCTCATACAGCGATTCCGTCTTTTCCACCATGCGCTCCACGGTGAAATGATGGCGCACCCGATCGCGTCCCGCCTGGCCCATCTTATTCCGTCGTTCGGGATCGACCAGCAGGGCATGGATCGCCTGGGCCAGGGCTTGCGGATCGCGTGGGGGAACGAGCAAACCCGTCATGCCATCGACGACGACTTCGGGCGTACCACCGACCGTCGTAGCAACGACTGGCAGTTCAGCAGCCATGGCCTCCAGCACGGCATTGGACATTCCCTCCCAGTCTGAGGAGAGCACAAATACATCCATTGCTGCCAGCCAGGTCCGTACGTCATCTTGTTGACCGACAAAATGGATGTGGCTCGCAAGCCCTAACCGTGCACTCATCGCCTCCAGTCGCACCCGCTCCGGCCCGTCGCCGACAATGACAATGTGTACATCGCGCAGTGACCTCATCGCTTGAAGCAGAACGTCCAGTCGCTTAACCCGGTCCAGTCGGGCCACCGTCCCTATCAATATCCGATCAAATGATAACCCCAACATCGCGCGGGCTTGTTGCTTGGTAGGCAAATGTTCAAAGTTCCGCACGTCAATGCCATTGGGGACAACAAGAGTCTTGTGCCGTGATATGCCCACTTCTTGCACGATGAAATCGGCCACTTGCTGCGAGACGCAGACCACGCGGTCAGTCAACACACTGGTGATCCGATTGAGCCAGTAGCGCCAGCGACCCTCCATACCCATCGTACGCTCGCTGCTGATGATGACAGGCACTCCCACCAGCCGTCCTAGCACTCGTCCGGGGACGTTAGCATGGAACATCCAGGTGTGCAGGATGATCGGATACTCGCGGTGCAGCAGGAAATAGAGTCGCCAGAGAGAATCCCAGCGCCATTTGGCAGTCATCCCTAAGTCAATGACCGAGATGTTCAGCGCACGAATTTCCTCTGCTACTGGCCCATCTCCGCCATAGAGGCAAGCGACGGTGGGGGCGAATCGGTCACGATCCAGATGTACCAAGAGCCGGGTCAGAGCTTTCTCGGCGCCACCGATGTTTAATTCGGTGATCAGGTGAAAGATAGGTATCTTGCTCATTGCTACTTGCCGGCGACAATCGTGTAAATGCCACAAGTTCCGCACCAGAGGGACTTTGAGCACGGCGTCAACCCGCGTACAAAAAGAGAATAACCAGAGAAATCGTGCCAGACTCGGAGGAAAAAAGACGCTTAGTTGCACTTGCACCGACCTGGCTCTGGCCACATTCAGGCGGCTTTCAGAGATGTCTACACCCACGACCTCAACGTCATCACGCGGGTAGACCAGAAGATCGACTCCGTTCCCACACCGCTCCTTGCGTCAGGAATACGCCAGGGAATCCTGCGGGGTGCCAGCGAGGAAATCAAAGCCTGCATTGGGGCCAGCCGTCGCATCCAGTTATACCGATAGAAGGCGCGTAAGCTGGCGTTGTTCTTAAGCGATGCGTAATAGTGCGATACGGTCGCGTAGTCATTGAACTTCAGGCCGTGGTGGTTCTCTAGGATTTCAGCCTCCAGTTGGTGATAGAAGGCTAAAGCAGAGTTTGATCCGGACATTTCTCCTCAAGCCAAGCAGTTATGATCTGTTCCATCTCATCTACGCGGCGATCCCAAGAGTGTTGTTGAGCCAATTCAGCCCGGCGGAGTTGCCGCTCAGGTGAGTCCTTCTCTTTTGCCTTTGTTACAAAAGCAGCAAACTCTTGCGGAGTGAAGGCAACCTCCACCCACTTAGAGAACTCCCGAGCCTCTGGATGGTCGGTGCTCACAACAGGTTTGCCTCCCGCCAGGTACTCGTATAACTTGAGGGGACTGCGGTAGCGGGCAAATTCGGTTTTGGCATAGGGAAGCAGACAGACGTCCATCCCTTTGACCAATGCAGGCACTTCGGTAAAGGGGAAGCGGCCCAGGAAATGAACATTTGACTGCCCTTGGAGCAGGCGCAGATCCACCGACTGCAGGTAGGGCTGACCGACGAAGACAAACTGCCAGTCAGGGAGGTGGGCAGCGACGGTGACCAGCAAAGGAATGTCGAGCTTGTTGTTGATGTTGCCGATGTATCCGGCGATAGGGTGAGGAATAGCGGCGATAGCCGGGTGCACCGGCGTGGCCGGGTCCAGAGCCTGGGCGAAGTGTTCCACGTCAGCACCACTGGGGATGCGATAGGTGTGGGGGGTGAAGTGGCGCTTGTTCTCATAGGTGAGCAATGAGTTGGCGAAAACGATGTCCACCTGGCAGAGAGTTTCCCATTCTAGAGCAGTGATTATACGCTGTTTGCGCCCTATGGTGTTGGCAGCAAACTCGTCAATGCAATGGTACACGGTCAGGTGCTCTTCGAAGTGCCCGAACAGGCCGCCATCCTCGGGACGGTATACCCAGAGAATTGGATCTCGGAAACCCAATCGCGTTGGATAAGGCCGCGCCCAACGGGCAGCTAATCGTTGGTTCCAGCGGGCGATGGTTAGGGAGTAATAACGACCAGGGAACAATGGGGGCAGGCTGACGATCCACAGGTTGTCCTGCATCTGGCGTAGGCCCTCCCGCCAGCGGTGAGCCTTGCGCTGGCGAATGTCCGGGTACCGCCATAGATGCTCCAGTCCCACCAGTCGCTCTACGAACAGCACTCTATATCCCCGTCGGGCGAAGCGGAGCATCACCTGCTGGCGGCTGCCCCATTTGCCATGCCAGTCGGAGGAGGAGAAGCAGAGGATATCCATCGCTGTGCTCACCCCTGCTCCACAATGTAGCGGTAGAGTATCTCGTAATCTGCCACCATTCGTTCCAATGAGAAATGATCTTCAACAAAGGTTCGCCCACACTGCCCTATCACCTGCCGAAGGGTTTCATCTTCCAATAGACGCATCGTTAGCTCCACAAATGAAGCGATGTTGTCTTGCTCCGCCAGGAAGCCGGTCTCACCAGGGTGAACAATCTCCAGCAATCCACCAACCGGGTTGGCCACCACCGGCACGCCACAGGCTAGAGCTTCAAGAGCCATACGCCCGAACCCTTCGCTGTGCGAAGTGACCAGTAATACCCGTGCTTGGGACAACTGCTGCCAGAGGTCATCTGGTGGCACGTCTCCAGTGAGGTATAGTCGCACCCCTATCTTCTGCAAACGCTCAATCTCAGCGGATATCTCCTGCTCATAGGGACCAGAGCGGGAGTGTCCCCCGATGAGTAACGCAGAACAGTGTCCCCGCCGCCGGTAGAGTTCCTCGCATACGGCCAAAAAGAGTCGGTGATTCTTGACTGGATGTATGCGACCCAGGATGGCTACGTCAAACTTTCTTTCAGATACGGGCAAGGTAAAAGGGAACGGTATCCCATGATGTATGACCCGAGTCAGAGCCGGAAGTAATGTCTGTACAAACCTCGAGATCGCCACGCGGTGGCATGGATAGAGTGGCCCGGCCCGCCGAACACTGTAAGCAGAGTGATAGGTCTCCAGACAACTTCCCCAGCATGGAAGATAGGGAAGTTTGCGGCGCAGGCTGTGGTAGCCGTCTAAGTGAATCACATCGGCTCGCCACAGATGCCACGGATGATGGACCGGTTGCGCTACTTCGTCCAAGGCCGCTTTCAGCGCTGGCTGGACTTGCTGCGGGTCGCCGGAATTGGCTGCCAGCCAATAGGAAAGTGCGTGCCCTCGCGCAGCCAGTCCTTTCGCTAGCTGGACAAAGAAGACCTGCGCCCCCCCCATCGCCAGATCTACGAAAGAGAACCCAATATGCACCGCTAATGCCCTAGCAACTCGTGATAAACAGCAGCGTACTGTTTCACAGCCTGCCGTAGAGAAAATCGCTTTTCAATCGCGCTGCGGCCCATTTCACCTAACCGCTGCCGCAACGCCGGGTCCGTCGCCAGCCGCTCGATGGCTTCGCAGAGGGCCTGCACGTCACCTGGCGGAATGAGGATGCCGCTGACACCATCCTGCACCAATTCAGGCACCTGATCTACGGCCGTTGAGATGACTGGCTTGCGGCAAGCCATGGCTTCGATGAGGGAATTGGGAATGCCTTCATTGGCCAGATTAGAGACACAAGTCCCCACATCAAATCCTTTCACCAGGGGAAGCGTGTTCTCTACGATGCCCATAAATTCGACGGTGTGCCCCAATGGCGCGGCTTGCGCTCGCAATTCGTCCTCGATGGGTTCTGCCCCCGGCATTGCCGAATCTCCGCCGATCAAGACGATTCTTAGGTTGGGCAAACGTCCCTGCAGTCGGGCGGCCGCCTCGATTAGCATTCCCAGATTTTTCCCCCGCCCAAAGCGGCTAGCGCGCCCCACCACAAAGCTGTTCTCCGACCAAGGACGCTTGCGAGCCGTAGCATCAACTTCTTGCAGGTCGATCCCATTGTAGATTAGCCGGATCCGCTCGGCCGGAAAATACTTTGCAATGAGAGGAACAGTTCCCTGGGATGAGGCAATCACCAAGCTGAGTCCCGATTTGTTCACTCGCGTGCAACTCCGAGTGCCATCCGTGCGTTCTATAATGTGGGGCACACCGGCTGCCAGAGCGGCGTCAATGGGCCAACGTTGATTGTGCACTTGCACAATATCAATGTTGTGTCTTTGCAGATAAGCACGCAGCTTGTTGGGAGATGAAAGATAAGCACAAGTGCCCACGTTCCTAAACTTGGGGAGAAAGTCGGGCACGGTAGTGGCCAGAAAGTAAAAGTCGAATTCGTCTTGTAACGCCCGCGCCAGCCGATAGAGCCAGTTCTCAATGCCACACACGTGGAAATCATAGAGGGTGAAAGCAATGCGTGGCTTGGGATTGGGTGGTGGCGGAGCCACCCGGCGACGCAACTGGCTGGCTTTTCGCCAGGCAATCGCGGCGTAAAACCTAGGGCGCACGATCAACTCTGCTCCCTTCCGGCGCAGACGGCGATACAAAGATGGACGAGCCACGCCCGAATCCTGGGCATAGGGCTGCAAACCCAACGCTTCCAGGTAATGGGTAACCATCTGCTCGCTACCCAACGCTTCCTCTGCACGCTGTCTGGCCAGATGTGACAACTCTTCCTGATGCTCCAATGTCTCCACTGTCGCTTTGGTCATTGCTTCTATAAACTGCTCATCGTAGATCCAGGACTCAGCGTCAAAGATGCCCCCGCACGCCCCCACCAGTTCCGCCGCCCCGCCGAAACGTGGGGTCACTACCGGCACGCCACAGGCCAACGCTTCCACCACCACGTTGGGACAGGCATCGCCGCTGACCGGGTGAATCAGCAAGCTCATCTGTCGGTAAAAATCGGGCAACTGATCGGGGGGGACATAGCGTTGGTAAGTAATACGCGGACCGACCTGCGGATCCTCCCGATAATGAATCATCACATCCGCAGCCTCACCATCCAAGCTGCCCACGATGAGCAGCCGATGGGGCACCTCTAACCGCTTTGAGACCTCAAAAAAGGTTCTTAGGCGGTAAGAGTAGCGAAGCATACCGACGGTGCCAAGAACAGGCAATCCTGCCAGTCGCTGTGGCGCAGGGGAGAAGCGTTTCAAATCCATCCCATTATAGATTACAGCGTAACGGTCGGCGCGTCGGTACAGATGGCGGTCCAATTGCTCTTTGCCCCACTGCGATTGGTAGATGACAACATCTGCGAGTTCCATGGCGCGAGCGATGGCTGCGTTGACAGCGTGGTGCTCAGGCTTCATCGTCTGACCCATGACCTCAAACCATGGCGACAAGTAGGCGTTTGCCACCCGGTAGCCAACGACAGCGTGCCTGCGCTCCAAGGCAGCGTCCATCCCTTCGCTGTCAATGATGAACAATGCTGCTGCCCAATCGTCGTTCAGATTCAGCGTAATACCATAGCCACGCCCTTCTAGCAGGCGACGTAATCGTCCTGTCCAGACCTGAGGTCCACCTTTGCCCCGGCCGTCCATATTCAGAAATAGCAACATGGCTCACCTTCGCTTTCTTGCCACGACGGTATGAGAAAAGGGGAACTCGGGATGTCCAATGGCCGTGATCTCAACCTCATCAAACCCAGCCACCTCTTGTAGTAACACCCGTAGGCCATCAGCCGACATACGCCAGTAATCCCGTACCTGTTCGTCAACGTGCAGGCGGTAATTAAAGGGTGTGGTCAGTAATAACGTCCCACTTGGCTTTAGGATGGCATATATCTCCTGTATTGCCCTCCAAGGGTGGGAGACATGCTCAAAGACCTCTATGCAAATGACAAAATCGAAACTCTCCGGTTCGAACACTTCGGTCAGATGGTGAATGTCGCTGACCGCGTCAACATTGGGATGCTCAAAACAATCGGTGGCAGTGTAATTGCAGCGATCCTGGAACAACTGGCGAGAATAGGACCGGGTACCCACACCCACATCCAGCACCTCGCCGTGGATACGATCCTGCCACGACTCCAGAAAACACATGGCACCGATGCGGACCAACGTTGCATAGCTCCCCTTATAGAATCGTCCAGGCGGCTTGACAAGCACAGGCAGCAGAACACGATAGAGACTAGAAAAGATGTATTTCATCCCCTCAACGATAATCCGTCCAGGAGCCACAGTGTCCGCATTACTTCTACCCTGGAACAATTGCCTTGTCCTATCTATCGATCCTCCAAGAAACTGTGCAAGCGCTCGTCCTCGAAAATCTTTCCTACACCTGCCATAGCCAGAGCGGCCTTGAAAAACAGAAAATTAAACCTAGTGCTAACGGTTTCATTCACGAGACACCCTTCCCTATCCACACTGAGGATGAGCGCAGGTGAACACTTGTGATGCACTAGAATACTGGCGAAAATTCTCTCCGCTGCTGTTCGCCACCTTATTTCCCCTGTCAACTCAGCCAACTTGAGTAATGACACGCAAAAATCAGTCTGATCATCTAGGTAATCATAATTCGCACCAGGCGTGCACGGAACAAGGCCATTCGGCCATTGATATCGTAACCACGTTCCAGCCACATCACAAGCCCAATCTAGGCACAACGCATCTTGGTCAATAAAGTAATAGGCGTCGCAAAGTATATCTATAAAAGTAAAACTTTGGCAAAGCATAGGCAAACTCGCACCCTTACGAACATCCCAATTCTTGCATACAAGACCGTCCACACACATCTTGGCCCGTACGTTGCTAGTCCACCTCTTGACCGCTTCAGCATAGCGGGCTTGACCACTCCGTCGAAAAGCCTCTAGAAACGCAAAAACTAAATTCGAGTTATCTTTCATTAATTGCACCCGCTGATAGGGTAGCCAAACCAAGAAGCGTAGAGCCAGTTGTCTCTGCCAGGGAAGCCAAGAAGACATATAACTCGATCCGCTATCCTTAAAAAAACTGCCTCTTGGTGGTACAAAGGGATTGGCCATTAATCCTTGGCTTAATATATGCCTCTTGCTAAACCATTTAGATGGGAACAAGCCATGTTTCATAAAGAAAGGGTTGCTCATCCACCAGTCGAGCGCCCTGTACGCAGCATCCGGAGCCTCAGTACAAAATTCACCACAGTCCAAAAGTACTTCCAGCAAGCCACCACCCCGACTGAAGCTGACAGTCGGGCTCATGTCTAGCTCAGGGACTGCGATTCCCTTAAACAGCCCAGAGGTTGTCGAGAAGTGCTCGATGACAGAGTGGACCGCCCGCTCAATACACTCTCGGATTGACAGAACCGGATGTGCTGCATAAATAGCTACGAGTCCACCTAGGAACTCATCCATGCGCCAGGAATAGAGAACTCCATCATTCGTTGGAAACCCCCATTGTAGTAGAGGGTCAGCTAACATTACCTGAGTCTCCAGAAAATCTGTCTCGCCACAGAGAAGAAAGGCCGGAACAATGTCGTCAAGATCCATAAAGATGGTATCACCACTGGGAGGATATAGAGGCGAGAGCGTACCGTCACAATTAAGCGCATTTTCCTTAAAAAACGTCACAAGCTCCTCTAGGTATGCTGCGCAAGGTAGAGAGCATAGATCGAATCTCGGAAGATAAGACGACTCTGGTTCCAGATTCTCGGATACGTTTCTCATCCTCTCATCCACCCTCCAGTGAGTTGCCATCTTGCTCACTGCTCATCCACTACCTCCAAAACAGCCCACAATGTAGAAGCAAACAGGTTGTGAAGCCTCCTAGAGGATATCCAAGGACGAAAGAATATGGCCTTGATCTGGTTGCGTGCCCCAAAGTAAGGTTTGCATTGTAACACTTGCAAATTCATACGCATGGCCATTCCAAAAATGAAATCCTCTGCCTCAGTGTAGCCGAAAAACCAACGATGCCGGTCGAATGGCCTCTCGACAGGCAAACCATAGCGTTTCATTGATCGGGTATGGCTTCCCCTCCAGATGATAGCACGTGCTCCCAGCCAGTTGTTGGGCAGGCTCACGATAAGATATTGACGGGAGACACGAACTGACTCCGCAAAGATGTAGTGAAGACTCTCCAGGTGTTCCAAGACATCGGTGCACACCACACAATCGAAGCTATTAGAGGCAAATGGCAGATTGCCTTTATCAAGATTGACAAATACGTCGGGATAGGCGGCAGGATTGATATCAATACTGACACACTTGCTAAGATAGGAACATAAACCGGCCCCTCCACTACCGACGTCTAACACTCTTCCCAACAAGTAATTGCGAAAATGCTGCTTGATGTAAATAGCCCTTTCTTCCCGCGAGTGGTATTCATACCCAAACAGTGTCTTCCTAAGCCACATCCAAATGCTTTGCTTCATTTAGATATCTTCTGGGCCTGACTGTGTATTCAGCACCGTCTCATGCTCTCGACGAATATCTTGTACGAACAAATAGATTCCCGCGACAGAAAGAGCCAAGCCGGCCACAAACCGTCCCACAACGACGCCATACGCCCTCCAAAAGAAGATCAAGAACGAAGGCACAACAATACCACCTACCGCCGCCGTCCCGCGCAGTAGATACAGACTCCGTTCATCCTGCCGGGTCTGGAAGTACATCTGTGCGAAGAGGCCGGGGACACCGACAACAAAAGTCGCCAATAGCCAACTGACAAAAGGGAGGCTGGAACCATACTCTGGCGGCAAGATGACTGGCACCAAAACCCAGAGCCCGGCTCCTGTGGCCAACCCAAGCACGATGAAGCCAGCCCAAACGACCCACATCTCCAGTACCATCCGCCGCTGCCGTCGAACCAGGGGCAAACGGACAAATGGCGGATAACGGACAGTATTGTAGATTTTCCAAAGCTGCTGAATCAGAGTGTACACAATCTGGGCGATAGAGTAATCCGCCATCACGCTCAGAGGCAAAAACCAACCAACCAGGAGCCCATCCACCTGCGTCTGGGCCGTCGTGATGCTGTTTAGCACTGTTAAGTGTTTGCCGTAGTGCACCATCTCTCGGCGTTCTTGCGGAAGCATCCGTGGTATCCCCTCTCTGCGTAACTGATTGATCAACCAACCAGCTACCCCAATCTGCAGTACAGCTAACGCCAGATTGTTGGCCAAAGAAAACCAGAGCACTTGTGAGGACAACACCGGGAGCAGCAGAAGCACTCCAAAACCTACGTAACGCGTTAGCGCTTCACCGATGCGATACCAAAAGAGATGTCCAAAATCCTCCCTTGCTCCCAGGAACCCGGCCACGGCCGTCAACCCAGTCGTAAATGGGTAGGTCAACGCGGCGATGCTAAAGAGCCCAGCCAGAATCGAATTACCTGCCCACAACCAGTACATTCCCCCCACCAGAAACCCCAACGTGCTAAGGATTGACCAGCGCAAGCGTATGGCAATGTTAACCCGGAGGGCTGTCGGATACCCCTTAGCCACATAGTGATAGGTAGCTCCATCGAGACCAGACAGGGAGAGAAGTTGCAAAAAAGGGAGAGCAGAGGCCACAACCCCAATCATCCCCACTTCGTCCTTAGAAAGGATGCGGGTTACCACTGGCACCCGTACCAGCCCCAGTGCCGTCACAATGATATGTGCCAGCATCAACAAGCCACCGCCGTGCCAGAAGCGCCGGCTGCGGAGACGTTGCCCCACAGCTATTTGTAATGCCCCCCAGTTCACCTACGCCTCCAACGACCATGTATATGTGTCAGGACACCAGTCTCCGCTCCAGAACTAAAAGCAAGAACCATCTCGAAGAGATCCCAGGCTATTCGGATGAGCTCAGTTTCCTCACTCGCTCTGCTCCCCCGAGAATCCCGCTGCCTGGTGAGAGGTCTCCTCCATCATCGCCTCTATCCGCGCCACGACCATGTCTAAAGCGACGGGATTGAATCCTCCTTCGGGGATGATGACGTCGGCGTAGCGCTTGCTGGGTTCGACGAATTCCCGCTCAGTAATGTCCCGCTCCAGGCGACGGATGAAACGAATATCAGCATCAGTATCCACGTAGATTTTGACGTCCATCATGTCCCGCAAGGTATCGTCGGCGAAAATGAGAATACCCTCAACCAGGATGACCCGGCGCGGTTCCACCCGCTGCGTCTGAGACGTACGCGTATGGGTCGTGAAATCATAGATAGGTACCTCAACACGATACCATTCCCGGAGCGCCTCCAAATGTTGCACCAGAAGCTCGGTCTCCAGAGCGTCAGGGTGGTCGAAATTGATTTTGGCCCGCGCTTCAGGAGGGAGGTGGCTGCGGTCTTTGTAGTAGGAATCATGTTGAATATAGGCAATCCTATCACGCCCGACCCGATCCAGGATAGCTTGAGAGACCGTCGTCTTGCCCGAACCCGTGCCCCCAGCCACGCCAATGATGATCGCTTTTCCGGCGCTATGTCCCATTCAACCGTCCTCCTAGCTCATGGCTCTTGCCTATTCACCACTAACCAGCCACTCTGAGTTATGAAATCAGCTATTGTTTCACCTACGAGTTGATGTGCATAAGCGTTCCAATGACCGTTATGCTCAAATTCAAAGCGGTGATGATGCGCGGCGTAATCAGCAACAAAGGTATCGGTCATGTCTATAAAGGGTATATCTAAACCATCTGCGTTTTGGCATGCAAATTTGTTAAGTTTGTAAGTAGTTGCCTGTTTAGGGTCTTGCCCCGCGTAGATAAATTGACGCGGGGTATCCATCACCAGTAATAACCTAGCGCCATGAGCTTGTGCTAGGTGTTGATACTCTGCGAAGATGTGACGAGTTAGCGCATCTAGCTGTTCCCAATCTTTGATTTCATCAAGTCTAATATTGGCTTCTACCGCCATCGAGTCTTCCGGTTTGCGAAATAAACTAAATGTGAACTGCATGAAGTCAAGATCAAAATATAAAAACCGCACAACAGCACTCTTGGCCAACAGTCTTCGCCGTGCGTCTGGATGGTATGGTGTAGGCTGTACCTCAAAAAAGGTAGTACCATCATCATCCTGGGCATAGGTAAGTAAGTGAGGATTCCCCCCAACCCCATTAAGGCTCGCCAGAAAGTCATTATGCACAATATTCACTATCAGAATATCAGGGGCGAACACCTTGCAGACATAACGCATCATCTGCAAATATTGACTGAGCGGAACACCGGAAAATCCAAAACCGTACACTTCAACATTGTATTCTTGCTCAATCAACTCTTTTTCTAAAACATAAGGGAATGACCTTTCTACATCTACCTGAAATGCTTCCACAAAGGAGTCTCCAATGACCGCGATTCTAGCTTTGCCAGTTGTCCGCTCCTCAACATAGTTATGTGGGGAGTTCCATCCATGGTTATTGATGGAGAATTGTGCTTTGTAGTCTCTTGTCCTGTTCACACCACGAACGTTAGATTCATTCTTCATGATGTGATGGTCTAGATCATATGTCTGGGGGATATGGTTGCTAGCTGGGACTATAAACCGAAAAACAATCAGCTCAAATACCATCAAGATCAAAATGAGAGCAGGAATCGTTACAGTAATAAAATCAAAAAGACTTTGTCTCCAATTAAACTTGTTAGTCCAACTCATAGACTTGCTTCTAATCCATACTCCTCAATAGACAGGCAAGCTGCTGATTGCGTCGGACTCGCCTGTCAGAACTTGGCCTCCTAGAAAGGTCAATAGCACCACAGCGAAACCCAGGGCCGAAAAGAGGGCCGAGCGACGGGCCGACCAGCGACCCGATCTGCGCAGGTGCAGGTAAGCGGCATAGATCAGCCATGGGACCACAATCCAAATCTCTTCTGATGACCCATAGCCTCCCCAGGCTCGCCAGGCCCACCACGCACCAGCCGCCAGGCCCGCAGTCAACCAAGGGAAACCGTAAGCCACAGCTCGATAGTTGAGTCCGTCAATGACCTCCAACGGGGGAAAGATTCCTGCGCCCTCTCTGGCAAGAGCGACATTGGCACAGAGATACAATAGACCAGCTCCACAGGCTACAGCAAAGAAACCATAAGCAATCAACACCCCCAGGATATAAAGTCCGAACCAAGGACTGCGCAGCGTGGGCGCCAGGGGGACAGCCAACCTGGCTGTTGGAGGGAGGAGCAAAATCGCGTAGGTGTGGACAAGCAAAACAAGGGGCATCACAAAGGCTCCAGCCCCCCTGGCGGTTCGACGGCGCTCACCACTGGTCCCGACCAAATGCTCCAGCAAGAGGTAGAGGCAGACAATGGCCAAGGTAAGGGCTACTGAAAGTTCGTATATGCCAACCGGGAGCCAATGCCCTGTCTGGACCGCGCGCACCAGAAGACCGCCTGCCAGAATGACAGCCCCCAGCAGGCTCGTCCACGTGCCAGCGCGACCGATCTCCCGATCTCCTTTGGCCAGATGGATGGCATAGGCGATAGTCGCTATCAAAAAACAGGCATAAGCTATTCCAAGGAAAGGAATCTCGTCAACCATCCTTGCCTTCTCCCCCCATCTCTCGAGCCAGGCCTTCGAACCAGGAAGCAAAGCTGGCCTCATCACGCTCCGCCGTCCCTGCCAACTTTACCGTTGCTCTGTCACCCTTTGCAGACACCGCAGCCCAGAGCCGGATGGGAGACCAGTAAAACCAGAGGAGGTGTCCAACAACGGCCAACAACAGGCCCAATGCGACGACCCCAATAGCAGGGGCTCTGACGATCCGCAGGACACTGTATTGATCCAGAGCTAAATGATAGGTAGCGTCACCCACTTTCAGCGAACTGCTCTTTCCAATGAAGCCGTTGTAGATTGGTTCAACCGCACTACCCCGGTAAGCCTGCACCAGAAAGACAGGGCCGTCATAGCCATGGTCTGACAAAGACTGATAGAACACCAATTGAAAGACCATGTCCTGATCAGGGACAGCGAAATGACGCTCGCTCTGGTGCCCCCAAAAAGGTAAGCTCACCACAGCAGCCGCCTTGGCCCCGTCAGCGAAAGGCTGCAAGAGGAGAGGTTGGCCATCCTGGTCACTGGCTTTGACGGCTACGGCCATGCCATGAGAGATCTGATAAAAACTCACGCCCCGATGGGTGAAAGGCCGGTTGACCCCAATGATCCGCTCGACCTCAGCGTCATCCTCTATGAGCTGCACATAAGCCCTGTAGTCCCTGACCAGGCCGTCCGGGTAGGTCTCCAATTCCAACCTCTCAAAACGAAGCACGGCATCCAGCCCATGCCCGACTTCATGGCTTTGGCCAGGGCTGAGAGTCACCGCATCCTCCTGCCACCCCAGGCGATTGGTGACGACCGCACCTGCAAGGATCACGATTAATCCAATGTGGCCCAGGATAGCTGCTACTTCCACCCAAAGCCGGTCGGCGTAAAGGTAGACCGTCCCATCTTCCTTTTCCACGCGGGTGCGGCAGAGCTGTCGGGTTAGCACAGCTTTCAAACGCTCCAACAACTGCTCAGCCGGCTGTTCAACAGAGAAGACCGCTTGCTCAGATGCGTCAGCGAAAGAGTCATCGTCCTGCTGGCCCCCTTTCTGGCGGATAGACGGCCAAAGGGAAGCCACTCGTTCGGCTGTGCTGACGATCAAACCAAAAGCCACGAGAGCCAGTAGTGATCTGAACCACCACGAACCATAGACGTCGAAAAGGCCCACCGTGTCCAACAAATCAAACCAACTGCCATAGCGACCCTGCGCGCTGGCCAGCCATTGAGCGTAAACGCCCCAATCCCTCGTTGCCTGGCCGGGACTCTGAGGGAACAAAGCGCCGAGAGCCAAAGCTAAGGCAACCATAAGCAGTACGATGGCAGCCAGTTGAGTCGAGCTGAAGAGACGCCAAAGGGTATCTAAGATGTCCCGCTCTCGCGGTATCTTGGCAGGCGTGACCTCATTGATCATCTTTCACTCTTTGAAGAAGTTCTACCATAAGGATAACCCGATTGGGCCATTCTGTCAATAGCTCTTCTGTACCAAAATCTATGGAAAAACCCCAATCTCAGGCAAGGATTGGGGCTTCATCAATAAATAAGGACTAACAGCCTGTAATCCAACTAAACCACCCGACAACAATGCCTTGCCCAAGTATACTCAGTCACCCCATTCGGCCAGGCGATTCTCCAGAATCTGGTCCGGCGAGAAGTCATCCAGTTGAAGGTAGAAACGGGCGACATCCACCAGGGCCTCATTGGGAATCAGACCCACCATTTCGCTGGAGACAATGCTAACGCCATAGCGTGCCGCCTCCCTGCGGATCATCTCTACCACCCGCTGGATGGGTGTCCGGCGATAGTCAGTCAGATTCATGGAAACCTGAGCGCAGCCCTCTACCAGCAGGCCCAGGGCCTTGACGTGGCGCAGCCCACCGCTGGAGTGGCGCACAGCGCGGGCGATGGCCTTGGCTATGGCCAGATCGTCGGTGTTGAGGTAGACGTTGAAGGCAATGAGAGGTGGGCGGGCGCCAATGGCCGTAGCTCCAGCCTTCCCCATCCTGGCTGGCCCAAAGTCGGGGGCTCGGTGAGGGTCAGCCTCGATCTCAACTTTGAGCCTTTCGTACTCGCCCCGCCGTACATCGGCCAGGTTACGCCTTTCGGGACGTGTCGCCGCCTCCTCGTAGAGGTAGACCGGGATAGAGAGCCGTCGTCCGACGCGCTCCCCCAGGCGGCGGGCCATCTCCACACAGTCGGCCATCGTCATCCCAGCGATGGGCACAAAGGGCACTACATCGGTAGCTCCCATACGCGGGTGCTCTCCCTGGTGTTGATCCATGTCAATGAGCCGGGCTGCCCGCTCGATGCCCCGGAAGGCTGCTTCCTCCACCGCTTCCGACTCTCCCACCATGGTCACCACCGAACGGTTGTGGTCAGCGTCCGATTGCACGTCCAGCACTCTGACCCCTTCCACGGAGGCCAAGGCTTCCACAATCTGATCAATGATCTCTTTTATACGCCCTTCACTGAAATTGGGCACACATTCGACGATTCTCTTCATACCTTGCGTCCCAATGCGATCACCCACGGAAAGGAATAGACAAACCGCTCGATCTCAAAATACTGCTCCACCAGGCGGCGGAACTGCCTGGCCGTCCAGTGCTGGAGATGCTCAGGGTCGCGCCCCCAGGCCCCCAGGCAGGCACGTGTCTGCCCCGCAGAAAATTGGTCGCCCGGAAGAAGGGCTCGTGAGGGACGCTAACCAGACAGTGGGCTGAGGTAACTCGCCTCAACTCGCACAGCCCCCTGTGCGGATCGGGCAGATGCTCCAACACTTCCAGACACATCACCAGATCGAAACTGTCATCGTCGTAGGGCATCTCCCTGAGATCACCTACATCGAAAAACACGCCCCCTTCGACCCTTCGCCGGAGCTCAGGACAGGCTTCGCTCAGGACAGGCTGCATCATCAGGCGGGCTATCTCGATGGCCTCCAGGCTACAATCTATGCCGGTGATGGTTAATCCATCGTTCCCCTGCAACAAATAACTGATCACGAAACCCTCGCCGCAGCCGGCATCCAGCATTCTCTCCGCCCCTGTCGCCTTTAGCAAAGAGGCTATCCGACGGTGAAAGCGCCGCACAAGGTAGCGCTGCAGAGGATTGGGATTGAGATACTTCTGAAGATTACCGTAATTCTGGCTCACTGTTCCCTAATCAAGGACCTTCCTGATGGAATACTCCTCCTCGGGTTGAAAGGTTAGATTGCGCAGCATTTCGCCCAGGAGGCCCGTAGAGATAATCTGCAACCCCAACAGCATGGACAGAACACCCAGCAAGAGAAGGGGCCGCGTCCCGATAGCCTCGTCCAGAAAAAATCGGAGATAGGCCATATAGGTATTAATGATAACGCCAATCAGGAAGACGCCCATGCCCACCGTCCCAAAAAGGTGCAGGGGTCTCTTCAAGTAAGAAGTCAAGAAAATAACGGTCAAGAAGTCGAGGAACCCCCGGCCCAGGCGTCCGATCCCGTACTTGGACTGGCCAGCATGGCGTGGTCGGTGAAACACTTTGACCTCAGCGATGCGGAAACCCTTCAGAAAGGCCAGCACAGGGATGAAGCGATGCAGCTCACCGTATAGTTTGACCTCTTCTGTCACCGACCGGCGATAGGCTTTGAAACCACAGTTGAAATCATGCAGCCTCACCCCCGTCAGAGAAGCCACTGTCCAGTTGAAAATCCGCGAGGGTAGCGTCTTGGAAAGGGGATCCTGCCGGTCGAAACGCCAGGCAGCCACCAGGTCATAACCCTCCTCCAGCTTGCCTAACAGAACCCCTATCTCAGCCGGGGCATCCTGCAGATCAGCGTCCATGGTGATCACAATCTGGCCCCGGCTCAGGCGAAAACCGGCGGTAAGGGCGGCCGTCTTGCCAAAGTTGCGGCGGAACTCGACCACCTTGACCCGATCATCGGCCTCGTGCAACCTTGTCAACACCTGCGCAGAACCATCGGTGCTGCCATCGTCAACAAAGACGATTTCGTAGCTTCGCCCCAGGACATCAAGGGACTCTTTCAATTCGGAATAGAGGGGCTTCAGGTTGGCTTCCTCATTCAATACAGGGATAACGATGGAAAGATCAGTCTGAACTTTCTCTTCTCTCACACCCTCTTCCTTTCCTTATGGACTGTTGGGGGCACTCTCCTGAGTCAGGGATGATTTGAAACCCTGAGCTCGCTTGATGCGCTTGCCTATGGCCGGGTGACTGTAAAGGAGAAACTCGGCCCAGGGCTCTGGCTCAGCTTCGGCCAGGTTTTGATTGGCCAGCTTTGTCATCGCCGCGATGAAAGCCTGGGGCTTGACCGTCATCTCCAGGGAGAATTGATCGGCTAGCCCCTCTCGCCAGCGAGAATAGGCGTTGGCTACAGGCATAGCCAGCACTGCCAGCCCACCTGTGGCCATAGCCACCAGAGGGAAAGCAGCGACGTCGGCAAGACTCTCGAAAGCGAAGTAAGCCACCCCCCAACGCAACAAACGGTCGGCCAGAAACAGCCCAACCAGAGTAAGCGCTGTCTGGACGGCGATGCCGCTCCAGATGTCGCCGTGGACATGATGGCCCAACTCGTGAGCCAGAATGGTCTCGATCTCATCGGAGTCGTACTTTTCCATCAACGTATCCCCCAGCACAATGCGCCGGGTGTTCCCCAGTCCCATCAGAGCGGCGTTGGCGGCCGTGGTTTTGGCGCTGAGGTCAATAGTGAAGACCCCTCGCACTTTGGTGCCCGCCCTTTCGGCCAAAGAGATCAGACGGCTCACCAGCTCCTCATCCTCAAAAGGCCTGAACTTGAAGAAAAGAGGGACGATCAACAAGGGGGCCAGATTGGCAAGAACGATGGTGAAAAACAAGAAAAGGATGCCGGTCAGCAGCCACCAG
>SMTZ1_10012196_pt1 | contig 17759 bp, 17 predicted proteins | sample DeeMarSWOR136_30_FD_25667 | JGI IMG/M metagenome (IMG submission 25667)
GTTCATAGCCGCGGAGAGAACGGATGCGCCCGACAGCCTGGTGCCGTTGCTGGCCTCTCAGGTTTACCGAGTGCGGCCGGAAGCATTCCCGGTTCGAGAGAAGTTCGACGTCTCCATCAAACTCGCACCGGGCCGGGCCACCAATTCCCAGGCCGGCCTGTGCTGGTTCGACCGGATCGAAAACGAATGGGTCTGGATCGATGAGGATACCGCCAGCGCGGATATTGCCGCCGGTCTGTCCTGGGGCGGCGGATTGTTCGCGGCGATCGTAGATACCACGGCTCCGACCATCACCGACCTGAATCTGAAACAACACCACAAGTACTGGAACCGGCAGCCGCAGGTGACCTTCAAACTCAGAGACAACCTGGCGGGGTTCGAGGATGATCTTGCCATCGATGTCAGGATCGACGGCAGGTGGCTGCTTCCGCAGTACGACATCGAAGAGGGCGACTGCGAGGGGACCTTGCGCGGGCCGCTGGAATTGGGTAACCATGTGTTGACAATCTCCGCCCGAGACCGGGCCGGCAACCGGGCGCAGAAGCAGGTTGAATTCGAAGTGGTGCGGCGAGGTAACTGAGGCAGATGCCGCAAAAAAACTGATGCCTTCCCGTTGACGCACGATGTTTATACCGATCCGAGACGACCAGCCGACGATCAGGACGCCGCATCTCACCATCGGCCTGATTCTGATTAACACGGTGGTGTTCCTGTATACCCGGACTTTGGGAGTTCAGGGGTATGAAAGCGCGCTGGTCTACTTCGGCTACATCCCGCACGTTGTCCTTGAGCCCGGTGCGTACTCGGATGTGCCGGCGTGGATCTACGCCACGCCGATTACCTCGATGTTCCTCCACGGCGGCTGGATGCACCTGATCGGCAACATGCTTTTTCTCTGGATCTACGGGAACAACATCGAGGACTACTTCGGGCCGATCCGCTTCCTCCTGTTCTATCTGATATCCGGACTCGCCGCCATCGCTCTTTACACGGTGTTCAATACCGATTCCCAGGTTCCCCTGGTCGGGGCGTCGGGAGCGATCGCCGGGGTCATGGGGGCATACTAAGTGCTGCATCCGCGCGCCCGAATCATGGTGCTGATCTTCTTCTTCTTTATCATACTGCGCGAGTTCCCGGCCAAGGTGGTGCTCGGGATCTGGTTCATCTACCAGATCCTGATGTCGACCCTCGATCTGAGCTCGGGCGGCGGGGTGGCGTGGCTGGCGCACGTGGGCGGGTTCGTCTTCGGGTACGTGCTGCTGAGACTTCTTATCAAAATCCGCCGTCGCGGCTGGCCGCCGTCCGCCGAACAGCGGGTCTACCGCGTGCACTGGTAATGTTCTGAAGCAGTCGAGCCGGGCTCATCCCATGTCAGCGCACCGGCTCAACTCTGTGAAGACAGATCGGCGTCTTTCTGCGGAGCGATCGTACCGCTCTCTATTCTAACTCTTCCAGCAACTGCCGGGCATCCTCGTATTCAGGATTCAACTCCAGCGCCTTATGACAGTAAACAACCGCCTGGCCATCGTCGCCCAACTCGTGGTGACAAGTGGCCAGATAATAAGCGGATAGGGCATTGTAAGCCCCCTCCGGATACTCCCTTAGACTGCCTTCGAAGAAGGGAATGGCGTCGGCATGTTTGGCTTTGACTGAGAGCCGGTAGCCCACCACGGCCAGCTGGTATTCGTTGATCTTGTATTCGGTTGTTTGTGATTCCTTCAGATCGACGAAGAGATCGGCCGCCGCTTGGGCCCCGTCAGCTTTGTAGGTCTGGTAGAGTGAGGTGTAGATGTTCCTGGACGGCCGGACCGAATCTGGTTCTAACGCCCGCGCGAGGTATTTGATCCATTGGTCCTCGCTGACGTAACTCCCGGCGTAATCCTTAAACTCGTCCAGCACCTTTTCCGTCTGCATCTGCGCGACGTCTTTGCCTTCGGCCAGCCCTTGTCTGACTATGGCGGTCGTTTTCACGATCATATCATGGTAGGGCTGGAGTTGGTCGTATCGGCCGGGAGCGTTGTGCCCCGAGACAATCACCACATCTTCCGGAAGCAGCCGCATGGCTTTTTCCACCAATTCGTCGAACTGAAAGATGTCGCCGTCACTGTCGACCGAAGGGAAATTGAAGCCGTTGGTGATCGAACTGAGATGGACCACCTTGTTATTCATGAAGTGAACCATGATCTCGTTATCATCGTGGCTCCCGGATATGTCGACCAGGCGGATCGTATCGCCATTGAAGAACAGGCGCAGCGAATCATACACGACCAGATCAGGGTAGGCCTCGGGCGGGTATTCATCGAAAAGGAAAATGCCGGTCCGCAGTTTCTCAGGCACGAGGTGATGGGCGATAATCACCGGCCCCGGCCCGAAGAGGGCGTTGCCGCCAATATGCTCGACGTGTCGATGGGTGTTGACAATGTAGGCGGGAACCCCCCGGCCGAACGACTCGACCGCTTTCTTCAGATCCTCGGCGTATTCCTCGGCCTGAGTGTCAACCAGGAGCAAGCCGTCGTCGCCTACAAAGGCAAGGGTGTTGGTGGTGTAGGAACCCTCGTCGACGCTTAAGAGATAGATCTGCTCGGTGAGCGGGCTAACCGATACGGACGACGAGTCCGCGGCTGCAGCGGTGGACCCAGCCGAAGCCGATGCCAGCAGCATAAGGGTAAACAGCTTGTGTATCACGGTGCGCTCCTTTCGATGCCCGGGCGCCTTTTCGCAAGGTGACGGGGCGATTGAAAATATGTCTGAAGGTTCTTCAGGATTGCTTCGAGGTGTTCCACCAGGCTCTCTCGGTCCGACTGTTTCATGTCACCGAACAATCGCTGTAATAACTGCGCCGAGACCTCCTCGAAAACCGGTCGCAACCCCCGTCCCCGTCGCGTCAGAAATAGTTCGGTCGCCCGGCGGTCCCTGGCCGACGCCTGTCTGCGCACGTAGCCCAGCTCGACGAGCTTGCTGACGAGCACGGTCACGGTTGACTTGTCGCGCCGTATGCGTCCGGCCAGAACCTGCATTCTTAATCCGTCCTCGCGGTACAGTTCGTCCAGTATTTTGCCGTGCGAGGGAGCCAGGTCATAGACGCCGCGGGCGGCCAGTTCGCGCAAGATCATCCGGTGCGCCCGGTCTCTGATGTTGGCGATCAATGCTACGGTATGATCGGTTGGCATACAAGAATATAGTTTTATATAAAACTAATGTCAAGGGCTGATTTCACGACCTTGCTAACTTGTTGCACTTCAGCGTAATACGAACGCAGGCCGACGGCGACTCGAGAATCGATCGGGCCTTCGTATTTCCTGCTTAAACCGCTTGACGCCCGCCGTTCCTTGACTTATTTCGCAAGCCTTGAGAACTGGATGAAGCAGCTACCCAAAACGGCTGCAGGAGAGCAAAAAGATGATTACCAGACAGCAGGCGTTGGACTACCACTCGCTGGGCAAAGCCGGCAAGGTGGAAGTACGCCCCACCAAGCCATGCAGCACCCAGGTCGATCTGTCGCTGGCTTATACGCCCGGAGTGGCCGAGCCCTGCATGATGATTCACGAGAATGCCGCGGATGTGTACAGATACACCGCCAAGGGGAATCTGGTCGCAGTTGTGTCCAATGGAACCGCCGTGCTCGGCCTCGGCAATATCGGCGCCCTGGCCGGCAAGCCGGTGATGGAAGGCAAGGGGGTACTGTTCAAGAGATTCGCCGATATCGATGTTTTCGATATCGAACTGAACACGGAGAACCCGGACGAGATCATCAAGGCCTGTCAGCTGCTGGAGCCGACTTTCGGCGGCATCAACCTTGAGGACATCAAGGCCCCCGAGTGTTTTTACATCGAGGAGACCCTCAAACGGACGATGAACATCCCGGTTTTCCACGACGACCAGCACGGCACCGCGATCATTTCGGGGGCGGCGCTGCTGAACGCCCTGGAACTGGTGAAGAAAGATGTCGGCAAAGTCCGCGTGGTCTTCTCCGGAGCGGGCGCGGCCGGCTTCGCCTGTGCCAAACTGTACCTCGCGCTCGGGGTCAATCCGGCCAACGTGTTGATGGCCGACTCCAAGGGCGTCATGTACGAGGGCCGCGGCGATAAGTGGAACAAGTACAAGGCGGAATTCGTCCGCAAGACGGACTGCCGCACCATAGGTGACGCCCTGGTGGACGCCGACGTCTTTGTCGGCGTGTCGGTCAAGGACCTGGTCAGCCAGGATATGGTCAAGAAGATGGCCAAGGATCCCATTATTTTTGCCATGGCCAATCCCGATCCGGAGATCACTTATCCCGATGTGATCGCCGTCCGGAAGGACGCCATCATGGCGACCGGACGGTCCGACTATCCTAACCAGGTCAACAACGTGCTCGGCTTCCCGTTTATCTTCCGGGGCGCGCTGGACGTCCACGCCACTGCGATCAATGAAGAGATGAAGGTCGCTGCCGTGAATGCGCTGGCGAGTCTGGCGAAGGAAAATGTTCCGGAGAATGTCGCCAAGGCTTACGGAGTTGAGTACTTCAAATTCGGCCGGGAGTACATTATTCCCAAGCCGTTCGATGAGCGGGTGCTGATCTGGGAAGCCTCCGCGGTGGCACAGGCGGCCATCGACAGCGGCGTCGCCCAGCGATCGATCGATATTGAGGAGTACAAACGGCAGTTGGAGGGGCGGATCGGTCACGGTCGTGTCTTCATGAACGTGATTTTCGACAAAGCCAAGAAAGATCCCAAGCGAGTGGTCTTCCCGGAAGGCGATTCCGGACGTATTCTGCGCGCGGCCAAGATTGTCGAGCACGAAGGCATTGCCAAACCCATAGTTCTGGGTAAACCTGAGGACATTAAGAAGCTGGCCGAGAAGTACGAAATCGATCTGAAAGGTATAACGATTACTGACCCGATTTCGTCGCCCAAGCTGGAAAGCTACGCCGAGGCCTATTACAAGCGTCGCGCACGCAAAGGCGTGACGCAGGAAAAAGCGCGTCAGACGATGCTGAGCCGCACCTATTTTGGCATCATGATGCTGGCTCAGGGTGACTGTGATGCGGTCTTATCCGGGGTGACCTCGGATTATCCGCACACGATCAGACCGGCGCTGCAGATTATCGACCTTAGCCCGGGCGTGTCCCGCGTGTCCGGTCTTTACGCTCTGGTGAGAGATTCGAAACTCTACCTTTTTGCAGATACGACGGTCAATATCAACCCGAACGCCGAGGAGCTGGCGGAAATCGCGATTGGCGCGGCCAACGTGGCGCGTGGTTTCAACATGGAACCACGTATCGCCATGCTCTCGTTCTCCAACTTCGGCTCAGCGCCGTTACCGGAATCGAACAAGGTAGCGCGCGCTACGAAGCTGGTGCGGGAGAAGGCGCCGGAACTGATGGTCGAGGGCGAGATGCAGTTGGATACCGCGCTCATGCCGGACTACCTGAAACGGCATTTCCCGTTCTCGCAGTTGACGGAGGAGGCCAATGTGCTGATCTTCCCGGACCTGAACTCGGGTAATATCGCCTACAAGCTGGCGCTCAATCTGGGCGGCTTGAAGGGCATCGGCCCCATTCTGATGGGCCTGTCCCGGCCGGTTCATGTGCTGCATCGCACCCTGGACGTCGGCGAGATTGTTGACATGGCGGCGATTGCCGTCATGGACGCCCAGAAACAGTACTGACCATATCCGGTCGAGCAGGACTCGTATGAAAGCCGGGGTGAAAGCCCCGGCTTTTTTGTTTCGTTATCTGACGGGGTGAGGCGCAGTCGTTCGACGGTCGCCGGTGCTGCCGCCCTGCCGGGCCAGAGCAGCCTTCCTCTATACGAATGTTCAGGCTGGGAAGGAGAAGGGCAAGGTGGTTGAATGCAGGATCGGTCGCGGTGAGTTGGCTGATGAATCTGGCCACCTGGCGAAACGGAAATGGGGCTTGACTGTTGAACCCGGGCTTAGTATAATGAACAACTTTTGGGTATTTGCCAAGTCCCGGTGCGTCAAGAAGTTAGGTCGGGACGCCTCTGGCCTGCCGGTGTACCGGGTTTGGCGGTTTGGATCAGAATCGACTGATTGGAGACAACGAGTGAAACAACGTATTCGCAACTTCATCGAGGAGAATTTCTTTTTGCACAATCCTGATGGAGCGGATGACCTGTCGGACAGCGACTCACTGATGGCGTCAGGGGTCATCGACTCTACCGGCGTGCTGGAACTTACCGCATGGCTGGAGAAAACCTTTAACATTACAGTGGCCGACGAGGACTTAAGGCCAGCTAATCTGGATTCCATTGATAACATTGTGAACTTTGTGACCTCGAGGATGGCTGCAAATGGCTAGAGAAGGTTGGAAGAACCTGGGAGGCATCGACCCAACGGCCAGAATCAGCGCCGATGCTGTTATCGGTGAAGATGTGCAGATAGGACCGGGTGTCGTTATCCATGCCCCGGTCCAGATAGGCAATCGCGTAATCATTGGCGCCAACACGGTTATAGGCGACCCTGGGTTCGCTTTCGATCGGGAAGCCCGCCCGCCGGTGCGGGAGGACTTCACGGGTACCGTCGTGATAGGCGATGACGTTGAAATCGGCAATTGCTGCAACATTGATCGAGGGCGGAAAGTCACGACTATTCACTGGGGCACCAAGGTGGATAGTTGCTGTCATATCGCTCATGATTGTTCGGTTGGTCCGTGCGCCATCTTGGCGGCCGGCACCATTCTGGGCGGACATGCCGTTGTCGGGGACAGCGCCAGGATCGGTCTCAACGCAACTTTGCGAAACCGCTCCGAAGTGGAAAGTCGGGCCATCGTAGGCATGCATACGCCGGTATTGCGGCGGGTGGCTGCCAATACGAAGAAAACCGTGATGGGGAAGTGACGGTCGGCCTGGCTGATTCGATCTCTTCCCGAAGGTGCTCCGGTTCGGTCAGTTTCCGGAACAGGTCCCTATTTCTGATCATCTGCTTCAAGGACGCACGCCAGGGTCAAAAGGTAACAGGAGACAGTATATTATACGGGGATTTCTGCTGAAGGGATCGGTCCCGGCACACTAGGCAAACGCGCTTGGACTGTACAACTGCATATGTTCCGCTGAAATGAGATCGCCCTTGTCGAGGTGCTTTAGCAGCGAGTATTTTTCGATGAGGGGTTTGAAATCCTTACGGCCTTGCGAGGAGAGACCCATATAAAAGATCACTGCTGATTCGTGCTGTGAAAGCAGCGCAGTGACTATGCCAGCATAGAACTTCTGGTCATCGAAACTTATGTCTGCTCTGTCAACAATCGTGGTGAGTCCTGACAATACTCTGAAGTAGCTTTTGACGTCATATCGTGGTTTTAGGTAGAAAGCCTTTACCCCGTCATCAATTATCGCCAGCTCGTCAGCCTTCTTGTCGACGATAACTGATTGTCTCATGCGAACGTAACTCAGAATCTCGTTCTTCAATCCCTCAAAGCCGATTTTGCCTTCATGAGCATACCGCGGCTCGAAATGCCTCCTGAGCTCGTTCCACATTGCCACCATCTGGAAGAACCGGTTCTCAAAGTTCTGTATCTCCATCTGGCGCTTCTGCCCTTCGAGTTGCTCTTTTTGGCCCCGCATCTCTTCCCGCGTCAATCGTAGCTCTTCCCGCTGGTACTCCAATTCTTCCTTTTGAAGCAGGATTGCGATGATTAAGCCAGCAAAAGCCAGCGCGGAGAATAGCGAGGCGGATACACCGAAGATGTCGCCAAATATCCCCCGGTTGCCCGCGTCCACGGAAGGCCACAACCAGTATGCAGCCATATTCACTGCCCACAGCACAACTACTACGATTGCCAACGTGACAACGACCTTTGGCGTGGCTCGCAGTCTTACACTTGAACGGGTTTCCATTGCCAACTCCTTTGTCCCTCACTGCGCGACTGCTGAAATGCCCTGAAAATGCTCCCCTAAGAATAAGCCGGCGCTTCCTTCTCCGCAACCGAATCCTTGGGGCCGTCTTTCTGACTACCGGTTGACTTTGCCCGTGTTGTGTCAGGTCTTGTCGTCGCTCGCCCGAGGCGAATGGCGATGTGACCTGACACCTCCTCTGTGCCTCAGAGAGTTGCAGGGTCAGGCCACACCCTCCCACCAGTTCGGAGGGCAAGACCTGACCAAACACGATAGGCCAGCCTCAGGGTTCTGCCCTACCCGGTGGCGGGATCGAAGCGGTCCAGCCCTACAAGAAGTGGATTGCGGTTTACGCATTGGCCGAATGGCTATCCGGCTCGCCCAAGTTAGATGCCCCGTTACTCTGGTTGACTTCTTACGTCCCCCCCAATACCTTCTCCCGCATGAGCGACTCCACCCGCAAGAAAGGTCTCAGCTACGCCGAGGCCGGGGTCGATATCGAAGCCGGGGATCAGGCGGTCGAGCGGATTAAGGCGCTTGCCCGCAAGACCTTCAACAGCCAGGTACTGAGCGAAATAGGCTCATTCGGCGGTTTCTTCCGCCCCGATCTTACCGGCCTCAAGAAACCGGTGCTGATTTCATCGGCCGACGGGGTCGGCACCAAGCTCAAGATCGCTTTCATGACCGGCAAACACGACACGGTCGGTGAAGACCTGGTCAACCATTGCGTCAATGATATCCTGGTGCACGGCGCCCGGCCGCTGTTCTTTCTGGATTATATCGCGACCGGCAAACTCAAACCGGACGTGATCGCCGAAATCGTCTCCGGTTTCAGCCGGGGGTGCGTGAACGTCGGGATGGCCCTGCTGGGCGGCGAGACCGCCGAGATGACCGACTTTTACAGCCCCGGCGAATATGACCTGGCCGGGTTCATTGTGGGCGTGGTTGACGAAGCAAAGATCATCAACGGTGCGGGCATCCAAGCCGGCGATGTCTGTATCGGCCTCGCCTCCAACGGCCTTCATACCAACGGCTATACTCTGGCGCGCAAAGTTGCGTTTGAGATCGGCGGTCTCGAACCGGGCGATCCGCTCCCGGGAAGTGATATGACCATCGACCAGGCGCTGATGCAGGTCCACCGCTGCTACTCTCCGCTCGTTCATTCGCTCTTGCGCAAGCATGAGATCAAAGGCATGGCGCATGTCACGGGCGGCGGCATTGCGGGCAATCTCGGCCGGATAATCCCGGATGGGCTGTCAGCGACGGTAAGAAAAGACGTAATGCCGGTGCTGCCGATATTTGACTTCCTTCAGAAAGAGGGCGATATCGACGACGACGAAATGTACCGTGCCTTCAATATGGGGGTGGGGTATATCCTCGTGGTTGAGCCGGGAGTCGCGGACATGGTTATCGAAGACTTATCCGGGATGGGCGAGAAGGCGTACCGGATAGGGGAGATCAAGAAGGGCGATCACAAAGTCGTCCTCATCTGAGTTTAGCGTGTGATCCGGTCTCGCGGCCGGCTGGAAAGGGACGCAGGATGGTAAAGCGAGTTGTCATGGTCATATGCGACGGCCTGGGTGACCGGCCGGTGCCGCAGCTTGGCGGGGTCACGCCGCTCGAAGCCGCCCGGACGCCCAATCTCGACCGGCTGGCGGCCGAAGGGGAATGCGGCATGGTGCACACGCTCGGGCGCGGACACACGCCGGGCAGTGATACGGCGCACCTGACCATTTTCGGATACGACATCAGACATTCCTATTCGGGACGCGGGCCGATCGAAGTCGCCGGGCTGGGCATGACGCTGGAACATGGCGACGTCGCCCTGCGCGGCAATATGGGGACGGTCGAGAAGGGAATGATCAAGGATCGCCGCGCGGGTCGCATCCGGGTGACGGCGCCGCTGTGTGAGGCCCTTGACGGCATGGAGATCGACGGGGTCACGTTCATTGTCAAGCCGGGTACGGCACACCGGGCCGGTGTGATCATGCGCGGCCAGGGCCTGTCCGGTGCCATCATTGATGCCGACCCGCATGTCCCGGATGTTCCTTTGCGCGAAGTCACTCCGACTGACAGTAGCCCCGAAGCGAAGAAAACGGCTGCCGTGCTCAACAAGTTCCTGGCGAAAGCGCATCAGATACTCAGTGAGCATCCATATAACAAAGGCCGGATCGCCAAAGGCGATCTCCCCGGCAATTACCTGCTGGTGCGGGGAGCGGGTCAATACAAACAGGTGCCCGGTTTCGAGAAGAAATACGGTCTGAAGGCCTGCTGCATCGCCGGCGGCGGTCTTTACAAGGGCGTCGGCGCGTTTCTCGGCATGGATGTGCTCGACGTTCCCGGTGCGACGGCGCTTCCGGACACCGATGTCGAAGCCAAGTTCCGGCTGGCGATGGAGAGCCTGGCCAAGTATGGCTTCGTGTTCGTGCACGTCAAGGCGGCCGACTCCCTGGGTGAGGATGGCAATTACGCGGGTAAACGCGACTTCATCGAGAAGATCGACCGCGCGGTGCCGATCCTCTCGGCTCTGCCGGAGGACACGCTGCAGGTCTGGACCGCCGACCACACCACCCCGTGCGAAATGAAAGCTCACTCGGCCGACCCGGTGCCGATTCTGTTCCATGGTCCCGGGGTCAGGGTCGACAACGTGCGGGCGTACGCGGAGAGAGCTTGCACGGCCGGGGGGCTGGGGTTCATGACCGGGCTTGATATCATGCCGCAGGTGCAGAACCTGATGGGAACGCTGCATCTGGTCGGTGCGTAAACAGATTAATCCGGCGCCAAGCGAGGCCATAGCCTGATTAGTTTTCTCAAAAGACTCGGATACCTGATCCTTCCGCCCGGCGTGGAAGCCCGAAAGCGACGCCTGGAACTGACGGTCTGGGCGTTTCTGTTGTCGCTGGCCTATTATCCCGGCTGGTTCGGTTTTCTTGCGTGGTTTTCGCTGGTGCGGCCGATGATGATATTTTCCCGTCTCAAAGGGCGGGAGGCCTTTGGCGCGGCTTATTTCTTCGGCTTTTGTTTCAACGCCTTCTCGCTCTACTGGGTGGCTCGGATCACGCCGCCGGGGGCATTTTCGGCGGTGGTGATTGTCGCATTCTATTATGCGCTGATACTGACCGTATTCAACAAGCTGTTCCACATCAGACCGATCTTCGGCTTCGTGGCGCTCCCCTTTCTGTGGACCGGTCTGGAGTATTTCCGCACTCTTTCCGAATTCGCTTTTCCCTGGTCGGATCTCGGTTACACGCAGAGCTACTACCTCTACGTTCTTCAGATCGTCTCGGTCATATCGGTGCATGGCCTGACGTTTCTGATCGTCACGGTCAACGTGATCCTGTGGCAGATTTTGCGGAAAGAGATAGATGTGGCCCGCCGGGTCACGGCGCTCTGGGCGGCTCTTGGTATCGTGCTTGGTGTGATCGCTTATGGCTGGGTGGTGACGCCGCCGATACCGTTGGCGGGCAAGTACCCGGTCGCCGTGTTGCAGGGATCGGTGCCGGTCGAGGTGAAATGGGCCGACGACAACGAGGCCTACAGTTTCCACCTCTACGACTCGCTGGCTCGCTCGCTGGAAGGTCCTGTGAATCTGGTCGTGTGGCCGGAGACCGCGGCCCCGAGTTATCTTTCGCACGACGGCGCCCGCCGGGTCGAGATCGGGGTGCTGGCGCGCGACATGTCGGCGGCTCATCTGGTCGGGTCGCTCGGTGCCGCCCGGGACGGCGAACGCTGGCGGCACTTCAATTCCGCTTACTTCTTTGACTCCACCGGATTGTTCTCCGGGCGCTACGACAAGGTCAAACTGGTTCCGTTCACCGAGCAGGCGCCGTACCAGGACCGCCTGCCGTTTCTCCGCGCCGAGTTCCTCACAAAGTACCTGACGTTTATCAGGATGTATGACGTGCGGTTCTGGTCCGACTTCTATCCGGGCGACTCGGCCAAGCTGTTTTCGGCCGGCGGCTCGCTGTTCGGACCGCTGATCTGCTACGAAGTGACCTTCCCGGAATATGTCCGGGGGATGATCCTTGAAGGGGCGGATTTCCTTGTTGAGATCACCAACGATACCTGGTTCGGCCACTCGGTCGGTATACACATGCACTCGCGTGCTTTCGTCACCCGGGCGGTCGAGAACCGGTGCTGGGGGGTGCGTGCCGCCAACAGCGGGTTGAGCTACGTTGTGGACGGCTACGGCCGTATCCGGTACGAGTTGCCCCTTGATGCCGTAGCGGCTATGCCGGCCAACTTGAGGCTGATGGACGGCTTTTCGGTTTTCACGCGGATCGGCGATGTCGCCGGCCGGGTATCACTCTTGATAACGCTCTTGGTGGCCGCTATATTGATTCTTCGATGGCTTTTGTTCCGATCAAGATCACGTCGGGTTGTGTCGTAGCCGTCATTCTGACGGGCTTGCTGTTTTTGACGCGTTCCGCCGCCGGCATTGACTGGCTGAGCCGGACTTCGTTTGCCGACGCTCGCCGTATGGCGGTTATTGATGACACCCTTTATGTGCCGACTTCGGGCGGTTTGTTGGCGATCACTGATCCTGATCGACCGGGCCGCCGGTATACGAATCTCAGCGAGCTCGGCACGGTTGATGTCACCGATATCATCGAAGCCGCCGACGGAACGAGCTGGATTGCCGGTAACGGTCGTTTGATCAGGTGGAGCGGGTCAAACACGATCAGGTATCCGATTGTCGACAACGAGGGCAGGCTGTTTCGTCTGATGCGACTGGCCGACGACGGCGACTTCCTCTGGCTGGGGAGCGATGCCGGATTGATTCTCTTCTCCAAGATCATCGACGGCGGCCAGGTGCAGGATGCGTTCCAGCTTTTTGCCGATCTCAATCCGTCACCGATTGTCTATGACATCGCTTTGGTCGGTGACAGCATCTGGCTGGCGACCTCGTCGGGTCTGGCCGCCGGTGACCGGACGAGCCACACCGCTCTCAAGTCCCCGGCCAACTGGCGCGGGTATCGATTCAGCGAATACCCGGAACTGGGCAGTGACACGATTCAGGCAGTCGTGTACTATGACGGCAGGATACATATCGGAACTACTGCGGGGCTGTTCCGACTGAATCCGTCTGGAGATGCCTTTGAGCCGCTCTCGTTCGCCGTCGGGGAGCGAGTTTACCAGCTTGTCGACGAGGGCGACTCACTCATCGTGTATGCCGCCAGCGGTCTCGGGGTGGTTGTAACCGGGTCGGCGTCGGCCGTCGGAACGCCCGGTTTGAGCAGCGGGGTACAGAGTGGTGCTGTTTATCGCGGGGCCCGCTGGCTGGGGGCAAAAGGCGGCGGTTTGTATTATCAAACCGCTCCTGGTTTTGTTGGATATCCGTTTGTTGGTCTTCCGGACAACGACGTTTCCGATGTAGCGGTCGCGCCGGATAAAACGCTCGTGGTGTTGTTTCGCCTGAAAGGCCCCTACGAACAGCAGGGCGGAACCTGGTGGCGCTGGCCGGTGAATGTCCGCGATGGCGGTATGGCGGTACAATCCGACCTCAACGGTCGCTTCTATGTCGCGTCGTTCGGGGCCGGCATGTACCGAATCAGCGATACGGTGACCCAGTTCGCGGCTCAAAATTCCACGATCCAGGAAGTAGGCGGTGCCGGCTCCAACTACATCGTCTGCTTCGATCTGGCCGTGACCGAGCGGTACTTCTTCGGGGCCGTGTTCGAGCCCTATGATGACACGCGGGTTGCGGTCGCCGACCTGGGCGGTATGGATTCACTTGGCGGATGGACATCATTCGGGGTCGGGGATGGCATCGGGGGTGGCTTGATGGTCAGTGTTGATGCCTGTGACCGCGCGATAGCGGTCGGCTCGGGCCTGAGCGGCGCGTACTACTATTACTATGGTTCGGATCCCTTCAACAAGTCCGACGACAGTGTCGTCCACTACTACCAGACCCAGCCGAATTTCCGCTACCGCATCGTCTCCGATGTCGTTCGGGTCGTGCGCTTTTCGCCCGACGGCGAACTGTGGGTGGGGACCAACTTCGGCATCTCGCGGTTCGATACCGGCCTGGAGAGCTTTGTCGATGTCCCGCTGCCGGCCGGTTTCGGCCCCGACATCAATATAATCGAGTTTGACGGTCGCGGTAACGTCTGGATCGGTGCCAAGAACGGACTCGGTCGCATCGATGGCATGACCGGTGAGATCACGGTGTACACGACGCGTAACAGCGGTCTGATCGCCGACTATGTAACCAATCTGACCTTCGACGGTCTCAGTGGCGACCTGTATGTGGCCACGACCTCCGGACTGTCGGTGGTCCTTTCAACTATCGGCCCGCCGACTGACGATGTTGCCGAAGTCTACGCTTTTCCCAACCCGTATGTGATCGTGTCCCCCGAGGACCTGCTCAATTTCAACTTCGCGGGCGGCGCCCGCCTGCGCGTGTTCACCGTGGCCGGCGAGCTGGTGGCCGAACGCCCCGAGCCGGTATGGGATGGTCGGAACGCGGCGGGCGAAGCCGTGGCTTCGGGCGTATATGTATTCGTATTGACCGATAAGGCCGGCAACGTCGGTCGCGGCAAGTTCCTGCTGGTGCGCAAGTGATGAAGGTCCGTCGACATCCGGCGCGCGACCTGCCGTCGCACGTCGTCGCCTGGCTCCACCGTCAGACTCTCTTCGGATCGGTCGAATTCACGTCGCTCTGGGACGTATTGGGAGGACGGGCCGTTTACTGGGCGATTTACGATGACAACCGATTGGTTGCGCTCCTGCCCAGCGTGCAGTTCGGCCGCGGACATCTTGCCCGCCTTCAGGCAATGCCGGACGGTCTCTACGGCCGGCTGTTTTTTTTGGAGGGTGGAGTGAACCGTGACGAGGTTGCCCGGTCGATCCTCGATGCGGTCGCGTCGGCAGGATACGCCAGAGTCTTCATAAACGATTACTACTCCAAGTTCGGTGATCATAGCGGGTTCGAGGGGCAAGCCTCCGAAACCAGCCTGGTTGATGTTTCCCGGACCGACTGGCAGCCGCCTGATGCCAAGTTGCGATCAGAAATCCGTAAAGCGCAGCGGGAAGACACCCCGGTCCGGGAGTTCAGTCTCGCCCGGCATTTCGATGCATTCATCGCGCTGATGAAACAGACCGAACATCGCCACGGAAGACGGCCGAAATACTCCGCTGAGTTCTATCGCGGGCTCGGCAAGCTGGCGATGCTTGATACTCGCGTCCGCTGGCTCGTGTGTGAACAGGACGATCAACTGGCCGCTTCGCACATCTACTTCGTTGAAGAAGACATGCTGCTCAACTGGCAGGTGTTTTTTGACAAGCGGTTCTCGTCACTGAAGCCGAATCAATCGATAACGTACTCTGTCGTCACCGAACCGGCGCTACGTGGTATCAGGATGCTGAACCTGGGGGCCACGCCGGAAAGCGCGGAATCCCTGTCCTACTACAAAGACAAGTGGGGCGGCGAGCCCTATCGTTACCGCTGTCTTCGCAGGCAGTCGTGGCTGGGCAGGCTTTTATGATCGGGGCGGGTCCGAGGGTTCTGGTCTTGGCTGACAGCCGCTCCTTTCATACCGAGCGTTACGTAGCCGAACTCAGGCGCCAGGGATGCGAAGTCCTGGTGGCCTCGCTCGAAGAAGGGGCGATGCCGCACCATGCGCTCAGGCGGCGTGGTCTCGTCCGTGTCCTGCACTATCCGCTGTCAGCGACGGAAGTGAGCGCGTTAATCGATTCTTTTCACCCCGATGTCGTCAATCCCCATTTCGCGTCCGGTTACGGATTCCTGGCGGCGCTGGCGGTTCGACGCCAACGCTGTCCGATACTCCTGCACCTGTGGGGATCGGATATTATGATCGCACCGCGTAAATCAGTTTTCCACCGGCGCAAGACTCGCGTGGCCCTGGAATCGGCCGACCTGGTCGTGGGGGATTCGGACTACTTGCTGTCGGAGGCCGGGAAGATTGGAGAGGTCCGGCAGCGCCGCACGATCGTCTGGGGCATTGAGCGTGAGGCGTTGCACTATCGGCGCGAGACCATATCGTTGGAACGACCGCTCCGAATCCTGGTGCCCCGACCGCACGAAGCCGTCTACAACAACGCTTTTATAGTGAAGGCGTTGGCCGGTCCGGTGAACGAGGGACAGGTGGAACTTACTTTTCCGGAATTCGGTCACCTGGTCGGCCGCTTCAAGTCCTCGGCGTCGGGGCTGACCGGCTCGAGAGTGAAGTTCTATCCCAAAATGTCGCGTCCTGACTATTTGCGGTTTGCGGCCGAACACGACGTGTACCTTTCGGCGGCTCTTTCTGATTCATCGCCGGCCTCGCTGCTGGAGGCGATGGCGCTTGGATTGATCCCGGTGGTCGGCGATATTCCCGGCGTGCGCGAGTGGATAACGCCCGACAGCGGATATCTTTTCGACCTGGACAGCCAGCGCAGCCTGTATGAGGTCGTAGCTCAACTGGGGGGCGGCGACGACGATCACACGCTAATGCGGGAGTACAACCTCGAGCGAATCACCCGAAAGGCCATCTTCGAGGACAACATCGCCGATACTATCGGTATCATGCGCGAGCTGATGTCCGGAGGCACGGCGTGAGCCGGCGGGTGCTGTTAATCTGCTACTACTTTCCTCCGCTTGGCCTCGGCGGAGTCGGACGCCCGCTCAATCTCTTCAAGCGGCTGCCACGGCAGGGCTGGGAGTGCGACGTTCTCTCCGTCAAACCGGTTCTGTATCGAGCCTACGAGCCGGAACTGTTGGACGGGCTTGATACTTCGCGCCTACCTCGTGGGAATGCGGAAAGTGAAACCGTCGGTCATAGCTCACGGCCGCCAGGTAACGGAGAGGTTCTTTCCTGATTCCAAGGTCGGCTGGGTGGGTCCGGCGGTTCGGATGGGGAAGAGGCTACAGAAGACTAACGGGTACGACGTCATTGTCACCACTTCCCCCCCGATGTCATGCCATTTGATCGGACTGGAGCTGGCACGTCGATTCCGGATCCCGTGGGTAGCCGACTTTCGCGATTACTGGACGATCTACCGGGCCGAGGAGGTATTCGCTGACGAGTCTCGCCGTGCCCGCGCTCGTCGGCTGCTTGACAGAATCAAAATGGAGTCGCGAGCGATCACGGCGGTCAACAGGTCAATAGTGGATTATCTCGGCGCCGGAGAGGTGGTCCCCAACGGGTACGATCCTGAGATCGCTGAACTCTGGAGAACACCGCCGCCCGATCGGCCCTTCACGATCGGTCTGCTCGGCCACCAGCACGATACGCGCGAAATCGAACCGCTGCTCATCCTGCTCGAACGACTCAGGAACCGCCGGCCGGACTATCTGGCTGAAATCAGAATCCTGCAGGTGGGGCAGATCGACGCCGGCTGGTTCCGTCGTACGCTGGCTGAGCGCGGGCTCAGTCTGGAATCAGACCTCCGGCAACGCCAGACCCGCGCGGATACCGCTCGCATTCTGTCGCAGGCCCACATCTTTTTCCTCGGGATCTCCGACAAAGAGGGTCCCGGGTTTCTACCCGGCCGGACCTTTGAATTGATCGCCTCCGGACGGCCGGTGTTTGCTTATGCCGGACCTGACAGCGAGGTCGCCCGGGTGGTCGAGCCGTCCTTCTGTGCTTGCTGTTTTCACGACGACTCGTACGAGATGGCTGCAGAGAGGCTGGCGTCACAGGTTGAATCATTGCTCAATGGTGGCTATCGCTGTGAGCCGCTGTCGGACTATGCCCGACAATTCTCAGCCGATGAATTGTCAGAGAAATTCGCGGTTCTCCTGGACAGGGTGGTATGACCAATCCCGGACCTGAGATATCAGCCCTTGTCATTGTCTACAACGGCCTCGAGTTCCTGCCGGAGTGTCTGCGTACGCTGACCGAGGATCTGAAGTTCACCAGCCACGAATTGATCCTGATCGATAACGGCTCGACGGACGGCTCGGTCGAGTACATCAAGCGGCAT
>SMTZ1_10002710_pt1 | contig 17756 bp, 18 predicted proteins | sample DeeMarSWOR136_30_FD_25667 | JGI IMG/M metagenome (IMG submission 25667)
AATTGCTAAATTGTTACATTGCTACCTTGTTTGATTGATATATTTTTAAGCTAAGAATTTTTATCAGTGTAGCAATTTAGCAGTTTTACAATGTAACAATGAAAGAAAAGATATCTATAATTGGCGCAGGCAGTTGGGGAACAACACTAGGAGTGGTTCTTGCTAAGAAAGGTATAGATATTGAACTTTATAGTGTATCTAGAGAACACAATCTTAAGATGCAAAAGGAAAGAGAAAATAAGATCTTTCTTAAAGGTGTTAAGTTTCCCCCTCGTTTAAAAATAAATCATTTTTTAAATGGAACCCTAGAAAATAATATAATAGTAATAGCAATTCCCGTAAGATTCTTAAGAAAAGTCATTAGAAAGATAAAGAGAAGTGGCTGCACCTTGAAAAATAAAATATTTGTTAGTGTAGCAAAAGGTATAGAATTAAAATCTTTAAAGAGACCATCGCAGATTATTGAGGAGGAGTTAGGCAAGGTAAGTTTAGTAGTTCTTTCCGGCCCCACTATAGCTAAGGAGGTTTTAAGAGGCATTCCCACAACTTGCGTTATAGCTTCTAAAAATAATTTTATAGCAAAAAGATTGCAGACTATCCTTAGTACGTATAAATTTAGAGTGTATCTTCATAATGATGTTGTAGGTGTAGAATTAGGAGGAGCATTGAAAAATATTATTGCTATTGCTTGTGGCATTTCTGATGGTTTAGGCTTTGGTTCAAACACAAAGGCAGCTTTAGTTACTAGAGGTTTAGTGGAAATTTCAAGGTTGGGAAAAAGATTGGGAGCAAATCCAGCGACTTTCTGGGGAATAAGTGGATTGGGAGACTTAGCTACTACCTGTTTTTCGCCTTATTCTCGAAATAGATCAGTGGGTGAGCAAATAGGCAAGGGTAAAAAGTTAAAAAATATAATAAGAAATATGATAATGGTTGCCGAAGGAATAGAAACTGCTAAGTCAGTTTATCTTTTGGGTAAGAAGCTTACGCTTGATATGCCTATTACAAAAGAGGTGTATGCTGTTCTCTATAAAAACAAGTCACCTAAAAATGCTGTTGGTGATCTGATGAGGCGTCCCTTGAAGACAGAAGAAATTTAGTAATTATAATAAAAAAATTAGTCAGTAGTTATTTTTCTCTTAAATTAATTGAACACTAACCTGCTAAGGGAATAGTACTTACCTTTTCAAACTCTATTACAGTTTCAAATGCGTTACCCTTTTGCGCTATGCGGATTACCTTTCCTTTTACAAAGAAAGGTCCACCCTTAGGAAAAACTTTAAACTCTCCATAAATAACAGCGCCCATATCTAAAGACCTACGAAGATGAACTCTCATTCCCCCTGCACTAACATCCAATATTTCAGCTTCATCTTGTATGCCTGCACAGGTAACAACTGCTTTTCCTGCTCCTTCTGCATATAAGCGATTAAATCTTCTATTCTCGTCCATTTACACCTCCTTTTAGGATATTAGTTAGAATATCAAGCGTTATCTAACCTTATATTATATCATCTAATTTATTAATAAGCAAAAACAATGCCATTTATTAACTCATTGCATATAAGTAACATATACTTACAGGACAAAGAGTTATAGAAGAAAATCCTTAAAAAGCTCCATTCATAAATGTAAATCTTTCCGACAGTTTGTATATTAAACTCATCATTCTTGATTTCTTTAAAACCTTAACCACTCTATTATTATTTTATTTTTGATTTACTTTTTAGGTTGCTTGAAATTTCTAATTTCCTAAAGTAGCTACTCAATGGTATAATTGAACAAGAGGGATAAGTTTATGGCTGGTTTTTTAGACGAATTTAGAAAAAATGTAATCTCAACTGTTTGGAAAAATAAAATTGATGAGACCGAAGTAAAGGACATAGATGATAAGATTGCGTTGGGAGTATTATTATGGGTTGTTGCTGAAGCAGATAATAAATTTCTACCCCAAGAGGAGGAGAAGATCAAAGAAACTCTTCTTTTATACAGCAAGGTTTCAAAGCAAGATTTACCCCTTATTTTAAATTCTATAAGAGTTGCGGCTAAAGAGAGAATAGATTTGTATCGTTTTACTAAGGAAGTAAGTGAAAACCTAAGTTACAATATTAGGGTAATTATTATAGAAGAGCTTTTTCGCATTGCATGTGTCGATAAAGATTTGGATGATGATGAGCTTGAAGTGATAAGGAAAATATCAGATCTATTTCACATCTCTCACAAAGATTTTATTAATGCCAAAGTAAAGATTAAAAAAGAGTTTGGTTTAGATACCACTGGATTTTAATATTACAATTTCATTTTTATAGATCTATTTCTATTTGCTACCTAAATATTTTTTGAGCACTGCCCCTTATATGTAATTTTAAGAAAATCCTCCTTTACACTCCAGGAAAAGCGAGTATAATAAATTCTAACTTAACAATCTAAGATTTAGTTTTATCTTGAGAAGGGTATTATCAAAATAGTTTTTACTTCCTGATGTTCTGGTGATTAAATTCTCTTCTTTGGTTATCCTTCAGGGTTGACAGCGAACAAAAGTTTCTCTTCATTGAAAATCTGACTTTGTGAGCGTCATAAGGGGCAGAGCCCCTTGATGTATTCGGGAGGTGGCGCAGTTTGGATTAGCGCACTTGAATGGGGTTCAAGGGGTCGCGGGTTCGAATCCCGCCCTCCCGACGGGGTTGCTTAATTGAAAAACACATTTACATAATAAAGGGAGGATGTATTTTGACAAGGTATTTTCGGACCCAATGAGATTCCTTCGGAATCATCCCCAACTTATGTTGGGGATTGGGTTCGAATCCCGCCCTCCCGACGGGGTTTGGCAATCCAGAAGAGTAAAGAGAAAGATAATATTTATTTTCTTTGATTTTCTTCAGGGTTGACAGCAAAACGTAAGTTTACTTCTTGAAACTTTTCTTATAGCTTTGCGTCAGAAGGGACAGAGTCCCTATGAGGAGTCCCGAAACTTCGGGACGACAAGAGGAGGTTAGAGTGAAAGAACATAGTAGTTCAGAAAAAAGGAAATATTCAAGAGTTGATGTAAATTTTGTAGTAAGTTACAGGATAAAAGAAGAGTATGACAACAGCGATCTCACTCAAACCAAAAATATTAGCCAGGGAGGAATTCTTCTTACTACAAATCGTAAATTTGATAAAGGTACGCGCTTAGCTATGGTAATCCGTTTACCTTTCTTAGCCCGTAAAATAGAGTTAGATGGAGAAGTGGTGGATTCCAAGGTTGTAGTAAAGAACCTTATCTATGAAACTAGGATTAAATTTTTTAATTTAGGTGAGACGTTACTTAGAGATTTGGGTAATTTTGTAGATAGATCTAAAAAAGTATAATGTTATGAACAAAAAAATAGGCATAATTGGTTTGGGCACGGTAGGTGAAGCTACCCTTCGGTCTCTGTATAAATATTCTTCTTTAATTGAGAAGAGAACATCTTTAAAAGTAGAGGTAGCCAAGGTTTGCGATGCTAGGATTCAAAAGCGAAAGTTTGTTTCTCAATTTTCTATTCCTTTTACTACCAATCCTTACGATTTAATAAATGATCCCCATATAGATATAATTGTAGAGTTAATCGGAGGTATCAAGCTGGCTAAAAACTATGTTATCAGTGCCTTAAAAAAGGGCAAGGATGTAGTTACTGCAAATAAGGCACTTCTGGCTGAGAGCGGAAAAAATATTTTTAGTTTAGCTAAGAAGTTGAAGAGGAGTATTGGTTTTGAAGCTTCTGTGTGTGGCGCCATACCTCTCATAAGAAGTATCTCCGAGGGGCTTGTTGGTTGTGAAGTAAAAAAATTCTACGGCATCCTTAATGGCACTGCCAACTATATTTTATGCAAGATGCATAAAGAAAGAATTAGTTTTTCTTCTGCTTTACGTGAGGCTCAAATGAAAGGTTTTGTTGAGAAGAGGTCTCAACTGGATATAGAAGGTATAGACACTCTTCACAAGTTAGCTATTTTAAGTTATTTATGTTTTGGGGTATGGCCTTCTTTGAGCAAGGTATATGTAGAGGGAATCTCAAAGGTATCTCCTCTTGATGTTATGTATGCTGAAGAGCTTTCTTATAGAATTAAACTTTTAGCTATTGCCAAAAGAAGAAAGAGTAAATTGGACTTAAGAGTACATCCTACCCTCATTCCTCAAGACCATCCTATTTCCCAGGTTAGTTTGGCTTTTAATGCCCTGTGGGTAGAGGCATCTCCGGCAGGAGAACTTCTTTTTTACGGGGAAGGAGCAGGGGGAGCACCTACTTCTAGTTCGGTAATTTCTGATATTGTAAGTATTTCCTTTGCTAAACCAAGATTTGTCAAGGAGGTACTAAATATCTACCTAGAGAGTATCAATAGTCTTCAAAGTCGCTACTACATAAGGTTTATGGCCTTAGATAAACCCGGTGTTTTGGCAAAGATATCTAAAATTCTTGCCTCCCTTAATATAAGCATAGCTAGTGTAACTCAGAAGGAAAGAAGAAAGTTAAGATATGTTCCCATTGTTATGCTTACTCATGAGGCCAAAGAGTCTAGTATTAGAAAGGCACTATCCAAGATCGATGAACTTTCTGTGATAAAGGGCCCTTCTCAATTTATAAGAATAGAAGACCTATAATCAATGCAAATACATCAATATCAGGGAGTGATTGACCGTTACAAAAGGTATCTTCCTGTAAGTATCAAGACCCCTGTTATAACTCTTTTGGAGGGTAACACTCCTCTTATCTTTTCTTCTAAGATTTCAAGTAAATTAGGGAAAAATTTTAAAGTTTACTTAAAATATGAAGGTACTAATCCTACGGGGTCTTTTAAGGATAGGGGAATGACAGTAGCAGTTTCCAAGGCAAAAGAGGAACATCAGCAGGCCGTCATTTGCGCCTCTACGGGCAACACCTCTGCTTCAGCAGCTGCTTATGCCGCTAAGGCGAATTTAAAATGTATTGTAGTAGTACCCAATAAAGCAATTGCCTTAGGTAAACTTGCTCAAGCTCTTATGCATAGTGCAAAAGTAATTGCTATAAAGGGTAACTTCGATGATGCTCTTGCAATAGTGCGTGAAATATCTTCTAACTATCCCATAAGGTTAGTAAATTCTTTGAATCCCCACAGGATTGAGGGGCAAAAGACTGCTGCTTTTGAAGTTTCGGATAGTTTATCTGATGCGCCCTTGTTTCATTCTTTGCCCGTAGGTAATGCGGGGAACATTACTGCTTACTGGAAAGGATACAAAGAGTATTATAGCTACAAAAAGATTAGAGGTCTGCCTATAATGCTTGGTTTTCAAGCTAAAGGAGCTTCTCCTATAGTTATAGGTCATCCTATTAGGAGGCCAAATACAGTCGCTACTGCCATCAGAATTGGTAATCCTGCAAGTTGGAAGAAAGCCTTGGGAGCAAAAGAAGAATCTGGGGGGATAATTGAAGCTGTTACTGACAGAGAAATTATCTACGCTTATAAGTTCTTAGCAAAAGAAGAAGGAATTTTTGTTGAGCCAGCATCTAGCGCTTCTGTAGCGGGTTTATTTAAGATGAAGCAAGCTGGCTATTTTAATAAATTTATTAAGAGATTTAATAAGATAACTATAGTTTGTACCTTAACTGGACACGGCCTAAAAGACCCCCAGCTTGCTATAAGGAAGGTGAAGCCCCCCAAGGTTATTATGCCAAGGCCCGAAGCTGTGGTTAAAGAATCCCGCATTTTTTAAAACTTACAATGAGAGCCCTCTACCAAAGATTTTCTGAAGCGCTTAAAAGAATCTGCGAAGTTAAGTATTCTGTGGATATCGTACCTCCCCTATGGGAAATTCCTCGCCAAAAGCAATTCGGTGACTTTTCTACAATGATCGCTTTAAAGATTGCCTCCAAGCTAAAGTGCGAGCCCTTAAAGGTCGCTATCGATATTAAAAAGATATTAAATGAGGAGCTTTCTGATGAGGTAGAGCGTATAGAGGTTATCCAACCGGGATTTGTAAATATATTTGTTTCTACCAGGGGTCTAATACAATCTTTTAATAGAATTTTAGAGAAAAAAAGTAATTTCTTTAAAGAGAAAAGGAAGAGGAGGGTTCTTTTAGAATTTGTGAGTGCAAATCCTACCGGACCTTTATCTATCGCTCATGGTCGGCAAGCAGTAGTTGGTGATGTGATTGGGCGAATACTGGAATTTTTTGGAAATGAGGTTACAAGAGAATACTATATTAATGATGAGGGTAGACAGATTGATCTATTAATTCTTTCCATAAAGGAGATGATAAAAAAGATTAAGGGCGAGGGTTTTAAGTTTCCTCAAGATGGCTATAGGGGTGTTTATATCACAAAGGTCGCTCAAAAAGCGATGAAAACAAAAGAAAAAAACCTTAAAGATTTTGCCATTTCTTGTTTACTAGCCCTTATAAAAAATGATTTGGCTTCTTTAAATATAGAATTTGATAGCTGGTTTAGCCAAAGGGCATTGATTAAGAAAAAATTCGTAGATAAAACAGTTGAGCTTCTTAAAAGCAAAGGTTTAGCGTGCAAGAGAGACCAAGCTTTGTGGTTTATATCTAGTCGGTTTGGCGATGATAAAGATAGAGTTTTAAAAAAGAAAAATGGCCAGTTAACTTATTTTGCTTCAGATATTGCCTATCATAAGAATAAGGTTCGAAGAGGATTCGACAAACTAATTAACCTTTGGGGCCCTGATCATCATGGTTATATAAAGAGGATGAACGCAGCAATCAAAGCTTTAGGTTACAATAATGATATTCTAGATATTATTATCATTCAATTGGTGAGCTTAAAATCAAAAGAGAGGATGTCAAGGCGAAGGGGAACGGCAATTCTACTTTCTGAATTAATAGAAGAGGTAGGTGCAGATGCAGCACGATTTTACTATCTTTTAAGAAGAAATTCTTCTCCTCTAGAGTTTGACATTGATTTGGCTAAAAGTGCTTCTTTGGATAATCCCCTTTACTATATTCAATACGCTCACGCCCGAATTTTAAGTATATTTCGTAAGGCGAAGATTAAAAAGTTTGCACCTGGGTACAGTAAATTTTTAGAAGAAGAGGAGCTAACTTTGATTAGAGATATCTTACAGTTTTCCTATTATTTAGATAAGGTTTATTATAATTTAGAGCCTGTATATTTGGTGGAGTATCTTAAGAGCTTGGCAGCGAGTTTTCACCAATTTTATGAGAAAAAGAGAGTTTTGGACGGAGGCAAAAGGAAAATTTATGCTAAACTTAATCTTTTAGAGGCAGCCAGGATTGTTTTAGATTGTGGTTTAAAGATTCTAGGGATAAAGCCCCTAACTAAGATGTAAAAAGTGGGATGAGAAAAAGGTGGAAAGTAAAAGAATTTACTGAGAAAGCAAAGTCTTTAGCTAAAGAGTTAGATTTAGACCCTATTATTGTTCAGATTCTTCTTAATCGCGAAATAAAAGAAGAAGACTTTAGATTTTTTTTGAATCCCAGCCCCTCTTCTTTTTTTTGTCCACATCTACTTCCTGATATTGAAATAGCTATAGATAGGATAAAAAAAGCTGTAAGAAAAGGAGAAAAAGTTTCTCTTTTTGGCGATTATGATGTTGACGGCATAACTTCTTTAGCTATATTTTATGATTACATAAAAAACCAACCTGTAGAGACAAGTTTTTATATTCCCCATCGCTTAAAAGAAGGGTTTGGTTTGAATAAAGATGCAATTAAAAGGATAAAGAGGCAAGGAACGAATCTGCTTATCTGTTTTGACTGTGGGACAAATTCTTTAGAGGAGATCGAGTTAGCCAAAGCCTTAGGTATTGATACAATCGTTGTCGATCACCATCAGCCCAAAGAAGGGTACAACTTTCCCTTTGCTTTTATTAATCCTAAAAGAAAAGACTCTCGTTACCCTTTTAATAATTTGAGCAGTGCGGCCTTAACCTTTAAATTGGTTCAAGCTTTAAAGCAAAGCAGTTGTCTTAATTTACTTGATTTAGTAGCCTTATCAATAGTGTGTGATGTTGTACCTCTTAAGGGAGAAAATCGTGCCTTGCTTAAAGAGGGTTTGAAGTGGCTAAAACGCACCAACAGGCTGGCCCTAAATGTTCTTTGCCAAACCAGTGGAGTAAAGATAGAAAATATAGATACTTTCCATTTAGGGTACATTTTAGGGCCGAGGATTAATGCCTCAGGAAGAGTCGATTCTGCTAAATATGCCTTAGAGATTTTTCTTACTCAGGATATAGTCCAAGCACGTAAGCTCGCTTATAAATTGGAAGAGTATAACCGTCTAAGAAGAGATATAGAAAATGTTGTACTTCGAGAGGCAGAAGAAACATTAGCCAGAGATTATGGAGATTTTTCCGCAATTGTTGTTCACAAAGAAGGTTGGCATCATGGGATTTTAGGTATTGTTGCCTCGAGGCTAGTAGATAAATATTACCGCCCCACTTTTGTTATAGGGTTTGAGCAACAGCGAGGCAGGGGCTCGGCACGTTCTATTGCAAATTTTAATTTGATGGAGGCTTTAGGACACTGTGAACAGTATCTTGCTAATTATGGAGGGCATAAAAAAGCAGCAGGAATTGAAATTTTCTATAAGGACGTAGATGGTTTCAAGCAGAGGATTGGTGAGGTAGCAAAAAAGCTTTTATCGCCCCAAGATTTAATTCCTGTTTTAGATATAGATTTGGAAATAGAATTCAAAGATATTAGTTTAGAGTTGGCAATTGCCTTGGAAAAGTTAAAACCTTTCGGAGAGGGAAATCCCCTGTCTTTATTTCTTACTAGAAAAGTTTCTGTAAAGCAGGCTCCTAAATTGATAAATAGTGGAATGTATTCAATTTGGCTTACAGATAGTAAGTATACTTACGAGGCTATTTTCTTCGAAAGGAATGAATTTTTGGATCTTGTAAACTATGGCAAAGATCTTGATATAGTCTATGCTTTAGAAGAAAATCGTTTCCATAATAGCGTTAAATTAGTTCTTAAAGACGTACGCCTACATTAAAGAGAGGATTTTTTATCACAAACTAAGCTGATAATTTTTGGAGGAAAAGTTACCTTTCCGCTTTTTATACATCTGGTACAGATAAGTATACGTTTTATCTTACCATCAATTAAAACATTTCTTCTTTGAAGATTGGGCAAGAATTTTCTTTTTGTAATTCCCGTAGTTTTTTTACCTACCCCACCTTTTTTCTTAGCTAATCCTCTTCGTACAATGGAATGCCCAGTAATAGATTTTTTACCACAAATTTCACATTGTTTTGCCATCGTTTTCTCCTACTTACTTATAATCTGCGTAATCGCGTTTAAAGATTTTTTAATATACATAGGAATGTATTATATGTCAAGGAAAATTACAAATATCTATTTTTGACAAGAAACTCCCATCTTCTACTTAACCAAGATACATTAGTGTAAAAATACTCATCACATATTTCTTATACTGAGCGATAATATTCTTGCCACACAGATCATCACAGATTAAGCCCAGATTAGCACAGATTAATTATCTGCGAGCATCTGTGGTTTCTATCTGTGACCATCTGTGTATAAAAAAACAAATCAATTGACATACCCTATTTATTTTCATAAACTAATTAATATGCTTAACAGTAAAATACTTTTTAAAGTAGGGGAATTGATTGAACAAAAGAAGTTTGTCGAGCTAAAAAATCTTATCCCTTCACATCCTGAGGATATGGCATATTTAGTATCTAACGTTTCTAATCCTTCCTGGAGTATATTTATCTTCCGCATGATTCCCCCAGAAAAAGCTGTGGAAGTATTTGAATATTTACCACCAGAAGAACAAGAGGAAATGCTTAAGTCTTTAAGCAGTCAAGAGATACAGAATATCTTAAATGAGATGTCACCCGATGATAGAACTGAACTCTTTGAGGAAATGCCGGCAGAGCTGGTTAAAAGATTTATGAATCTTCTTTCCTTTGAAGAACGCAAAATCGCCCTAGAAATTCTTAACTATCCCCAAGATTGTGTAGGAAGATTAATCACCCCTGATTTTGTTCAGCTTTACGAAGATATGACCATAGAGGCTGCTCTAGACCATATAAGGAAAGTGGGTTTGAAGCGGGAGACTATCTACCACTGTTATGTTTTGGATAGAGAGAAAAAATTGAAAGGAGTTGTATCTCTTAAGAAAATTGTTTTAGGAGCACCTCAAACAAAGATTAAAGATATAGTGTTTAAAAAGGTTATCAATGTAAATGTGTATACAGATAGGGAAGAGGCAGCTCACATCTTTAAAAAATACGACCTTATTGCCCTTCCCGTGGTAGATAATAGCAACAAACTACTGGGAATAGTTACCTTTGATGATTTTGTTGATGTTTTAGAAGATGAGGTAACCGAGGATTTTGAGAAGATTGCTGCAGTTTTGCCCGTAGAGAGACCTTATATGGAAGCCAATTTCTTTAATATTGTTTGGAAGAGAAGCTTCTGGCTCATCGTTTTATTGATTCTTGAATCTATATCAGGATTTGTTCTGCAAAAGTATGGAGATGCTATTCACCAATTGATAGCTTTAACTTTTTTTCTTCCTGTATTAGTAGCTACGGGAGGAAATGCTGGCACGCAATCAGCAACAATAATTATAAGAAGTTTAGCTACACAAGATATTAGTGCAAGAGATTTTTTTAAGGTTATTCTTAGAGAGTCACTTTTAGGTCTATTCATTGGAGTGATATTAGCTATAGTAGGCTTGATAAGGGTATTTTTTCAACAGAGTAACTGGCTTTTGAGCATATCTGTGGGGGTATCTATGGGATTGACCATAATGTTAGCAGCAGTTGTAGGAGCAAGTTTGCCTCTTATCTCTAGGAAGCTAAAATGTGATCCTGCTATTATGAGCGGTCCATTAATTACTACCATTGTTGATGTAGTAGGTATCTTTATATATTTTGAAATAGCAAGATTTATTTTATCATTATGAGAAAGCTCTCTTTTTGTTTTTTGATTATCTTTATTTATGGGTGCGCTACTGTACCGTATAAATCTTATAAGCCCCCCTACAAAAAAGTGAGCTTCTGGGAATTAAAAGATTTTTGTAAAAAATACAAATTGAAATATAACTTTGATACCATAGATGATATTGTAGAAATTACCTCACCTGATGTAGATATGAGGTTACTTTTGACATCAGGCCTTATCTATTTTAACGGCAGAGTCTTTTCTATAAAAAGTGTTCCTTTCTACTCTCAAGGTAAGATTTTTGTACCTGGGGAGTTAGCAAATTTTTTCTCTTTAAAATCTAAGGAGGCCTTTAGGTTACTACCCCTTCCAATTTCTATAAAGACAATTGTTATTGATCCCGGACATGGTGGAAAGGATCCCGGAGCAATCTCTCGAAGCGGTCTTAAGGAAAAGGACGTAAATTTGAAAGTATCCAGATACTTAAAGAGCGATTTAGAGGCAAAAGGATTTAAAGTCTATCTTACCCGAGATAGAGATGTATATCTGACTCTTAAGCAGAGAGTTGAATTAGCTAAGAGATATGATGCCGATTTATTTATAAGCATTCACGCCAACGCTAATCGCTCTAGAAAAGTGAGAGGATTTGAAGTTTATTACCTTTCAGAGAGATATTTTGATAGCGAGTCAAAAGCATTAGTGATGGCAGAGAACGCCTCTTTAGGATTTGAGGAGAATAACTTATCCAAAAATACGAGTAGGATTGTCTGGGACTTAATTTGTACAGAAAATAATGCTTTATCTTTAGAATTTGCTAATATTGTCATTTCAACTTTCAAGCGAATGGGTTTTTATACTAGGCTTCCAAGAGGTGCTCCTTTTTATGTGCTAAAGTATGCCTACATACCCAGCGTGTTGGTGGAGGTTGGATACCTGACTAACTATAACGAAGAGAAGCTGTTAAGAAAATCTCATTACTTAAAACAAGTCAGTAAAGGTATTGCTATAAGTATTGATCTTTTAAATAGACGCTATGCGAAATTTACAAGCTCATCTCGATAGGCGATGACCACTATACATAAGTTTAGTATTGGCATATTTGATTCCGGTCTGGGAGGGCTAACTGTTTTTAGAGAAATAGAAAAGTTGCTTCCTCATGAAAATATTATTTATTTCGGTGATACCGCCAGGGTTCCTTATGGCTCTAAGTCTAAAAATACGATTATAAAATTTAGCACAGAGAATGTCCTTTTTCTTTTAAAGAAGAAGGTAAAGCTGGTGGTTGTTGCCTGTAATACCTCTTCTAGCTTAGCCTTAGATTATTTAAAGAAAGTATTCCGCATCCCAATTCTGGGGGTTATCGACGCTGGAGTAGATAAAGCGTTGAGTATCTCTAAAAACAGAAAGATAGGGGTAATCGGGACCAAATCCACAGTAGGCAGTGGTAGTTATCAAAGACAGCTTATAAATAAAGATAAAGATGTAAGTATCTGGTCCCAAGCCTGCCCCTTATTTGTTCCCTTAGTAGAGGAAGGAATCCTGAAAGGTAGAATAGTTGAGAGTGTTGTAGAGATGTATTTAAAAAGTATAAGAACAAAAATTGATACGTTGATTTTAGGATGCACGCACTACCCTCTTCTTAAAAAAGTAATTTCTGATTACCTCAAGGGGATTTATCTGGTTGACTCTGCGAAAGAAGTAGCTTTAAAGACTTCTCAGGTTTTAAGGGAAAGAAGCCTCCTCACCAATAATCTCAAAAAGCCAGCAAAAGATTTTTACGTTACGGATGAGCCCAAAGAATTTATGAAACTGGCGAAGATATTTTTAAAAAGAGAGATTAAACCTAAAGTAGTAAATATTTAAGATAACTAATATTATCTGGGTAATCATTTAAAAATCTGTGTAATCAATATAATTAAAGGTTAAGATATGTTTGAGATAAAAGTAGTGTCATATTTTTGTGCTGCTCACTATTTAGAGAATTATAAGGGAAAGTGCGAATCGCTACATGGACACAACTGGAGGGTGGAGGTTGTTGTTTATTCAAAAGATTTAGATTCTCGGGATATGATTATTGATTTTAAGGATTTAAGGAAGCTTCTTGAAAAGGTTCTTTCTGAATTGGACCATAAACTCATTAATGAACTGTCTTTTTTTAAAAAGAAAAATACAACCTCTGAGAGGATTGCTCAATTTATATTTAGGGAGCTTAAAAAGAAGTTAGATGGTTTTTCTAGGAGTAAAAAGATTCAAAGGTGTAAGCTTAAAGAAGTAGTCGTTTGGGAGCAGGAGAATGCATGCGCCGTTTATCGAGAGAAACAAAATCAGTAATCTTACTTTCCGGAGGTATTGATTCTACTACAACCCTATATTTAGCCATAAAGTATGGGTATCGACTTTCCGCTTTAATCTTTGATTATAATCAGAGGCATAAAAAGGAGCTTTACGCTGCAATTAAGATCGCCAAGCTTAATAATATTAATTACTACATTGCAAAGATGTCTCTTCCCTGGGCTTGTTCCGCACTCACCAAAAAGAGTATAAGGGTCCCTTTCAATAGGAATTTGTCCAAAAAAGATATACCCTCTACCTATGTTCCTGGCCGCAATATAATATTTTTAAGTTATGCTGTTTCCTTTGCTGAAAGTATAAGAGCAGAGAGTATATTTATTGGTGCCCATGCCCAGGATTCCTCCGGATATCCGGATTGTCGGCAAGATTTTTTAGAAGCCATGGAGAGAGCAATTAACTTAGGTATCGTTAAGAAAGGAATCCAGATAGTTTCTCCCTTAATTGATAAGACAAAAAAAGAGATAGTAGAATTGGGAAAAGGACTAGGTGTACCTTTTGAATACACTTGGTCCTGCTATTTGGGCAGGCAATACCCTTGTCAAAGGTGTGATAGCTGTCTCTTTAGAATGAAGGCCTTTAAAAGCTTAGGGTTAGAAGATCCTCTTCTACAACAAAAATAAATTTTTGTTTTGATTACACAGATTATAGAAGTGATTACCCAGATAATATTAATCAGCGTAATCTAAAGGAAATCTGTGTAATCTTATTTGAATAATGAAAGCAAAGATAACCGAGATTTTCAAAAGTATTCAGGGGGAGGGTTTGTACGTAGGAGTAAGCCAAGTTTTTATAAGATTCTACGGATGTAATTTAAACTGCTCTTTTTGCGATACTAAGACTTTTAAGTTTCAACAAATGACTCTCAAAGAAGTGTTAGAGAATATTTACTATTATAAAGATTACCACTCTATATCTTTAACTGGAGGGGAACCCCTTTTGCAGATAGATTTTGTAAAAAAACTTGTTAAAGCCTTAAAGGATGAAAACAGACGTATTTATTTGGAAACTAACGGTACCCTTGCTGCGAATTTAGAAAAAGTAATTGATTATGTGGATATCATCGCAATGGATTTTAAGTTGCCAACATCAACACATTGCAAAAGCCTCTTTAACGAGCACAAAGAATTTTTAAAAGTTGCCCTTGCAAAAAAGGTTTTTGCTAAGGCAGTTATTTGTAAATCAACGCAATTGTCAGACTTGAGCAAGGCAATAAGTTTAGTGGCCAATCTTAATGAGGATATTCCTTTGGTTTTGCAGCCAAATTTTTTTGAGGCCGATAGAAGCCTAAATTATAAATTAGTACATTTTCTTTCGTTTGCTCGCAAGTATTTATCTTGTGTAGAGATTAAAGATCAGCTTCATAAAATTGCCAACTGGAGGTGAGCGATGAAGGTGTGGCCCATTGTTATAGTTGCTATAGTGATAGCTACATCTTGTTTCGCCGAGACAGTCGTTCTTAAATCGGGAGAAAAAATAGAGGGAAAAATTTTACAGAAAACAGATTCTTATATCAAGGTTGATTTTCAAGGAATCCCTTTAACCTTTTATCTAGATGAAATAAAGATTATTGAGCCAGAAAAGCTTGGTTTTACAACAAAGGAACCAGCAACTTATGAAATAAATGATGAGGAAATATTAGATAAGATAGAAGAGGCAAGAAAGAGGATAAAAAGGGTTCGTTTACAGCAGATAAATGAAGTATCGTCAGAGTTATTCAATATAAAGGTCGAAAAGATTAGCGATTTCGATCTTAAAAATAGAATCGGTCATTTTATAATTCAGACAAAATATTTTAAACTTTTTTTCCCTGAGATAAGTGATGATCCATCTAAAGAGTTAATGGAGAGAATGTCTAAGGCGTTTACGAAGATAAAGCAGGAGGCATTTCTTGTAGATGATGCTTTTTATATGAACCTTGAGGATACATGGGCAAAGTTTAAATTGCCTTGGTCTGGATTTATTTGGGATAGGAAAAAGACGTTGGAAGAGAGCTATAGAAAAGATATTACTGAAGCCTTACCGCCAACTTTAAAGCAAACCATAGAGCCTTTTTTTGCTACGGCGATAGGGGATTTTTATGACCTGAAAGATATTTACAGCATCAAGGAAGGTTTTTTTTCTAATGAGCTCTGCTATGTTTTGAGTGTAAAGACAGAGAGAGTCTTAGAAAGTACGAAGGAGTCTTTTTTAAATTATGTTGAGTCCTCAGGCAGACACCAAGACTTAAGCGATATATCAGTGGAGGATTTTTCTTATAATGAGTTTGTTTCTAAAGACGATTACTCAAGACGAGGCTTGGAAATTAATCTAAGGGTAATAGCCTTCTCGCAACAGCTGAAGAGGCAATTGAACCTTTCTATGGGATTAAAAGAATTCTACAGCTACCCCCAAGATGAGTTAAAATTTTCAACTGAAGAAAGATCAGTAATTGAAATCAAGGATGAAGTAGAGCTTAAAAGATTTCTAGAAGAGCGCCTTAAAAATAAAATGGTAGAAGTTCTTTTAGAGAGAAAAGAATAGGAGGTTACAGAAGAAGATGCACCGTTTAATGTTGACAAAAGAAATAGAAAGATTAGTTAGGGATGCTAATTTTTCATTAAGAAAAGATGTCTTGAGGCTTTTAAAAAGAGCCTATATAGAGGAAAATAATAAAAGGGCAAAAAACGCTTTAGGTTTAATTTTGGATAACGCAAGAATTGCCAAAAAAGAGAAATTAGCAATCTGTCAAGATACAGGGCTGCCAATAGTATTTATTGAAATAGGAAGAGGCATAAAAATTTCCTCTAGGGTTATTGCAACAATTAAAAAAAGTATAGAAAGTGGTTATAAGAAAAATTATCTGAGGGCCTCAGGCGTTGAGCCTCTAAATAGAGGAAGACCTTCTTATAAGGGTATAATTTCTCACATAGAATTTTCTGACCGCATCAAAGGCTTAAGAATAACAGTTTTGCCTAAGGGATTTGGGAGTGAAAATAAGTCCCAGCTCAAAATGTTTAATCCCACAGCAGGCCTGGAAGAAATTGAAGGATTCATCCTAGATAGTGTAAAAAAAGCAGGTCCAGATGCTTGTCCTCCCTTTGTAGTAGGCGTAGGAATTGGCGGGACTTCTGATGTTGCACTGCTGTTAGCAAAGAAGGCCTTATTAGAAAAATTAGATGGACCCAATCCTGATAGGTTTCTTAATAGGTGGCAGAGTAAGCTGCTAAAAAAAATTAATTCTTTGAAGATTGGACCAATGGGCTTAGGAGGAAAGGTTACATGTTTGGCGGTAAAGATGAAAAAAATTCCTACTCATATAGCAGGATTGCCTGTAGGAGTAAACATAAGCTGCCATGCATTGAGGAGTGCAAGCCTACATATACAAGATGCAAAATTTTAAACCTATAGCTAAGCCACCCCAGGGTAGAGCTAAGCGAATCCAAAAATACAAATAATCGGATTTGTAATTTATAAATAACGTGACTAGGCTACAGATACCCTTAACAAAGAATAAGATTGCCACATTAAAAGCAGGGCAACAGGTTCTGCTTTCAGGCTCAATCTTTACTGCCAGGGACCAGGCCCATAAGCGTCTGGTCAGGTTCCTAAGAAAAAATAAAAAATTACCTTTAGAATTAAAAAATAAAATTATTTATTATTGTGGACCAACTGCCACACCCAAGGGTAAAGTTATAGGCTCTTGCGGCCCCACAACAAGTTCGCGCATGGATGTATTTGTTGAAGTAATTATGAAGGAGGGGCTTTTGGGAATGATTGGTAAGGGCAGGCGAGCTAAACATGTTAGGGATATAATCAAAAAATATAGAGGAGTTTATTTTATCGCTCCCGGTGGCTGTGGGGCATTGTTAGCAACAAGGGTTGTTATGAAAAAAATTGTTTGTTTTAAGGATTTAGGTCCCGAGGCAATATGTGAATTAGAGATAAAAGATTTTCCCCTAATCGTTGGTATCGATACCCATGGTAAGGATATTTACGCTCAGCCTTAGTGTAATTATCTTTGCTCAAACAGCACTTTTAGCAAAGGTCGAATTTCGTAAAGACAATGAGGGTTGTTGGTGCCTATATCTGGATGGCAAGCCTAATTTTGTTAAGGGTATGGTCTATGAGCCAGTAAAGGTAGGACATAGATTGTATGCCTCCAATGTATGGATGACTTACGATTTTAACAGTAATGGTATAAATGATACTGCATATGAAGCCTGGGTTGATAAGAATAGAAATAATATACAGGATAAAGATGAACCAGGCGTGGGTGATTTCTATCTTATGAAAGAGATGGGCGTAAATACTATAAGAATTTACCATCATACCAATATTAAAAAAGATATTTTAAGAGATCTATATAACCGGTTCGGCATACGTGTTATTATGGGTAATTTCTTAGGTGCCTACTGTTGGGGATCAGGGGCTTCGTGGGAAGAAGGAACAGATTATACCAACCAACACCATCTTAAAAATATGCTTGATGATGTCAAGAATATGGTTTTAGAACACAAGG
>SMTZ1_10007209_pt1 | contig 17754 bp, 19 predicted proteins | sample DeeMarSWOR136_30_FD_25667 | JGI IMG/M metagenome (IMG submission 25667)
TTCCTGCGCCATTGGGCCCTAAAAAGCCGAAAATTTCGCCTTGTTTTACGCTAAAATTGATGTGATCAACTGCCACTAGACTTCCGTTGAAAACTTTGGTTAAGTCTTTGGCTCTAATTGTGTTTTCTTCGGTCATTTTTTTCGCCTTTAATTTTGCTGTTAATTTCATTAAACTTTTTCGTAGCTTCATCCAAAACCTGTTTCGCTTCATCTATCGCTTGTTGCGAGAAGTGCTCCTGCAAGCTGCTTCCTAACTCGAAAAATGCTATTGCAAGTTTCCTGACTGAACCACGGATTTCAGCTTTCTTTTCAGGTGAAATTTTCATGAGCAAGTTGTCAAAGAATGGTGCAGGAAGAAAACCAACTTCTTCTCTTAATTGTTTCCTAATTTTCTTCTGTTCTGCCAACAACGATCTTCCGCTTTCTGTGAGTTCATACCGTTTTAAGCCGTTTTCCATTGGTAACTCTTTAATGCAACCGTTATCTTGTAGCCAAGCCAAAAGCGGATATATGGAACCGGGACTTGGCTTCCAAAAACCGCCTGCTTGCTTCTCAATTTCGTTCATTATTTCTGATCCAGACATGGGTTTTTCGTTCAGGGCTTCCAGAACACGATACCGTATGAAACCTTTGGGCACCATAGCAGTGTGGCGTAGCCATTTTTTATGAGCAAACATTCGCATATCACTATTGACCTCAAACTTGATATCATATATGATATTTAAACATATTGCCATAACAAGGTAAAAAACGATGCACTATACAGTTATTCTACTACGGTGCCTACTCTTTTACCTTGAACAGCCAGTAAAATATTTTTGGGCTTAAACCCGTTTACGACAAAAAGTTTTACACGTTTGCGCTTCAAAATTTTCACAGCCTCAGGATCAATGATTTGATGTATACCTGCTTTATGTTGACTTTCCGAGAAAACGCTTTGCAAATCATCAAATGATAGATGGTCAAGTTTGACAGCATCTGAATATTTTCTAGGGTCTTTAGTGTAGATTCCTTCTTGATCTGTGCCTTTAACAAGCAACTCGCTATTTACATGTTCAGCAACCAAAGCTGCAACGGCGTCCGTAGTTATTCCTGGCTTTAAACCGCCCATGACCACAATTTTACCGTTTTTCAGACATATTGTCACATCCTTGAGCGTCAACGCCACCTTTTTACAAGCCAAGTTTCCTAGTGTTTCTAGAAATAGCTGGGCAAAAAGCCTTGAAACGGAAATCGCGATTTCATCCTGAGTTTGCATTTCCAATCCCAATTTTTTCGCTAATAAAATGAACTCTCGTGCTAATGATCCGCCACCTAAAATCACTGCGATTTCATGGTTTTGTTTTTTCAGTTTTCTCACTATATTCGCGTATTTTTTCAATAGCTCTGTATTAACTGGTGAAGCTACAACTGAACCGCCTATCCGCAATACTATGCGCATAATTGAATTCGTCCTTTGTATGCTATATACGTAATTTCCAAGTTAAAAACGCTTTATAAATTTGTTCTGAACAATTTCGTTTTGCATTTAATGCTATTTGCAAAGCTACTCTTACGTGATTAGTTTAATCTCAAAAAGTTGCGGCCATCTTTTTCCCGTCACAAAGAGCCTCTCACCCTTCGAATCATATGCAATCCCATTGAGAACATCATTTAAATCCTGGTTTTCCGTATTTTGGAGCCCTTTCATGTTTATCCAGCCTTCGACTTGCCCGGTTTGCGGATTAATAATCGCTATTTTTTCTTCCAGCCAAACGTTTGCATACACATACCCTTCAACGTATTCAAGTTCATTCAGTCTATCCACCGGACCTCCAGTGTCATACACTTCGATTTGCCCAATTCTCTGAAAGGTTTCAGCATCTAAGAAATACAAGTTTGAGGTCCCGTCACTCATCATGAGTCGACTGCCATCATAGGTTATTCCCCATCCTTCAGTTGAATAATCAAAGTCTTGAAGTAATTCAAAAGAGGTTTTATTATAGACGAAGCCCTTGTTCGACTGCCATGTTAATTGAATTATTTTGTTATCAAATAGTGTAATGCCTTCACCGAAGTATTGAGAAGGCAGTTCATGAGCTTGCAAGACTTCGCCAGTTTCTAATTTGGTGCGGCGAATTGAAGAGCTACCATAAAGCCCTGTGCTTTCATACAAAACGCCGTCGTCAAATAGCAATCCCTGTGTAAATGCGTTTTCATCATGAGGATACGTGCTTACAACGATATACGAGTATTCTTTTGGTTTATAATTATGCGGAGGGGTTAGCATCAAAATTATTGCAGTAATACTTGCCGCAAGAGTGATTAGAACTGCGAGAACATATAAAATACGCCTATTCCTCATATGTGCTCCCTGCTACTTTTTTCGCTTTGTTATATCTTTCAGTCTGTTTCTAATTCAGAATATCACATACGTTAAATGTAAGGATTTATTCACTATCTTCCATTGGCTAGTGATTTGAGTTTGGAAAACGAAACCAAAAAACTTCACTTCATTGAAATGGACTGGATATTACAGTTTCCCAGATGTGGAAACAAAGGAAAATATCTGAGCTACAATGTAATATTCATAGAAAGGAAAAAAGGAGTTACCTATTCTAAAAAACTTGTCAAGTTAGAGGCGATTATAGAAAATCCAGAATTTGAACAACTAGACTCCCATACAGTAGGTTTCTACAAATATTCTTCTGGTGAAGGAGAAGCGTTTAAGCCAGAATACTTGGAAATAAGAAGAATAAATAATGTAGAAGAATTATGGCTTTTTTTGAACGCGTTGGATATATGAACTCTCAATGGGTTAGACTAAACTGACGAAAGTGAAGTTTTGTTTCGAGTTTCCTTTGCTATATTCTTCTTACGGATAATGGTTAGTAGTGCAAATATTACCATAGAGGCAGCTGAAGCCGCTATCACAAAACTTGTTTCGTTGAGTAGAAGATTCTCGTCTTTGATTGCTGGCTCTGTTTTCGATGTTGGCGTGGGCTGCACAGGCTCCGAAGATGTGTTTTGTTGTTGCGAAGCGGGGGGTGTAGGTGAGGTCGAGGGTGGACTGCTTGGGGTTGACGGAGAAACGTTGACTTCTGGCAATGGTTGTGAAACTTCACTGTTTGTTATATCTGCTACGTCAGAATATCCTTTGCTCTCCCAAAAGCCTAGAAAGTTATAGTCTAAAACTTCAATGCGTATAAGCTGACTTATCCACTTGTAACCCCACCTGCCGGGAACCACTAAACGCAAGTCGTTGATATAAAATCCGTTATTTTCGTAAGCTAGAATTATGTTCTCTTGCATTGCAGCTTCAAGAGTTAAGTCTGTCGAATAGCCGTCAGATGCAAGAAATCCTATCTTAACAGCGTTTTGTGCCAGTCTTGCCTCTTCCAGCAAGGTTCGAAGCTGGACTCCAGTCCAGTTGCCTTCTTCCATTGGGTTGTTGGGATAATCTACGCAGACAAGTTGTGCGACTACAGTGGTTCTAGGTAATGCTAAAAATTCGGCCCAGGTCAGATTAAAAGGGTTTTCAACAAATCCAGTCAAAGTTAACTGCCATCCTGCAAAGGGCGGGCTCTTTTCATCGTCATAAGTTTCGCTTTTGGCGGTAGGCAGTTCGTTGCTGGTAAAGCTGATTAATATCAACAATATGGTTATCATTATTGCAATTCCTGAAAAAATTTTTTTCAATTTGATGCCAACCGTCTAAGGTTCTCAACAGAAAAATATGACATGTGTCATATTTAAGGATGTTGAAACAAAAATCACTTTACATAACATAATAACGTTTACCGCGTGACAAACGCAAAAAAGTTAAACAAGAAGTAAAGAAAAAGGTCATTATTCGTCATCCTCAACAAGCTCCATAGGCTGTCCACAGCAAACGAGCCTACCAGCACCAGCTACAACAACTTCCACAGCATTACCACAAATTTTGCAAACATACAGCTCTCCAACATTTGTCATCGTTTCACCTCCAACCAGTTTTTCATTAATTTTCAAGCTTTTAACTATAACTGATATTCGATACGGAAATAGCTACTGCCTTATTTTATGAGTTTTCTCTTCATCAAGAAAATGCTGAGGATAAAAAGTATCGTAGTTACGAGGGCTACCCAAAAAGCAGCCAGAAACAGCACCCATTCTGGTTCCAAGCCAGCTAAAGTTTGAATTTTTCCCACGATGGAGACGCGCGACAAGTTCGTTACATGCGTCAGGGGTAAAACAGCCAGTGCAATAGTTTGAAGAAGGTTTGGCAAAGGGGCAAGCGGGATGAAAGTATTGCCTATGAGAAACATAGGTGTGATTAATAGAAAGGTTGGGTAGTTGAAGAAATCTATATTCGGAGCCAAAGCTGTGAAGCACATCCCTAACGCAGCAAACAACAATCCGCCAAAAAAGGCGATAGGAAGCATCGCCAAGAACCACGGAGTAGAAACCAACCCGAAAGCAGCTATCACAGCCAAAACAATCGATGAGGTTAAGGTAGCCCTAGTTGCGCCCCACAAAAGCTCACCCGCTATGACCTCTTCTACGTTTATTGGAGTTGCGATTATTGCATCAAATGTTCTTTGGAAGTACATACGAACGAAAGAGCCATAAGTGCACTCAAAAAAACCTCCATACATGATTGTTATTGCTACCAATCCCGGGGCTATCCATTGCATGTAGGGGATACCATCAATTTCTGTTACGAATGTACCTAGTCCGAAACCAAATGCAAGCAAGTAAAGGATGGGTTCGATGAAGGATGGCAGAAAGTTCACATGCCAAGTTTTCATGAAAACATCAAAGTTTCTACGCCAAACTGCCCAAACACGATAAGTTAGCTTGGGCAATTGAAAATCCGATTGTGACGAATTTGCCCGCTTTTTCATTTCCGAAGTTTCCTCCCTGTAAGTTTGAGAAATACGTCCTCTAAGTTAGCGTTACGTATCGTGATGTTCACACCAGGGAACTTTTTCACGATTCGGTCAAAAAAGCCGTGTTTATTGACGAAAACGCGGATTTGGTCTCCGAAAATTTCAATTGTTGCTTTTGGCAGCTCTTGTTTTAATGTATCAAGTAGGTACTCGTTGAAGGGGACCTCTAAAACGTCTTCGCCCACATGTGTTTTAATGAGTTTTTGGGGGTTACCTTCTTCGATTATCTTGCCATTGTCCATTATTAGAACCCTGTCGCATAAGGCTGCTGCTTCATCCATGTAGTGCGTCGTCAGAATGACAGTTACTCCTTTTTTCAATAAACTGCGAATTTCATCCCAGACTATATGTCTGGCTTGAGGATCTAAGCCTGTTGTTGGTTCATCTAAGAGTAGGAATTGTGGCTGGTTGATTAACGCTCTAGCAATGATTAAACACCGTTTCATGCCTGTCGAAAGCTCATCAATTGATTTGGTTTGCTTTTCTTCGAGTTGAAAGAATTTAAGCAATTCTGAGGCGCGTTTCTCAGCTTCAGCCTTCGGGATATCGAAGTAGCGAGCGTAAACTTGCAGGTTCTTGAGAACCGTGAAGTCTGGGTCAAGGTTGTCTTCCTGTGGCGCTACACCTACCATTCTCTTAATCTCTCGAGGCCGTGTGGAGACGCTCATTCCAGCTACAGTAAGCTCACCCTCGTCCACAGGCGAGAAGCAATATATCATGCGAACTGTGGTAGTTTTTCCTGCACCGTTAGGACCAAGAAAGCCAACGCATTCACCCTTAAAAATTTCGAAATTTATGTGGTCCACGGCTGTTAAACCGCCAAACTTCTTTGTCAAGTTGCGTGCTTTAATGAGACTCTCCGAAGAACCCATTTTATATTCCAAAAGTATCACAGCTACCTCAACATAAAACTGTTGCCAATCTACAGTGTCTTATGCAAGTCTTGTGGTAAGCTTTTCTCGAGTCATACGGACAATAAGCATACAGACAATAATCTATTTGTAGGGACTTTCGCTGTTCTTCACTTGGGAACGGGGTAGCAAAAATAAACTTTTGGTCATTTTTGAAAGACTTAGTGGCAATTGGCACATTTTGTTAATTCGGGCGGATTCGGGTCAAAATTCTAGCAATTAGCTTTTCGAATCTAACTTATTTCAGATGCCTCTATCCTGAATATCGCCTATCTCAGTGGGTGTATGAAAAGATCTTCGTAGAATCTTTATGAAACTCAATCATTTTGTTGCGTTTTCAATTTGTTGCCACATTGATAGCAGAATGTCGCGTTACTTTGATTTTCCTTTCCGCAACTGGAACAAACAATTTTTTCTTTTTTGAGAGATTTTTGGATGTTTTCACTTGCAGTTTGAAATGCAGCGTTTATTTCCTTGGCAGCTACAGAAAAAACTTTATCGAGCTCTTGACCCATCTTGGCGAACACTGCTTTTAGTTCCTCTGCGGGACCTGAAACATTTGCTTCTACACCTTTGACTGTTTTGGTTCCACATTTCTGACAAAAGAGCGCATCATCTGGAAGTTTTTCACCGCAATTTGAGCAATACATTATACTTCACTCTATGAGGCAAACGAAAAATAGAAATTTAAACGTTATTAAAATTTGCTTCGCTGATCTGTTGCAGCTTAAGTTTGATTAGAGTTCTAAGCTAAGATGTAAACTTAAAATCTTAAATAAACTTTGAAGGCTTAGCGAGAAAAATGCAATTGTTGATGGTTGAAAAGAAAAACTAGGATTTTTGCGTCATTCCGCTTTTCGTGAGGATGCGCTGCCACCGTTCATCAGTGATTCGCTGAACTTCTTCTAACAGCTTTTTGTTCTGCGGCTTAAACATGTGCCTAAACCGCCCTTGCCCCTGCACGGATTCCCAAACTGGAAAAACACATGTTTCAACCGCTAGCTTCGAATACTCAATGGATTTTGCTGGGTCACTTCGCCAACCACGAGGACAAGGCGCAAAAACGTGTAAGAATGCTGGACCCTCAACTTCCAATCCCTTGCGAACTTTTGTCAGCAGATCCTTCCAGTAGTATGGCGAAGCAGTTGCTACATATGGCATGTTGTGAGCAACCATAATGTCTGCGATAGGCTTCTTGTATTCCAGCTTCCCTGGAATCACTTTGCCGGCTGGTGATGTAGTTGTGGCTGCACCATGTGGAGTTCCGCCGCTTCGTTGTATTCCAGTGTTCATGTACGCTTCATTATCATATAACACAAATAAGAAGTCGTGTCCTCGCTCAACCGCGCCTGAAAGTGCCTGAATGCCAATGTCGTAGGTTCCCCCGTCACCTGCAAACGCTATAACATCTACATGTTCTTGCCCAATTCTTCCCTTCTTTTTCATTATCTTTAAGGCTGCTTCGATTCCTGAAGCGTTGGATGCAGAGGTTTCAAAGGCGGTGTGCAACCAAGGAACGCCCCAAGACGTGTATGGATAAATCGATGAAACCACTTCCATGCAGCCTGTAGCTTCAGTCACAATAGTAGGTCCGCGCGTAGCTTTCATTATCAACCGTAGCACTGTTGCAGGCCCGCAACCAGCGCAGGCTCTATGCCCAGAGAGAAACAAGTCTGGTTTCTCAGCGATGTCTTTTGTGGTGAACTTCCATTCTTGACTAGTCATTTCTTTTAATTCCTCCTATTCTCTTAATCCCAAATATTGTATCGGTTTTTCAACATGTTTAGCCTGGAGTATATTCTGCAGTTCTTCGTAGATGCTTCGCAACTCAGTTGGGCTTGTATCCCTACCTCCCAACCCGTAAATGTAATTCACTATGTTGGGGTGGTTATCTGTATCGTAAAGCAAACTACGAACTTCTTGGAAAACGGGACCACCATTTCCGCCGAAACTCATGCTCTTATCCATAACTGCCAACGCTTTCACGTTTGAAAGAGCACTTCGAATTGCTTCGAAGGGCAACGGACGGAAGGTACGTAGCCTCAAAAGTCCTGCTTTTATGCCTTCCTGTCTTAGCGCGTCAACAACTGTTTTCATAGTTCCCGCGGTTGAACCTAAACATATGGCTGCGATTTCAGCATCTTCAAGGTAATATGTCTCGACTAATCCGTTTCCGTAGCTTCTGCCACTCATTTTCGAGTACTCGCCGTTTATCTGCTCAATCACTTCTAGCGCGTTCTTCATCGCCTCTTCCTGCTGCCGTTTAAACTCGAAATAGTAGTTCTGCAAAGCGATAGGTCCCATTGTCATAGGATTTGTTGGGTCAAGCTTAAAAGGTACGCTTTTTCCCTCATGGGTAAGAACATTGGAAAATTTCCGAGTTCCAATAAACGCTTTGACATCTTCGTCTAGAAGCGTTTCCACGTTTTCAAGTGTGTGGCTAAGTGTAAATCCATCCAAACCCACCATCACGGGCAGGAGAACATTAGAATTCTCTGCTATTCGGAAAGCCTGAATTATCGAATCGTATGCTTCCTGAGCGTTCTCAGCGTACATCTGAATCCAACCGCTGTCTCTCTGCGCCATGCTGTCCGAATGATCGCCGTGAATGTTTAGCGGTGCAGACAAAGCACGATTAGCAACAGCCATCACAACTGGAGCACGACAACCAGATGTTACGAAAAGCATCTCATGCATTAATGCTAAACCTGCAGACGCGGTTGCGGTGAAGGCTCGAGCGCCTGTGGCAGAAGCTGCAAGTGACGCGGCCATGGCGCTGTGTTCCGATTCAACGCAGACAAACTCTGTTTCGACCTCTCCATTCGCGACGTATTCACTGAATTTCTCAACAATTATGGTTTGGGGCGTGATTGGGTAGGCGGCTACGACATCCACGTCTGACTGTTTAACGGCATAGGCAACAGCTTGGTCTCCCGCCAGAGCCATCGTTTTTTGTTTGGTTACAATTTGCATTTTTCGTTCACTCCTGTGCAAGTTTCATTGTTATGGCGTTCGTTGGGCATTGGTTAGCACATATTCCGCAGCCTTTGCAGAAACTGTTATCAAAGGAAATGTCACCTTTTTCTGGGTGCCAAAGTATCGCTCCGTCAGGGCAAAAGAGCGCGCATAACAAGCAGCGAGTGCACTTCTCTAGGTCACGCACAGGCGTATACGTCTTCCAATCACCCGTTAAAAAACTAGTGCTTGATTTTGAGCAAACACCAGCAGGCGCGATTTCCTTCCAAGTTTTTTCTTGATTTGTCATTCTTGTTTTGCCTCTCTGTAAGCTTCATTAATTACAGCAATGTTCTTCTCTGCCAAGTCAGGTCTGAATCTTTCTCTGAGTGTTTTTTGCACTGTTTCTAATGAAACTATGTTCGTGGCTCGAGTAACGGTGCCAAGCATAGCCGTGTTTGTTGTAGGCATTCCAAGTATTCTTAGGGCAATTTGTGTTGCAGGTACAGTCCAAAGTTTTCCTTTATCTGTTTTCAGAGTTTCTCTGACCTTTGCAGGTTCATCGGCAGAGTTGATTATGATTATGCCATCTTTGTTAACTCCAGAGGCTACTGGAACGGTCTTAAGTAGCGTAGGGTCTAAGACTACAACTGCATCTGGCTCGTAAACCGCGCAGTGTATCCTGATAGGTTTGGTGCTTATCCGCGTGAAAGCTGTCACTGGCGCACCCATTCTTTCTGGACCGAACTCTGGGAAAGACTGGATGTACTTACCTTCATAAATGGCTGTTCGCGCTAAGACTTCGCTGGCTGTCCATGAACCTTGACCCCCTCTGCCGTGCCACCTGAATTCAGTAATATCTTTCAAACAATAACTTTCTCCTTTTGACGTTTCTCAATAATAAGAGGAAATCCTTCATATATATTTCTTAAATTAGGAAATTTTTGACAAATGTAGATAATTTTTAGATTCAATTGCTAAACATTTGTTTCTTCTGCTTTTAATTGATTATAGATTTCTGATGATGGCTTTATTAACAAAGTAGCATCATAGTCTCGGCAGTCTTTTGCCAGTTAGTAGACAAAGTTCCGGAAAAATGAAATTTTTACGAATAATTATGTTAAATGAAAGAAGCGTAAAGAGGATTAGAGGTTGACAAAAGGGCTATGAAAAAGGGTCAGCCTTAGATTTAAAAAGGGTGGCTATTCAGTTCTCTGAACAAAATGCCTTACATGTGCAAAGACTTTAATTTGTAAAAGCTTTAACGATTAGTGCGGTGAGAGCTTGTCCGGAATCTTTGGAACGAACGCAGTTTTCATTACTGACTTAAATCTTCTCATTCAAATAGTGTCCTTTGTTCTGTTTCTTGGAGCTTTGGTATACAAAGCTAAAGGAAAATTCAAGATTCATGGTTCTATTATGGGGCTTGCAGTTTTTCTTCATTTCATTACTTTCCTCGTTGCTATGGGACCCTCTTTTTTTGATAATTTTACTTTCCTAACGACTGAAACCCTGCAGGTTGGCGTTCAAACATTATGGGTTCACGCCTTAAGTGGTGCTCTTTCACTAGCCCTTGGGTTCTTTCTTGTTTTGGTGTGGGTTCCTAAAGCTGCGAATATTAAGGGTTGCTTTGGAAGAAAGAGAATAATGGATGTTACAGCGTTATTATGGGCAATATCTTTTGTATTTGGAATAGCCACATACTTAGTCTTTTATGTTTAATTCTCTATAGCAATAGCGAAGATACTTTGACTTAAAAGTCTGGATAAAAAAGAAAAAGAGAGAATTAGAGAGCTTCTGGAGCGCAAATATTTTCAGCTTTTGCAGCTCCGCGTCCGCAGCAAATGCAGATGTATTTTGCGTTCTTTACAAGTGGCTTCAATTTGTCTATTGGAACTTCTTTTTCTACCATGTCGCACAGATGTTTTTCGTGTCCTGGGTGGGGTTGAGCTTTCGACATAAGGTGCACCTGATTCAAGTTAGCTATCCTTGGATATAAATTTTAACCAAATTTTTTTGTCGTTATTAGGCGCTACAAAATAGGTGTTTAGTTTTTGATTTTTCTGCTGGATGCGACTCCTAAGAGCGGGCTACAAATGACAATTGTGTCAGTTATCATGCTGAGTATTCGAAATTGCTTATCTGAACTCCCACTCGCAGCAGAGGTCTCCATTACCTGTACATTTTATCTCTTTCACATGCTGGTTTTGTATGGCGTAAAAGAAACCGTTTAGAAAACCAGTTGTGAAATAACAGGAGGGTTCTTTGGTTTTCATTCCAAATCTTTCACTATTTTCATAAATTTTTATTGTTTCATTCCTTGTGACCTTGCCAACTTTGCAGTAGTTCATGAAATCCAGCAACCTTCTTGCAGCCTCGTCTTCACTTAATCCTGCTTGGATGAGATTTTCCCCCAGCATTTTTCCAGCTTTTGCACCGCCCATTCTAAATATCATTATTAGTTGATCAGATACTAATGGAGCCGCAGTGACCTGTTGCAATTCATGTATATGGACATCACTGCCCAAAGTAGGTCTTTTCATTAAAGGTTTGTTATTTAGAATGTATCCTAGTATATGATCCTCGAGGCGGTCATTTACTTTTTCAATAATTATGTTTTTTTTCTCTAAAGAACTCTTCAGCTCATCAATTTCTCTTGGAACTAATTTATATTCACAATGAGGATCACCTAAACCTATGCATTTGGTTTCAATTATGTTCCATTCTCTCTCGATTTTTTCCATTCCAGTTAGTACACCTGCTGTCATTGCAGGTTTCATAAATGCTAAGCTGGCTCCAATATTATCAAATCCCCAGCATTCGTAACTCTCTAAAAACCTAACGTAGTGTTCATCTGGTTTGGATTTGTTTTCAAGAAATTGTATAATGCCTGAGTTGTATCGCTCTTGTGTTGACTTTGTACCCCATTCAAACATTTTCTTCATGTTTTTTACTTTGCTAAAGTTGCCAGGGATAAGTAATCTAAAGAGACTTCTTTTGTGCCAAGGAAGATATTTCACTAAATCTATTCCAAAATTGTTTGGATTATTGGAATACTTTGTTATATCATACATTTTCAATGGAAACCCTTCAGGGTCCCAGAGCATACCACTCCAAAACACTAGGTCGCGCCATGCAATGTTGATGAAATCGCCAACTTTTGGTCTCAGAGTTAATCTGTATCCATCCATTGCCATTCTCATGTCTTGTTTCAGGTAGTCCTCGTCAAAATGATAGGCCATGTGATGGAGGGAGGCAAATATGGGAATCTTGATTTCTATTGGTCTCATTAGTGGATGTTTGACAACACTAAAAATCCTATTGTTCTTTTCAGTATTGATCTTTATTGTTCCATTAGAAATGCTCATCATACCAATAAGTTCTTCTTCTTTGCCACTTCCCTCATCAAAACAAAATAGGACAGAGTTTCCATCAGCAGCAAATCTAGTTAGATTTAATCTTAGAAATCGAATAACTTCAGAACCGCATAAAAGATAGGGGGATGTTAGCGAGTCAAAAATCAGCAATATTCCTTTTTTGTCTATGATTCTTTGATGTTTGGCTATTGCAATGCTTAAACTATTCAAGTTTCCAGAGCTAGCATGAAAAGTATTAGGGCGGTCGGTGGATGGCAACCCTACAGTTTGATTGTATCCATCAACAAATTTCAGTAAACCATTATATGGTTCAGTTAAACCTTTATCTTTCAAGAATTTTTGTGCCTCAAGAGAACCATATTCAGTTGTCACGAAGATTATAGGTCTGTCCACTGCCAAGTTGTGAAGAACAGTCTGTTGACAAAAGGTTGACTTGCCCGCTCCGGGAGGACCCACTAGCATAATCGTTTTTGCTAAAGGTATTTCCTGCAATTGGGTTAAAGACATGCAATACCCCTTTTAGAGTAGGCTTTTCAGTTTTTCAAATTATCGGAAGATTTTGAATTTTGCATCGGTTTCAACATAGTTATTTTTAAACCTCATAAAATTGACCACAAGTATTCTTCTTTCAAACTTTGTGATGTGAATCGAGAGAAGACGACGTGACTATAGAAATCGTACCACCATAAATTAAGTGATATTTTTCTTTTTTTTGCTTTTTCTTGTTTTATCCAAAGGAACTAGAAAAAATGTAAACCTATGTTAAATAAGAGCTCTGCGCTCCGTGAGAATCGATTTCAGTTGTTGATTATCCGCATGCTTGACAGTTTGTTTTAGTCTTATGAAAAGCTTTGCTTTTGGTTTCTTTTTCTTTGTGAAGCGCGTTTATTTTCGCTTCAACCTCTCTTGAAGCTCCCTCTCTCTTTCTTTTTCCTCAAGCAAATATAAAGGAGCTAAAAGTAGTACAAGTAATATACGTCTAATTTTCTCTAGCAGATTTGTCAGAGGTTTGTTCCCTTGTATTTCAGACATCTTTGAGTTTTAAAAGGAAAGTTTCTGAGGTGTAATATTTCGAAAATTATGAAGTGCGTGTGATTGAGAAGCCCTCTTTTAATGTTATTGTTTGGCAAGTTTTATAAAGTGTTTATCATAAAATAATGCCCTCAAATATTGGATTGAGGGTTGTGCATTGAAGGGAGCAATTGTATTTCTTGCTGCATTCTTGCTGTTCCTAGTGATATCTCTTGGATACGCGGATCTTCCTCCTGGACGGCAAATCTACGATGGCATTGTAGGCGCAGAGTCAGACTATTCAGTAGGTGGAGTACCTGTTACTTTGCTGGCAATTGGCATCTTCAACGGTGTAATCTACGGAGTCATAATTTTTGTAGTATATTGGTTGCTCACAAGCTATGTTTTCAAAAAAGAGCCAACAGCCACCGTCAAAGTCAAAACCTAGGAAAGACCCAAGAAAGATAGCAAACAAACCCCCTTTTTTATTTAATGAATTCAACATTAAAGTAAAAGAACATCTTAAACGCTGTTTGAGTTTATATGGAAAGATAAAGAGCTTAAGGGTTTTTTTGCGCTATGCGCGAAAATTCTTTAAAGAAAATGCAGTTGCATAACAGCTATTGTTGTTACTTTGATTTTGTAGAGCTCTTTCAGCTCCGTGTTTCCTTCTTCTTTATTATGTGACCCCGAAAAAAAGAGGGGGAAGATTGATATCCCTTTTGCGGTTCGCTTACCGTCTTCTGAGCATCAGGATGATGACGATTCCGAACACAACGATTGCTACTATTATGCCGATTGTTGCAGGCAGAATGTATACGTCAGCTGTCTCTCCATAGGGTGGAGCAGCTGTCGGCGGTGGCGAAGCCTGCGGAGCTTCGTCAACAGTCATGTAGGTTATGTCAGCTGAAGGTCCGTAAGCCCCAGATCCCTCGAAAGTAGCGAATATCTGGTACGTTCCTGGGACTTCTGGAATAAACGCGAAGCCATAGTTGCCTTCGATATCGCTTGTTGTTCTGCCGATCTCGTAGAAGTTGCCGTTAGGATCAAGTGTCTCCAAAACAACTTCCACACCCTTCGCGTCTGTAGGCTTGGCTTGTTGCATGAACAGGTATGCCATCCACGCACCCATGTCTTCGTCGGATATTGCTGGAGTGCCTTTGAGTGTCCAGTCGAGTAAGTCATTGGTGTTGCGTCTGCCTGTTGGAGTCTGGTCAGTGACAGTGCCCGTTATCATTACGCTTGATCCATGCACTGAAACCATCGGTGAAGCCGTAACTGTGGTAGCGCTCGGCCCTCTGCCGTAGGCATATATCATGTTGTCCAAGCTGTTGCTTGATAGCAATATGCCGTCAGCCATAGCTCCGCCAGTACCCCAGTCTAAGCCACTCCAAATCTCCGTGCCGTCTGTTAAGTTAATGCACTTCAAGGTGTAGCCACGAACTATTGGATGCGTGTATGAGTGTTCCCAAGACATAGAGTAAAGCTTGTTGTTAGAGACAGCAGTTATGCTGATTGGGTAGTTGCCGTAAGGCGATTCTTCGCCTATGCCTTCAGCGTCGTATCTCCATAATGTGGTTCCATTCTGAGGATCTTTAGCTATTATAGTTCCAGCGTAGCCACCGTAGATAAGCACCTTGTGATCGATGACAGCAACGCTGTCGCTGTAGAACCAGTATTGAGGTATTTCACCGTCTTCCGTTGCCCAGAGCTCTTGACCTGTCTCCATAGAGTAGCACCACACCTTGTTCTGCTTTGATTCGCCGAATAGCATCACCATGTCCTCTGGATACACACCCATCAAAGCGAAGCCGCCTGTGAACATTCCCGCAACAGTAATGTTTTTAGTTGTGTCAACGAACGGTGGCGTATATGTGGTCTTCCAAAGCTGAGCGCCCTTATTGTCTTCTGCAAGACTAATGCCCATCAGCCAACCTTGAGTAACTCCAGCTGGAGTATTTGATCCTGTTGCGCCAACGACCATTAACTCATCCTCGCGGACGCACTGTACTGAGCCGCCTGCGATGTTGGGTATAGAGAAGTTCTGCCACCACATCTGGTTACCGTCGTGTACAATGTTGTAGTCTTGGCTGAATGATGAGAAGAAAGGCGCCCCGAAGTATGGGTTCTCTGCACCGAAATCGCCGCCTGCAGGTCTCCACTGCCAAGAGCCAGTTCCGCTTTGACTTGCAACCATAGTTCCACATGAAGCGTTCCAAACTCTGCAATAGTAGTTAGGAGCTTCAGAAGTTCCATAGTTTGTCGTGCTGTACCGCAGCATGCTTCCGTCTTTGCCGTAGACTGATGTACCGCTGGTGGAAACGTTAGCTATGTAGCATACCGTATTCAATGTGAATGCGTCAATCATCTTGTAAACGGTGCCTAGGCTGATCGGAGTTTCTGTTCTGTTGACCGTCTGGAAGTTTGCTGTTCTAGTAGGAAGATACCCTGCCGCTTTCTGTTTCGCTGAAGATACCTTGACGATCTCTGGTACTTCAACGGGTGTGCCGCCTCCTCCGAAGAAGAAGCCACCTCCACCACCAGTTTCCCAAAGATACAAGAAGCCTCCGTGCTGGTTAGGCGACTCATAGAGATAGTTTGTTGCCTGATTAGGTCTTATTGCATTGTAGTCTTTGAATAACGTTTCACCTGTATACAGATCAATTATCTCCCAGCCTTTGCTGCCAGCGTGAGTCATGTATGGCGACCAGTGTATTTTGCCGTCAACGATCATTGTTGGGCTGAATTGGGTGCCTTGGTAGTGGGCGGTTGCGAAGTTGATGTCTCCGTATCGTTCATCCATTATCCCGCCGATGTAGAACGGTTTTGACCACAGCAAGTGAGCACTCTCAGGTCCATCGCCGTAAGCGTAGCTCCCGACGTTACCGCCTGAACTGCCAGGAGGCCACACGTTAGCGGAGCCACCTAGCCAGTTGCCTGCAAGCGTGTACCATTCTCTGGCTGCGTCGTTTAACGGACGAGTCCAGTATGCGCCCACAAGAGGAGACTCAATCCATTTCGGCTGAGCCTCTTCAACGACCTCGAATGTTTCTTTTGGACTTTCAGCTGCACTGTATGTGTATGTGTCTCCGGTTTCGTAGGTGCTCCCACCGCTCACAATCCCCATCACTATTGTTTTTTCAGTGTATGGGAATAGGGCTTGAATTGTGTAAGTGCCAACTTTAGTGGGAGTATACTGAATCCACACGGCACCTACTGGGTCAGAGTAGGGGAAGTCTACGATCTCGGTTTCATTGTCAGGATCCCAGATTTTGACCTGCATGTCATACCACCCAGCTCTGCCTGAGGGTGACTGAACGTAGCCGCTTAATTCACCGATGTCTGGGGGCATGTCTGCAGTCCAGGCGACAAGCAATATGTAGTCACCGAGACCTATAGCCCTGTGTCCAACTCCAGTAGCAATATAAACATAAGAAGTATAGTATCTGTCTTCTGCAGTTCCTTTAGGTACAACAGCTGCAACAGTTGCAATCAGAAATAAAGCAATCAACGAAATAGCAATCTTTTTGTTAGCAGATTTCAATTTTCTTCTTTCTCCTTTTTTTGTTGTTTTACCTAAACATAGTTAGGCATGCTCAAACTCAGTTGATTTCATATTTAAGGCTTATGTGATTATAGACCAGATAGGTCAACCGTGGTGGAGGGCAAACTTGTGGAAAACCGCACATTATACATTTTGCCTAAACACGGCGTTCAAAAAGGAGCTTGAACGGCAAGTCCTACAAAGAAGAGGTTAAGATAAATAAAGACTGTAACTTCACACTCAAGACATCCTACCTGCTGACGTGCTATGCCAAGAATAAAAAATTCGGAAATTTATTGACGCTCGGTTCGCGATTGAGAAAAAGCATTGCCTTGATATTGGACTTTGAAAAGGCTACTTGCCTCAGAGAAAGGAAAAAGGATAAGCGCACGCTCCTTGAAACAATACATATAAAAACTATTAAACGTAGCTAGAAAAAGTATGAAGAAACCGCTAATAGCACTCTGTATTGTTGTAGTAGTATGCAGTCTATTGACGGTTTTGCTAATACTAAATCTGCCTTCGGCGCCTTCTGACGGTCCCCCGCTTCCAACCCCCACAAATCATGAGTTGCAACAAGCAATAGACCGCAGCTTTACCTACCTGAGACAGACTCAACACCCCATCGGTTTGTTAATGCTTAACATTATTTACAGGCAGTTTGCCATAGCAGAATTCGAAGATTCATTACAGCGCTACGATCAACTGTGGGCTTCCAGCACTGACCCCCTAATCAGAGTATGGCGACGCATCGCTGACTATAACACTTCTACCGTTCAACCTGAAGATTTCAATGCAGTTACAGACCCGCTTAACCGCCTCACCATTCCAGCCCTCTACTCTGACCGAAGAAGTCTACCAGAAGATTATATGAACCAGCTCATAGACGCTATGGATAGAGGTTATATTTCTTTGATACAATCCACAGATTCTGGAAGCCTTGATGATGGAGCCTACTTGCTGACACATGTGTTGTTGGCGACTATCTGGCTACAAGAAAACAACTGCAGTCTTCAACTATCAGATGACTTCACAAGTTCTCTTTG
>SMTZ1_10012417_pt1 | contig 17742 bp, 12 predicted proteins | sample DeeMarSWOR136_30_FD_25667 | JGI IMG/M metagenome (IMG submission 25667)
TCATCGATTTATCCTCGAAAAAATGGACCAGAGTGGTCAGGTTCTTATCAATGCCCTTGGCTTTCTGGGAGATACTCTCCGCCTTTCTCAAACCCGGGTCTTGAGGATAAGTCGGCGGGCTGACTTGCTGCCCCTCTTCTCTGGCGCCTCCTCCGACTCCAAGCTCTCTTATGACTTCGGGGGAGTGAAGGCCGGCCCAAACATTGATCTTCTTGGCGTATTCCTCAAAAGTATCGAGGTCGTTCCTCAGCTTGTTCAAAGCGATCTTGTACTGAGCTATGGTTTGCTTCTGGGCTGCATTCTCGTCAGAAAGCGCTCTGTACTTTTGCCTGGTGACATTCATGGTGAAGTAATCAACAAGAAAAACCGTCAGAAGGAGAAAAAGGAAAGAGAAGACTCCTATCAGGATCTTAACCTTTTTCTCGGTGAGAGTTATTTTTTTTGAGCTCCCTTTATGATGGGGAACGATAATGAGTGAAAAATGCTTTTTTGCCATCGGATGCTTCCTTTAATATCATATTTAAAAAAATAATGTCAAGAGGTCTATTCCATTCATTGTCTCTATCTCGGAGATGTTCCTTTTACGTTTGTGTCAATCCAGGTCACGATATCCTCGGTGGAAGAACCGGGGAGAAAGACCTTGGCTATCCCAATCTTTTCTAAGCTCGGGATATCTTTATCAGGGATGATACCTCCGGCAATCACGGTAATGTCCCCGGCTTGCTTGTCCTTGAGAAGGTCCATGATCTTGGGAAAGAGCACGTTGTGGGCACCTGAAAGAATGCTCAAGCCGATAACATCCACATCTTCCTGGATAGCTGCATTGACGATCTCTTCTGGAGTACGCCTTAAACCGGTATAGATCACTTCATAGCCCGCGTCCCGCAGAGAACGGCAGATCACTTTCGCGCCGCGGTCATGACCATCCAGCCCTGGCTTGGCCACCAAGACACGAAACTTCTTCTCAGCCATGGATTCCTCCGCAATCACCTAATATGTTATGGGTTCTTTGTACTCGCCATAAACCTCTTTGAGGGAATTCATGATCTCCCCCAAAGTGGCATAAACCCTCACACAATTCAGGATAAAGGGCATTAAATTCTGGTCGTCTTGGGCTGCTTTTTTCAGGTCAAGAAGCCCCGCTTTGACTTCGGAATTGTTCCGCGTCCGCTTAACCTCTTTCAACCGCTCCAGCTGCTGCCGAGCCACCTGCTCCTCTATCTCCAAAGTGGGAATGGGTGAATGCTCCATCTCAAAAGCATTCACTCCAACTATGAGCTTCTCTTTTTTCTCCACTGCCTTCTGGTACCAGTAAGCACTGTCGGCAATTTCTTTTTGAGGGAAACCCAGCTCGATAGCCTTGACCATTCCGCCCATATCATCTATTTTTTTTATGTAATCCTTGGCCTCTTTCTCCATCTGGCCTGTCAAAGCCTCGATAAAATAGGAGCCACCCAACGGATCAGCGGAGTTGATGACTCCGCTTTCATGAGCAATGATCTGTTGAGTCCGCAGCGCAATCGTGACCGCCTCTTCCGATGGCAGGGCGTAAGTCTCATCCAAGGAATTGGTGTGAAGAGACTGTGTTCCACCCAAAACGGCGCTCATAGCTTGCAGGGCGACCCTGATCACGTTGTTGTAGGGCTGCTGGGCCATCAGGGAAACTCCTGAGGTCTGGGTGTGAAACCGCAGCCACCAGGACCTCGGGTCTTTGGCCTTGAATCTTTCCTTCATTACTTCAGCCCAGATCTTTCGGGCTGCTCTGAACTTGGCAATCTCTTCAAAAAAATCATTGTGAGCGTTGAAAAAGAATGAAAGGCGAGGCACGAATTCATCGATGTCCAGCCCTCTTCTCACTGCCCATTCGACATACTCGATCCCATCCCTGAGAGTGAAGGCCAGTTCCTGAACGGCTGTGGACCCCGCTTCTCTGATGTGATATCCGGAAATGGAGATCGTGTTCCACCTGGGGACTTCTTTGGAACCGTACTCGAAAGTGTCCACGATCAGCTTCATCGAGGGTTCCGGAGGAAAAACAAATGTCTTTTGAGCTATGTATTCTTTGAGTATGTCATTTTGAATCGTGCCCGATATTATTTTGGGAGAAACGCCTTGTTTCTCTGCGACGGCGATATACATGGCCCATAAAACGGCAGCTGGAGGGTTTATGGTCATCGAAGTGGAAATTTTATCGAGGGGAATCCCGTCAAAAAGGATCTCCATGTCAGCCAGAGAATCTATGGCTACCCCGCACTTCCCGATCTCTCCTTCGGCCAGGGGATGGTCAGAATCGATTCCCATCAGAGTCGGAAGGTGAAAGGCGACACTCAATCCGGTCTGGCCATGAGCAAGAAGGTACTTGTAACGTGAGTTGGTGTCTTCGGCTGTACCGAAACCTGAAAACTGCCGCATGGTCCACAACCGGCCACGGTACATTGAAGGGTGGATTCCTCTTGTGAATGGATATTCCCCAGGAAATCCCAGCTCCTTTGAGTAATCGAAGCCATCTAGGTCAGCTGGGGTGTAGAGCTCCTTGATCTTCTTCCCTGACACAGTGGTGAATCTTTCTTGCTCTAAAGGGAGATTGCTCATGGCTTTATCAAATTTTTCCTTTTTCCAGCGAGAATAAATGCTCTTCAATTCATTATTTAAGGGAAAATTCTTTTTCAAACGTGCTTCACCTCTTTTGTGAAAAGTATTCCGCTGGCGAAGTTTTTAATTTATCCTGCCAGAGGATCTTCTAACTGTCAATCGCCCGTAAGGGTGATATGAGGGGGTGATTTTTCACCTCGGTCTTTCACCTTCAGCGAGCATGTCTCGTTCGAGCGTCGTAAATTCGTTTTTTCATCGATCTGTGATTGAAATGTATGGTGTAGCATTCAACTGGCTTTAAGGAGAGCGGCTGAATCAATCCTCGGTAACTTTATAAACCACATCATTTTCCCGGACAGGGCTTTCCACTTTTATCCCGACTGGCTCTCCTTTTTTAGCGACATCGACCGGGCTATGCTCCACCTGCATGGATTCAACCTTCTGATAGAAATCTGTGGTATGGCCTTTAATGTGAATTGTATCGCCTACATGGAGTTCGCCCGTTGATAACTCCAGAACACCAACGTTTATCTTAGAAAAATAATGAGTGATTATGCCAATTTCTTCCTCCATCAAGGCCTCCTTCAGGTTGCTTATCTAAAAATTATCAAAATAGCATGAATTTCGCAAGAGATTTTACGCACAGAGAACAGAGCCGCCGTTGACATTGAGAACTTCGCCTGTGATGTGCCTCGCCAGGTCTGATGCCAGGAACAGAATAGGCCCAGCGATATCTTCAGGCGGAGGGATCCTCCTTAACGGAATGGACTCTTGGACTTGTCTCCGAAAACCCGGATCACTAAAAACTTCAGCACACATATCTGTATCCACCCAGCCAGGAGCGACACAATTGACTCGAATACCATAGGGGCCTAGCTCTGAGGCCAAGGATTTCGTCAAGGAAACAAGAGCTCCTTTGCTGGCCGCATAATGGGAGTGGAAGGCTTCACCCCTGATTGCAGCCGTGGACGAGACATTGATGATACAGCCTTGCCCTTTTTCTTTCATGAAAGGGACTGCGACATTACAGGCATAAAACACTCCATCCAGGTTTATGTTCATTGTTTCTGCCCAAACGTCTTCCGGCATGCTCCCCATTTCTCCGTAGGTCCAGATCCCTGCATTGTTGACCAGGATATCTATCTTTCCCCACTTCCCCACCATTCCCTTGACCACTGCTTCCACCTCAGCCTTCTTCGAAACATCGGCCTTGAATATCATGCATTCTCTGCCTGCTTTCTCGATCTCAGACCTGACATTCTCAGCATCTTTCTTGCTGGATAAAAAATTCAGGGCCACATCACTTCCGGCTTGAGCAAAAAGGAGGGCAGCCGCTCGTCCAATCCCTCTTGACCCTCCTGTTATCAACGCTTTTTTTCCCTTTAAGTGAATCATTGGACACTCTCCGTTATAGTCAGGATCCGTACTCGAGTGGCAGGTCGACCCACTTATCGAACTGAAGGTAGCGGTAGATTTCCTTTTCCCTGGGTTGGATTTTATTTTTATGGACAGCAAAATACTCTTCAGCAGTGGGGAGCTTGCCTGAAAGCGCGGCTACAGCCGCCAGCTCTGCTGAGCCAAGATAAACGCGGGCGCTGTCTCCCATCCGGTTATCAAAGTTACGGGTTGACGTCGAGATGACTGTTGCTCCAGGCCTGACCCGGGCCTGATTTCCCATACACAGAGAACAGCCTGGTATTTCGGTCCTGGCTCCGACACCAGAATATATTGAATAATAACCTTCTCTCATCAGCTGCGCCCTATCCATCTTAGTCGGGGGAGTCAACCAGACTCTTGGCGTCAGGTAGCCGGCGCCTTCAAAAACCTTTCCTGCGGCTCTGAAATGCCCGATATTGGTCATACAGGACCCTATGAAAATCTCGTCGATCCTGTCTCCTGCCACCTCAGAGAGAGGTTTCATGTCATCCGGGTCATTGGGACAGGCGACTATCGGTTCTTTTATATCAGCAAGGTCTATCTCCAGGACTGCAGCGTACTCTGCCTTTTCATCCCTCCTGAGAAGCACGGGGTTTTCAAGCCACTTCCTGCAGGCCTCGACTCTCCTCCTCAGCGAATCCGAATCCTGGTATCCATCCTCTATTAGCTTTTCCATCAGGGCAATATTGCTCTTGAGATATCTCACCACGCTCTCTTCGCTCAGGGCGATGGTTCCTCCCGCGGCAGACCGTTCAGCCGTGGCGTCAGTCAGTTCAAATGCCTGTTCTACCTCAAGCTCTGGCAGTCCTTCCATCTCGAGCAAGCGTCCATTGAAGACATTCTTTTTTCCCTCCTTGGCCACGGTCAGCAGTCCTTCTTGAATGGCAAAATGAGGAATAGCGTTAACCGCGTCTCTCAGGGTTATCCCTGGATTCAGTTTTCCTCTGAATCTCACCAGAACCGATTCAGGCATGTCCAAAGGCATAAAACCAAGAGTCCCGGCAAAGGCCACAAGGCCAGAACCGGCAGGGAAGCTGAGCCCGATGGGAAAGCGGGTATGAGAATCGCCGGCCGTGCCCATGGTATCCGGCACCAGCAACCGATTCAACCAGGAATGAATAACACCATCCCCGGGCTTGAGGGCGATTCCTTTCCTCGCAATGATGAACTCAGTCAGGGATTTATGCATCTTCACGTCCGCAGATTTCGGGTAAGCTGCAGTATGACAAAAAGACTGCATGAACAGGTCCGATTGAAACTCCATGCAGGCCAGCTCCTTCAATTCATCAGCGGTCATCGGACCAGTTGTATCCTGCGAACCCACAGTGGTCATTTTTGGTTCAACAGCAGAGCCAGGAAGCACGCCTTCTGTTCCGCATGCTTTGCCTACGATCTTCTGAGCCAGAGAATAAGCCTGGCCTTCCCTGGGAACAGGATTTTTTATTTTTGAAAAAAAGTCAGCCTCTGGCATGCCGAGTGCTTTTCGTGCCTTTGTTGTCAGCGAACGGCCGATGATCAAGGCCAGACGTCCGCCAGCTCTGTACTCATCCTTGAGAGTTGACGGTTGAAACTGAAAAGAGGCGATAGCCTCTCCAGCTTCATTTTTGACGGTCCCCGAATCTGTCTCGATGGTAATCAGGTCGCCGGACTGCATTTTGGCGACATTGCACATTATTGGAAGTCCACCTGAGTCCTCCACAGTGTTGAAAAAAATCGGCGCGATCAAGCCACCCAGAACGATCCCTCCCCTTCTCTTATTCGGCACGTAAGGAATCTCTTCACCGATATGCCAGAGCAAGGAATTTGTCGCCGATTTCCTCGAAGAGCCAGTTCCCACAACATCGGCCGCAAATGCCACCCGATAGCCTTCATCCCGGAAACGATATATCGCGTCTATTCCTCCGGGAAACCTGGTTTCTCCCATCGAAAGAGCATGAAGAGGAATGTCCGGCCTGCTCCAGGCATACTTGGCTGGTGATAGGTCGTCGGTATTCACCTCTCCTTCGACTTTGAATACTCTTACTGAAATTCGCTCCGGCATCTCGGGCTTGGAAAGGAACCATTCACCGTTAGCCCACGACAGAAGGACCTCTTTGGCACGAGGATTTTTCTTTGATAGCTCGACGACTCTGTCGAAGGCGTTGTAGACAAGGATTATCTGCTTCAAGGCCTGAGCAGCGTCAGCGGCAAGTTCTTCATCATCTAATAAATCGACCAATGGCTCGACGTTGTAGCCGCCCAGCATCGTACCCAGAAGAAATATGGCCTTTTTCCGAGACAATACAGGAGAAGTAACTTCTCCCCGCGCCACCTTGGCCAGCCATTCAGCCTTGACCGCAGCGGCCGGGTCAACACCAGGGGCTACCCGGTCCTCCAACAGACTGAGAAAAACCTCCTCCTTATCTTGGGCAGGATTTTCCAGAAGTTTACAGACTTCCTCTGTCTGCCCTGGGCTCAGGGGCAGCGGCGGAATCCCCTGTTCCCGTCTCTCCGACTCATGTTCAAAATATGACTCCAGCATTGGCATGACTCCGTTAAGATATTTATTTATCTATACTGTATAGAATGTTTGAAAATATTTGTCAAAGCCAATTTAAAAAAGGATAATCCCTTGTCTTTTTTAAGCTAGCATCTCAATTTCCGTGATGAGGGAAACATCTGAACTCATAGGGAACCGGCACTGTGACAGATTACATCTCCATGATTGATTATCACGTAAATAGGAATCTTTTTTTTTAAGATTAAGTTGATTTTCATAGCGAAAAATTATAATATTTTTAGACTGTTTCGTTCTTTTTTTAATCAATCTATTTATAGAATGGAGGAATAATTATGGATAGTGCAGCTATCGAGAAGGCCAAAGAATATTTTGGCCAAATTGTCGAAGAGCAGCTCAAGCGCGTAGAAGAGTTAAAAAAAGCTCAAGACTGGATCGATTATTCACAGGTGAAGCCTGTTATCATCGGAATTATCGGCGGTGACGGGATCGGCCCCTACATCGCCAAGGAATCCAAACGCGTCTTGGAATTCATGCTCCAGGAAGAGGTCGAAAGCGGGAAAGTCGAGATGCGCGATATCGAAGGGCTGACGATCGAAAACCGCTCCGAGCACAATAAATCTATCCCGGATGACGTCCTTGAAGAGATTAAAAAGTGCCATGTTACCCTAAAGGGCCCAACCACCACGCCCCGGAAAGGAGATCCGTGGCCCAACATTGAAAGCTGTAATGTGGCCATGCGCCGCTACCTGGACCTCTTCGCCAATGTCCGGCCTGTCAAAGTCCCCAAGGATGGGCTTGACTGGATGTTCTTTCGAGAGAACACCGAAGGGGCCTACATCATGGGAAGCAAGGGAATCAATGTCACCGATGATTTGGCCGTTGATTTCAAAGTTATCACCACCCAGGGAGCGGAGAGGATAATCCGTTTGGCTTTCGAATATGCCAAGAAAAATAACATCAACCGCGTGACCATCGTCACCAAGGCCAATGTGGTCAAGACATCGGACGGAAAATTTCTGGATATGGGCTATAAGATTGCCAAAGAATATCCTGAGATCGAAGCCGACGATTGGTATATCGATATCATGACCGCTAAGCTCGTTGATCCCAAACGCAGGACACAGTTCAAGGTCATAGTGCTCCCCAACCTTTATGGAGACATCCTGACTGACGAAGCGGCTGAATTCCAAGGAGGAGTGGGCACGGCCGGAAGCGCCAACATCGGAAAACGCTATGCCATGTTCGAAGCCATCCACGGCTCAGCTCCCCGCATGGTAAAAGAGGGGCGGGCCAAGTACGCAGACCCCTGCAGCATGATCCGGGCTGCTTCCATGCTGATCAACCATATCGGATATCCTGAAAGGGCAAAGAACCTGGAGATGGCTCTCGATATCTGCGGTCAGTATGAAAAAAAGCTGGTCATTACTGGTCGGGATACGGGCGTGACCGGAGCCGAATTTTCGGATTATCTCATGGATACACTTCAGGATCCCAACCTGAAGGCGAAATGGGAGAGCTATACCAAGTAGACTGGCTAAAGGGTACAACCCGGACGGCCTTTTCTGTGATAAAAAGGCGCTCCCCATTGTGTCTGGAATAAATTGGAAAAATAAGACAGTGCACCATAGAAAAGGTGCCTATCTCATTTTTTTGAAAAAAAGGAGAAGAGCATAACTTCTTCTTGACTGCAAAAATCATATGAATTATATTCAGGTATTCATTGAACCAAGTTCACTTTTTGAGCAAGCCCAGTTTACGCTATAAAAACAAAACGAGGTGAAATCGCATATCCTGAGAGCGAAAAAAATCGGAATGATGTGATTTTCGTTCTCTGAATAATCAAATAATACAGGAGGTTCAATAATGAGAAAAAAGATAACAGTCATCGGAGCTGGTCACGTTAAGACATGCCCATCGGAAAAGGACTGGATATCCGCGAAGGCGGGCCGGTCGGCAGTTACGACTCCGCGATCATCGGGACAAACTCCTATAAGGACACAGCTAACTCAGACATCGTTGTCATCACGGCCGGAAAGCCCAGAACGCCAGGGATGAGTCGGGATGAGCTGGTTGACTCCAATTTCAAGATCGTCAAGCCTGTCACTGAGGAAGTGGTCAAACACTCCCCCAAAGCCATGCTGCTCGTCGTTGCCAATCCTCTCGATGCCATGGCCTACACGGCTTTTAAAGTCAGCGGCTTTCCCAAAAATCGAGTCTTCGGGATGGCTGGAATCCTGGATACCACCCGCTTCAGAGCATTCATATCCATGGAGCTCAATGTTTCCGTCGAGTGCATCCAGGCTCTGGTCCTGGGAGGACACGGAGACACCATGGTGCCCATTGCCAGGTACACAACAGTCTCTGGAATCCCTGTATCTCATTTCATTCCTCAAGACAGGTTGGATGCGATTATTGAAAGAACCAGAAAGGGAGGCGGTGAAATCGTTAAATACCTGAAGACAGGGAGCGCTTATTACGCTCCTTCGCTGGCTGTTGCGGAAATGGTTGAATCCATCGTCAAGGACAAGAAGAAGATCCTTCCCTGTGCAGCCTACCTGGAGGGAGAGTATGGGATCAAGGGCCTGTATTTCGGTGTTCCGATTAAATTAGGAGCCAATGGTGTGGAAGAGATCATAGAGATAGACCTGATCGACGAAGAAAAAGAAATGATCAAAAGTTCCGAAGCGGCTGTCCGCGCTGTCACCGACCTGCTCAAGTTTTAAAAGAATGGCAGAACACAGGATAGAAACGCCAGTCTCGGATGAAACCATAGCCCAGCTCAGGGCTGGAGACAGGGTCTTCATCACCGGCCATCTCTACACAGGGAGAGATTCAGCCCATAAAAAGTTGATCGAGCTCGTCGAACAAGGAAAAGATCTTCCTCTTGATATCAAGGGCCAGATTATCTACTACGTGGGACCGACCCCAGCCCGCCCGGGAAAGCCGATCGGGTCTGCGGGTCCGACTACAAGCTACAGGATGGACTCCTATGCCCCGATCCTTCATTCGCTCGGCCTTAAAGGCACAATCGGAAAAGGCCTGCGGAATGAAGAGGTCAAAGAGGCCCTGAAAAAATATAAGGCTGTCTATCTGGCTTCTGTAGGTGGCGCCGGGGCTCTCATCTCTAAGAGCATCGAAGAATCTGAGGTCATCGCCTACCCGGAACTGGGCCCTGAAGCGATACGGAGAGTCAAAGTCAAGGATTTCCCCTGCATTGTCATCAACGACATGTATGGTGGAGACCTGTACGAAGAAGGAAAAAAGCAGTACAGAAAAGAATAAACACAAGATAGAGTTCAAAAACTGCGATATCTCTTTGACCTCTCCCTTAAATGATTGTGAGATTGGGAAAAAACATCCTCAGTCTAACAAAAGCAATTCTTTAAAAAGGTTGATCAACAATTTCAGAAAAGGATTAGGATAATGAAAATTCATGAGTATCAAGCCAAACAGATCCTCAAAGCGCATGGCGTCCAGATCCCCCAGGGCGAAGTCGCTGATAGTGCTTCCAAGGCCAGGGAGATCGCGGAAAAGATCGGCGCTAAGGTCGTGCTCAAAGCGCAGGTGCATGCCGGAGGACGAGGCAAGGGAGGCGGGATCAAGCTTGCCGGGTCACCGGAGGAAGCAGAAAAAACCGCCAAGGAAATGATCGGGATGAGCCTGGTCACTCCCCAGACTGGACCAGAGGGAAAGCTGGTCAGCAGGATCCTGGTAGAAGAAGCACTGGATATCGCCAAAGAGCTGTACATCGGGATTGTCATTGACAGGGCAAAGGAAGCACCCGTCGTTATGGCCTCTTCGGAAGGTGGAGTCGAGATTGAAAAAGTCGCGGCTGAGACACCGGAACTGATTTTCAAAGAATACATCAACCCCGCCACTGGATTTCTCCCGTTCCAGGCCCGAAACCTCGCTTTTAAGCTGGGGCTTTCAGGCGAAACATTCAAGCAGGCAGTCAAGTTCATCACCAGCCTTTACAAAGCCTTCGAGGCTACTGATGCCTCCCTGGCAGAGATCAATCCCTTGCTGGTGACCAAGCAGGGCAATGTCCTCGCCTTGGACGCCAAGATGAATTTTGATGACAATGCCCTTGCCCGCCATCCTGATATCAAAGAAATGAGAGACCTGAATGAGGAAGAACCACTAGAGGTCGAGGCATCCAAGTACGACCTGAACTATATCAAGCTGGATGGCAATGTGGGCTGCATGGTCAACGGAGCCGGATTGGCAATGGCGACCATGGACATCATCATGCATTCTGGCGGAATGCCGGCCAACTTCCTCGATGTGGGCGGGGGTGTATCAGAAGAAGCTGTTCAAAATGCGTTCAAGATTCTCGTCTCGGATAAAGACGTCAAGGCTGCATTGATCAATATCTTTGGAGGGATAGTCCGCTGCGACCTGGTGGCAAGCGGCATAGTGAAAGCGGCTAAAGAATTGCAGCTCAAGGTCCCGATGGTCGTTCGTCTTGAAGGAACGAACGTCGAAGAAGGCAAAAAGATACTGAAAGAATCGGGACTTTCCTTTTATCCCGCAGAATCCATGAAAGAGGCGGCAGAGAAGGTTGTTCCTCTAGCCAAATAATGAAACTGAAAGGAGCGGAATATGAGCATTATCGTTGATGAAAAGACGAGAGTCGTTGTCCAGGGAATCACGGGCGGAGAAGGCACTTTCCATACCCAGAGGATGCAGGAATACGGGACCAAGGTCGTGGCTGGTGTCACACCCGGAAAAGGGGGCACAACTCATCTTGGAGTTCCGGTATTCAATTCTGTTTACGAGGCTGTCGAGAAAGAAGCGGCAAATGCCTCTGCCATTTTCGTCCCTGCCTTTTTTGCCGCAGATGCGATCATGGAAGGAGCAGCCGCAGGTCTTCAATGTGTCGTCTGCATAACCGAAGGCATTCCTACCTTTGATATGATCAGGGTAAAATCCTTTCTCAAGGACAAGAATTGCTGCCTGATCGGCCCCAATACCCCGGGTATCATATCGCCGGGAAAGTGCAAGATCGGAATCATGCCGGGCCATATTCACCAGCCAGGTTCTATCGGTATCATCTCCCGGTCAGGAACGCTGACCTATGAAGCGGTAGACCAGGTGACCCAGCTCGGGTATGGCCAGAGCACAGCTATCGGTATTGGCGGCGATCCTATCGTCGGGCTTAAATTTATCGAACTCTTGAAGCTTTTCAAAGAAGACAAAGAGACAGAAGGCGTCATCCTTATCGGAGAGATCGGCGGCACTGCAGAAGAAGAAGCTGCCGAGTACATCAAGGCCGAATTCACCAAGCCCGTGGTGAGCTTCATCGCTGGACAGACCGCTCCCCCTGGAAGACGCATGGGTCACGCCGGAGCCATCATCGCTGGCGGAAAAGGAACAGCCAAAGAAAAGATGGAGGCCTTGGAGGCAGCCGGGGTTCACGTGGCCAAGAGCCCGGCTGAGATCGGCCAAAAAGTCAAAGAAGCCCTTAGCCAATAATCATCACTCGAGCCAATAGAGATGGTTCTCTTCCATTATGTGCAGGTAATTTCATTGACAAAATACACAGAAACGACATCGCTCCCTTCAAATTTTGAGCGCCATTCCCTCACCGTCCCCCTCGACGCATAAGCGAAGGATAGTGGGTGGAGAAAACCGTATGGAAGGCTTAGCGGGCATGGTTCCTCGACCGACGGAAGAGGAGAGCGAAGCCTGGAATCGAGCCGCTTTTTTCTGATTTGTGGCCTTCTCCTAGAACACAAATCAGTGAGGATTCCAAGGGAGTATGCTCCCTTGGTCGCAGGGCAAGGTTTTATATCTTGCCCGACGTGTTTTCGTAATCCACTGGCCTGAGCTTTCTCAAACATACTCGGCGGGTAATCTCATCGGCTTCCCTCAGCGGATAACATCGTTGCGGAGAAACGATGTTGGGGGGATCCAAGGGGGTATGTCCCCTTGGTCGCAGGACGCAAGTCCGAGAAGGGGAGGCAGCGAAGGTTCGGGTAAGGCTAAACCTGAAAGGTCGCTCTTTCCATTCCTGTGTATTTTACCCACCCTATCTAGAAGAGAAACAGGGGAGAAAAATGAGTTTTTCTCTCTATTCTTTCCAGTTCTTATAGGGGATGAGAGGCAACTCCTTTTTTCCCACGAACCTGTAGAACGCGAATATATCCTCTGCTTGGGGAACAAGGTTATACATCCAGTAGCGGATCAGCCCGTATTGAGATTGGGGTTCGAGAAGACAGGGAATCAGGTTGGCCCCAGCCTGGGCGCAGCTGACATAGAAATCGCCTTTTTTGATGATCGTCTGAAGACTTTTTCTTTCCACCTCGATCCGCTGAGGCGGCAGGTAGTCATATTCTGCTGGAAGGACTTCCTCGATATGATAAGCGTCCACATCAAGGATTATATCCCTGGTGAACATGCTGACTGCGATGTCATGGCGCAGCAATGTTTCCACTACGTCTTGATGCTTGACCGGGATTATGTAGCCCAAAGGCCGGGAGACAATCAGGGTCGGGGCCACCTTTGGGAACCAATTCTTGACCACTTCTGTAATCACCTTGTAACCTGAAGGATAGGGATACGGGATATAATCGGCTCGAGTCAGAGGATCTCCGGCTTTTTTATCCACCCTGAGAATCCCCCTGACCGGGGATTCAGACCTCTCGAATTGTTCTATCAGCAGCTGTGGTTCTGTTTCATCCCTAGCGTATTCCATCCTGAGGTGAACCGCATCCTCCTCGGAAAACACTCCTGCTCTTCCCAGAAGTTCCTGCCGGAGACCCGCCACCATGGAAACAATATCCTGTCCATGCCGGGCAATACTCTCAGAGAAAAACCGGATCCCGAAATATTGCCATTGTGACCTCTCCCGCAATGTTTCAAGGTCATGGCGGGATGCTCCTTCCTGAATAAAGGAGAGGGTCTCGTAAATCCCCAGGCTGTTCCGGCCATCGTTGAGGTCAGTCGTGCTGAAACGCTTCATCGTCTCCCTCCTGCCCAGAGCATCCTCACGGTAGCGCACGCCGGCTGATGAGTCTATTCCCATAGGCTGAGTGACGAGATACTCATGGAAAGTGATGCGTTTCTTTTTGAGTTCTTTTTCCACTTCGGTCAAAATCACGCTCCTCGAAAACTTTTCCAGAGTGGGATGGACGTTGATATTGGACACACAGCCGATGGAGACACGGTAAAAATCATCGCCTTTCTCATGGACATCCATGGTGATTTCAGGCATCCAGGTCCTGAATACATGATGGATGGATTCAACTTCTGGGGATTCCAGTTTGACATGGTCCCGGTTCAGGTCCAGGTCCTGTTCATTGCCGCGCTGGTTAAACCAATTTCCGTAGGGATTCGCTTGGGGGATGACCAAAAAATTGACCTTCTTGAGCAAGGGCTTTAGCTCTCCCACAGCCAGGTCCCGGACGAACCGCAGAGCCGCCTCTTTGGCTGACTGCTCGTTGCCATGCTGGGAAGCAATCACTAAAAACGTGGGTTTGGTTCTGTCAAGCTTTGGGGGGCAATCCGCGCCTTCCTCAGTCAGGATACAGAGATAGAGATCCTTTGAAGAATAATCTCTTGCCTCTCTGGTCCGGCCGATGATCCGGACAGTTAGCTCCTTGGATAACTCATCCGCACGGCTTAAAAATCGTGTGACATCCTCATACTGACTGTACCGGGTGTAGTTGGCCTCCTCAGCTGGAGTCTTAACGGTTTCCGCCAGGGATACGGAGGAAAAAAAGCAGGTAAACAGTATGAATAAAAGCAGTCTTTTATGAAATTTGACATCCGGCATTTTAAACCTCCCTATTTTTTTATGAAATTATAAAAGCAAGAATAATCACTCCTTCTGTATCCAGGACACTATCTTCTTTGGCCCTGACCCCATACTAGTTTTCTTCTATTTTCTGTTCAGGAGGGTTGAATCTCAACAGAACTTCTACCTCTTTCGCGCTCCTGAGCAAGCGGAACTTCACCTCCTCATTCCACTTGAAACCGGCCAGATAAACCCGCAGTTCGTTTAAATCAGAGAAGCCCTCTCCATCAACATCGAGTATTATATCTCCTTTCTTGAAATCTGCACCTAAAGCCACTCCGCCTATCGGATCGCTTTCAATAACCAGGTTATCCAGCCCCTCGAACTTCTTGATTCTCAATCCCACGGAAGGAAATACGGGTATTTTTTCCTCTGGAATAGCCCAGACGTAGTCTGCCAGGCTCCTGGAAATAGTGACTCCTTCCCGGCCTTCGGGAACGGTGACGCAGATCACTGTCTTGTAGGGCATAGGGCTTCTCTCGTAAACGCGGCGGCTTATCCCCAAATTGTAGACAAGATGACCAGAGCCAGCTAAAACGACCACTTTCTTATCCTCTCTCTTCTGGGCGCTGACCGCATTCCAAGCCATGACCTCATCCCAGGCTGATTGAGCTCTATACAGGCCCTCGAAGGCCATCTCCAATCCCCTCCCCTTCATCTGTGGAGGAAGTTCAGCGCCCTCGAAAATCGTCCGGATAAGCTCTCTGTGTTCCTCATGAGAAAGGTCAGGATTGGGGACGATCTTCTTCTCTTCCTCGCTGAGTCCGTTCCAGCCTCCCATCCTGATTTTGGTGATGATCTCCCTCGGCGCGTTGAGGGCATAAACGGGAATCCTGTTTTCCTTGGCTAGCCTGAAGATTCCTTCGTAAAAACCGAAATTGAAATTCCAATTGACATACCACCTGGACTCTTGAATGAACTCATCCTGGGAAAGGATACCCAGGCTCCATTTGTTCAAAGCGTCCTGATAGACAACAGGAAACATCTCCAACCCGATGGACAGATCCCTGTCCTGCTCATACAAAGCCTGAATGATCCTCGCCTGGATCTCGTGCATGGGAAGGCTGTCGTGGGTCTCGCCGACATAGATAAAATCACAATCCTTCATCTCCGCGATCATCTTTGAAAAAGGGATGGGCTTCCCCTCTTGAGCAGAATAGATCTTTCCAGATGTAACCTTCATCGTTTTGTCTTTCAGCTTCTTGTCACCGATCTGGAGAGTCAGCGTTTTATCTTCCTGTCCTGCTCCCCAAAGTACCGCCGCCAGAAAAAAAATAGACAACAAAGCTATCATGCGCTTTCCAAAATTCATTTTTTCTCTCTCCGTACTCAATTTCTCAGTATCATATCTCTGAGTTTTTGCTGATGTCAATCAACAGCTTAACCCGGAAAATAACGGATACAGGTTATTGCCTGGAATCTGATTCTTGAACGCTGTGAGGTTGTTGACGAGACGAAAGCCTGCTCAGGCAGAGCCCTCAGGATCGATGATGATGCTCCCAGATAAATATCTATTTCTCTTCTTCTTCCGGCTTGACCCGTCCTTCCTTGATCGCTTCGTTGACGATTTTTTGCTGTAGCTGGATGGGAACCTCCTCATAATGGGAGAATTCCATTAGGTAAGATCCCCTGCCTCCGGTGATCGAGGTCAAGGTGGGCTCGAAATCCAGCATTTCTGCCATGGGGACCTGGGCTTTTATGATCCGCAGACTCCCTTTTTGCTCCATACCCTGCACCTTTCCTCGTCGTCCGTTGAGGTTCCCCATGATGTCTCCCATGTAGGCTTCAGGAGAGTAGACCTCTATGTTCATGATCGGCTCCAGGATGGTGGGTTTGGCAGCCTTCATCCCTTTCTTGAAAGCCATGGAGGCTGCAATCTTGAAGGCAATATCAGAAGAGTCGACTTCATGGTAGGACCCGTCATAAAGGGAGACCTTGAAATCGACCGACGGATAGCCTGCCACGACGCCTTTTTTCCGTGCTTCCTGGATCCCCTTCTCGATGGAAGGAATGTAGTTCTTGGGGATGGCTCCTCCGAATATCTTGTCCTCGAATTCAAAATCCATTCCCTTGGGCAGGGGTTCCATCCTTATCTTGACATCTCCGTACTGCCCGCGGCCGCCAGTCTGCTTTTTATACTTGCCTTGGACATCTGATTTTCCTTTGATGGTCTCTTTATAAGGGATTTTAGGCGGCTTGAGGTCAACACTGACGTTGTACCTTTTTTTTAACCGGTCAGTGATGATCTCTACATGGAGTTGCCCGTTTCCGGAAATGATCAGCTCATTGGTCTCGGAATCCCTTTCAATGCGTGCGGTCGGGTCTTCTTCCGTAATCCGATGAACAGCTTGAGAGATTCTATCCTCGTCACCACGGGTTTTGGGCTGAATGGCAAATGATATGGAAGGCTCAGGAAAAACGATCGGAGGGAACCTTAATGACGCGCCCTTGGCGCAAAGAGTGTCTCCTGTGGATACATCTTTCAATTTCGCAGTGGCCACTATATCACCGGCCTTAGCCTGTCCAGCGGGTATCTGTTCTTTCCCTTTCAGGAAGAACAGACCCCCCAATTTTTCGGTGCTGTCTTTACTCGAATTGCTGACCGTAGAATCCGGGTTGACCTTTCCCGAGAATACTCTTATCAAAGAGATCCTTCCGGTGTACGGATCGGAGATCGTCTTAAAGACAAGGGCGGAGAAAGGCTCATCCGGAGAAGGCTTGACTGTCACATCCTCTCCTTTTATTTCGCCTCGTTCAACAGGTGAAGGCAAGAAACTCACAATTCCGTCAAGGATGGGCTGGGTCCCTATGTTCAGCAGGGCTGAGGATATGAAGATAGGGAAAAACTGCCTGTTGAGCACGCTTTTTTTCAGACCTTCTGTGAGTTCATCGGGCGAAAGCTCTCCCTTCTCAAAATATTTCTCCATAAGCTGCTCATCGTTCTCCGCTACCATCTCTGTCAGCTCTTCAATCTTCTTCTCAGCCGCTTCTTTCATATCCGCAGGAATCTCTTCCTCCTTGAATTTTCCGCTTTCATTTTTCTCGAAGATATATGCTTTCTTGGCTATCAAATCCACTACTCCCGTGAAATCCTTCTCCTCACCGATTGGGAGATGAACTGGAACAGCTTGCCGGCCAAAAAATTGATGGATGGCTTCCACTGTTCGCTTCCAGTTTGCATTTTCTCTATCCAGCTTATTGATGATGATCAATGCAGGAAGGCTGGCTTCTTCCAGCATCTCCCACACTTTCTCCGTGCCCACCTCTACTCCGGCCACTCCGCAGACGAGAACAGCTCCTGCATCCACAGCTCTGAGGCTTGCTCTGGTATCCCAGAGAAAATTGGTGTATCCCGGACAATCCACCAGGTTGATCTTACAGTCCTTCCACTCGAGAAAACAGGCAGCCGAATTGA
>SMTZ1_10009792_pt1 | contig 17738 bp, 17 predicted proteins | sample DeeMarSWOR136_30_FD_25667 | JGI IMG/M metagenome (IMG submission 25667)
TAACAAAATCGATTTTTCGATCCGCTCAGCAGGAATCACGCCCTTTTTTTTGCCATATTCTTTCCCTTTCATAAGCTAGGAGGCTAGGAAGCTAGGAGGCCGAGAGGCAAGTATAGTTATAAGTTATGAGTTATTAGAAAAAAAGCAAAAACAAATGGGGGACGTCCCCTTTTCCTTATGGATAGAGGTTTATTTTCCGATTTTGGCTCAAGGCTGTTTTCGGTAAAGAAAATTGGCAGGTAGTACTTACGCTTTGCTCCGTGCTCCTCGCTCCTTAACGCTCACACCCTGTCCTGAGCGCAAATACCCCTCCCCCCTCTTTAGTAGCTGACTGTCTCCGTGTGTTCGAACCCTATCGTATTGTCCGTTACGAGCACCTCCTTCAATTCCACTTTTACGCCTACGAAGTCTGACGGGTCGCCCGGAAGGTCTTTTAGAAATGGGCAAGAGCAGTCCAAAGGCCTTTTGCATTTCCTGAGGATCTTCAATCAGATTAGCGACAGCTGATCCTTTGATGTACTTCAGTTTCTGTAGATCCTCCCAAGTAGGACAATCATGGTCAACCGCAAAGCCCACATTTTTATTATTCTTTAACTGCTCCACCTTTCTTGAGTCTCTTCTCGTGATGAAGTACAGGATGTTCTCGCCATCACCCATAGCATAATCCACACTTCTGACCCAGGGCATCCCAGCCGGATCAACGGTGGCAATTCTCACAAGATTGTGGCTTTTCAGGACTTCCTGAACGGTTTCTTTTGCACTCATCTTTGCTCCTCCTTTTATGAGATATTGTTAATAAGGTTAAGGGCCGCAAATTTAGGGGACGGCCGGGCCAGACGACGGAAGACGGAGGACAGAAGACTGAGGTCAGAAGACAGATAAAGGGGCCAAGCACCCCTGCGCCAGCCCTGAAAAGCTCATTTCCATAGGAGTCGTTCGGCTTGTCCTAGCAAATAGCACAGTATGTGTGCGGGTATTTTTAGAAACTGGGTATCGATCCCCCCGAGCTTTGTCACGATGAAGTCAACGTCCCGTTTCGTGACAAGGTATGCATGTTTCGGTTGTTCCGATCGGCAGTAGGTCGCAAGGCCACCATCCTCGCTCAGGACCGAGCTTTCTTTATATTTCACTTCAAAAGGCAATACGTATGAAGGGCTTCGAATGATTATGTCCACTTCCTTTCCCGTCATCGCGTCCCGCCAATATACAATTTCGGGTGTATCCCGGTAGTGATAGGCATAAAGGTGTCTCAGCACAGTCGTTTCAACGATAAGACCCATTTCATCTGGGTTAGTCAAGATCTCCTCTCCTCGCAGCAGAACGGCGTTACGCAGGGCGGCGTCTACGAGGTAATACTTGTTACGGGCCTTTAGTATCTTCTTCCCGCCGAGTGCCGCCGGTGGCAGTCGATATATAAGGTTGGCCTGTTCCAACATGGTAAGGTAGTTTGCAACGGTGGTAGCCGATGTCTCCAATGCGGTAGCACACGTCTTGTGGGCAAGGATACCTCCGGTATGCAGACAGAGGTATATGAATAGCTTTTCTAGCTCATTCACATTACGAACGCCAAAGAGGGCGGTCATGTCCCGCTTGAGCACGCGTTCCACAACATCCTCCCGTATCAGCCGCTGACAAAAATCGATATTTTCCTGTTGAGAAGCGGTTTCGGGAAATCCTCCCACCAGCAAATAACGCTGAAAGAGCGGCTGCAATGGGCGCATTTGGGCAGCGATGGCTGCCATCTCACTTTGCCTCATGCCAAATAGGTCGGTCACCCGCTGGCTCGGCGATATGTCTGGGGGCTGCTCACCTCTAAGGTGCACAAATTCATAATAGGATAGAGTCGGTATTGGCACGGTGATCCACCGCCCAACACCACTTTCCGCTAGTCGCTCACGATGGATCACGCTAGCTGATCCCGTCGCAAGAATCCGATATTGAGGCTGGTGATCGACTAACAGCTTTATCTCCGTCTCCCATTCTTTGCTGTATTGAACTTCATCCAAAAGGAGCATTGTTGGCCGTCCCTCGGGATACAGGGACTCGTGATATAGTGCCAGGATTTCCCTTATAGGAAGCAGTTTCAGTAGCGGGTGATCTAGACTCAAGTATAGAACGCTTAGAGGATCTTTGCCCTCTTCAACGAGCTCAATGGCAATCTGCTGAAGCAAGGTCGTTTTTCCAACACGCCTTGGCCCGGATAGTAGTATTGCTCGGCGCATAGACGCATCTTGTAGGTAACCTCGACATGCCGAGTGCGCGAGTCGCCTGAATTCAGGCAAGAGGGGCTTTTTCCCGCCCCACCAAGGATTGAAGCCATTTAAGACCGTAACAATTTCAGACCGATCGAAGAAATCCATTTAATTGCACCTCAAATGTATTTCTTAGAAAATTTATGCTAAGTATACTTGGTATTTTTTTAAAATAAAAGCAAAATATGCTCTTAAACTGTGCTTTTCTTGGCTCCCGCTTCGAAAGAAATGGAGGACGCCGGGTCCAGAGAGCACCCTCCTTCGCCGAGGCTATGGAGGGCAGGGAGGAAAGAAAACAGAAGGGGGCCCCATTTGAATCCCCTCCGGGAACAAAATGGGGGACATCCTATAATGGTGCTGTCAAGAAGAAAATGAGCTGCTTGTAAAATCAACTGGTTAAGGACGCCCTATTATTATGGGCAAACCTCTTCTGTAAAGCTGCGGATAGAGCTCTATGGTTTTGTTCAGCGAGTCTCTCACCTATAGCGAATCCGGCACATAATCGTTACGTCTATCCGGCATATCCCACGAAAGGGGATCACCTATCATCCCTTATCCAAGTTGCAGGATTCAGTGAGAGGCCCTGTATTGTCCCGCACGAGGTCCAAGGATGGCCTCAACGTCCGTTGAACGGGCTCTCTCGCTGAAAGCGGAAAATCTATTCCTCTAAGTATAGATAATCAGGGTTAAAGAACTCTGCTTTCTTCATCAAGGTCCAGGCAATAATCAACAGCTTGGCAGCAAGTTTTACTCTCATTTTGGTCTTGATCCCTTTCTCCCTTTCTCTGCCACGAAGCTTATTGGTGTAATAAAGGATAAAGTGCCGGTTACGGCTTGAAGCAATATGAGCCGCCTGATACAGGGCATAGCGAAGATCCGCCTTGCCCTTTTTGGAAACTACAGGAGTTACAGTCTCTGATTTTTTTCCACTCCGCTTGGCGCTAAGGTCCCAACCGGCCATCTTCAAGACCTGTTTGCCATTATTAAAGCGAAAAGGATTGCCAATATAACCTAAGATCTTTGAAGAAACATCCGGACCAAAACCGGGAATACTTAGCAGATAGCTGTATTCAGCAAATTGTAAACAGAGCTCTTCAATGTTATCAGCAGTAGCTCTGGTGGCCTCTCTAATCTGTTGCAATTCTTCCACCATCACCTTCGCTTCAAACCCTACTGTTTCCCCCACATCGCAACCAATAGAGTCAACCGCTTTGTGCCAAATGGCCCTCAAACGCTCCTTCTGAATCACTGTGCCCCGACAGCCAGGAGCTACTAATTGGACAAAATCCTCATATTCCAAACCCGCAACCACAGAGGGATTTAAACACCATCTCACAATAGAGAGCATCTCAGATCCCCACCGCCTATAATACCTGTCCAACTCAGGAAAATATTGCGCCAGTAGATTGTTGCGGATACGCACCTTAATCCTATGCTCTTGCTTCTTTAGCGCTCTTTTCAATGCCAGCAAATTCCTTAGATCCCTCAATGCCGGGCTCGGATAATCGTAGTACATGAACTTGCCTTGACAGATCAGATCCGCTATATTCGCAGGGTCTTTCGTGTCATTCTTGTCCCACCGACCATCCAGCATCTCACGGTTGTACTTAACAGCCGCCCCTGAGATTAACACCACCTCACGAGCACACTTCAGTAAAAACTCTGCCAACGGCTTATGATAATTAGCTGTGGGCTCAAAACCAAATACCACTTTATCAAGTGAATGCTTCACTTTCTCCGCTTCAACATGCCTTAGCAGCTTCTCAAAACCCTCTATATCGTTTTTAAAAACCAATCGTTTCAAAACCGTCTTCCCTCTGGCCGTACCGAAAAAGGCATTATGCTTATCCTTGGCCACATCAATACCTACAACTAAATGCCTCTCAGAACCGCGAATCTCTTTTCTCAGTTGACGAAACTTCTCCACTCTGCTAATGTCAAATCCGTTCATGGGAAACCTCCTTGTTAAGTTAGTTTGTTTTGCTGACTTTCTTCTTAACAGGAGGTTTCTTATTTTGGTAGCTATTAAGAATTTTTTTCTCTTGCTACCCTCGGGGGTCTAACCCTCTTCCACACTGATATATAACGTCCATTGGTAAATCAGTAACGGCAATAAATGCTAGGATGCTTGGAGGCTAGGACGCTAGGAAGCTGATAGCAGAATTCAGGAGTCAGAGGAGATTTTGGGGACGATCTTTTCGAGTTCAGCGATTAGTGCGGGTAGGTCTTCATTCACCGTTGTCCACAGAATATCACGATTAATGTCGAAATAAGCATGGATCAGCCGGTTTCTCATACCGATGATATTTGCCCATGGTATCTGGGGTAATTCTTTGCGGCATTCATCCGTTATTTTATTCGCAGCCTCTCCAATTATTTCAATGCATTTAACAAGAGCCAGTTCCAACTGCCGATCGCTGTCGAGAGAGCTCCTGCTTTTGTTCTCGATGAAGGATCTTGCTTCCTTGGCCGCGTCCAGCATGTGGCGAAGACGTATTGCATCATCTCTCTGCATACTGCACCTCAGCTGAATCGACTACCTCCTTCCTGAAGTACCGACTGAGATCTTCGGGTGTTCTCATATCCACCTTACGACCAAGGAGCTCTGACAACTCTATCTCCATTCCTGCTAATCGTATAAAACCGGGAATGTGTTTAGAGTCGAATTCGACGAGTAGATCGATATCACTACTGGGTCCAAAATCCTCGCGAAGAGCAGAACCAAAAAGCGCAAGTCTCCGGATATGGTGCTTTCTGCAGAATCTCTCTATCTCATGCTTTGGAAGATCAATGGGTGATTTTTTCATTTTGCCCACATTGTGTCCTAATTTTGTTTAAATTAGCTTAATTTTCGTTAGTTTGTCAAGAGATTATTACCACTCACAGTTATTAGTTATTAGTTATTGGGAACGGAGCGAAAAGAGCACATGGAGCATTTATCATCGATCATTTGATACAAAAATGGAGGACGCCCTTTAGATTTCCACATTTGGGAAAATGGGCCGTTCATTAAATTGTAAGTTTCTGGGAAACGGGCCCTAGTTGAATCCCCTCCGGGGTGCGCTGGCGCGCAATTCAACGGGGTAAAGAAAGGGGGAAAGTGGATTACCTTACTAACCAAAACCACGGAATCTGTATTCAATGACACCCTCAGGGCAATTATCAACACAACTTCCGCACAGAATGCACTCTGTATTCTCCATGGACCCCTGCTGAACCATCTCCTCCACACCGAGGCTCATGGGACATTTTTTATCGCATATTTTGCACTGGACGCACTTCTCAGCTTCGGCTTCGAGCCGCAAGGAGGGCCATTTGAAGCGGTTTCTTATTTTTCTGGCAATGACCATAAAGGGGGCCATCCAGCAGATGTGATGGCAGAACGATCTCTTTCCAACCACATAGGCGGGCAGGATGATAAGGAGCAGAAAAAAATAAAATACCATGTGGTCGGTCGGTTGTGTTATGGAAATCCCTTTAGGGATATGGAAAAAGGGGTCCACTTTACTCAGACCCCCTGCCCGAACGGTGAAAATCACGATTATGCCCATCCATGGCACCCAGATGAGGTATTTGATCCAGTTACCCTTTCTGACCGATTTATTCCTGATGGATGAACTGATTTCCTGGATGCCTGCTCCTGGGCAAACCCACCCACAAAAGGCCCGACCAAGAAACAGGCCCACAAGAAACAGAAGAGAAAAAATGATGAAACTGCCCACAATCACCCCTTGTTTGGCACCCATAATGATAAGGACAGGGGAAAGGTAATAAATCGTAATGGGGAAAAGCAAAAAGGAGACCAGTATCCCGGTCTTTCTTATCTTCTGTCTTTTCTTCATAGCCCTATGACTCCCGTGGCTCTGGTTCTAAATGATGCGGCCCACCACCATATCAGAACCGGATTTCTTTGAAAACCTGAGACCAAAGGGGTCAAGCCCCGGTTGAATAGGTCCGCAGAGCGGAATTCAACAGGGTAAATCTGCTCTTGACTCTTGCTCAGGGCCACGTGGGCGGGATCTCCGCTTCGCTCCGACAAGCAGGCCCAGGGAAGGCAGTGGTCACTTATCAGGGCCTACTTGAACCTAATCTTTCCAACCTTATCTTTCAGAGTATTCCCATTACAGCAAAAATATTCACAGGGCAAACCTGTCATCACAAAAAAAGGATGAACCCTCCGGGAGGAAATATGAGGTTGAAATACATATTATTGTCGGTCTTATGCCTATTCTGCATAATTGCGTTCAGCAAGGCTTCTCAGGCCCAGAACCCCGAATCAGGCCGGAACGTGCCATACGGAAAAATCGGTTGGTCTACCTTCTTAAGGGGAGGTTATCTGCACCAGTTTAAAACTGATATCGATAATGGCGGCGAATTCAGCGTGGATCGGTTTTTTGTGCAGGGCGGTGTGACCTACTCGCCGCAAATTCGGCGAAGTGTTTCTCTGGCACTCGGTTACGGATACGATGGTTACGACTTCTCCGGGTCCGGCGGGTTTGGTGCTCTTCAGCCCTGGTCCAGCATCAACTCCTACCGGCTCAGCACCCCCGTGCGGTGGGGTTTCGACGACAAGTGGACCCTGTTTTTCATTCCCACACTACGCTTTACAGCTGAAAGTGGCGCGGACCTGGACGATGCCGTCCAGGCTGGTGGGTTCGGCGGTTTCTCTTATCGGTTCAGCGATCGTTTGACCCTGGGACCAGGCATCGGCGTTTTGACACAGATTGAGGATTCCGCCAGCGTTTTCCCTGTGCTTTTGATTGACTGGAAAATAACGGACCGTCTGAGTCTCAAGACGGGTCGGGGGACGGGTGCCACCCTGGGCCCTGGCCTGGCTCTCGATTGGCGAGCCTCGGAGAAATGGTCACTTTCTCTGGGCGGACGTTATGAAAGATTGCGTTTTCGCCTTGACGAGCAAGGCGTATCGCCCGACGGCGTGGGCGAGGACCGCTCGTTCCCGCTTTTCGCTGGTATCAGTTACACCCACAGCCCCCGGTTCCAGGTGAGTCTGATTGGCGGTGTCGAGGTGGGGGGAAAACTGAGCATCAGCGACAAAGACGGCAACGAGATCGTCAAAGAATCCTACGACACGGCCCCATTCATTGGATTGGCCTTTAGTTTGCGGCTCTAAAACAACCGAGAATAAAGGGGGCAAGCCTTTGAGGATTGATTATTGAGGATTGACGATTGGAAGTAGCCTGGAGCATGGAGCAGCCGCCTTCGTCAGGAGACTACGGCGGGCCAAGTAGAGCCCCAGTTAAACAGGCTCGCCCGGTTGAATCCCCCAAAGGGTGTCCGCGAAGCGGAATTCAACTGGGCAAGCGTTTAACGGGGTAAACATAGATAAAAATAGCTGATGAGCTGATGAGCAAGTATAGTTATCCGTTATAAGTTATTGGTTATTAAAAAAGAAAAGGGGCAAGCCCCTGTTGGATAGCTTACGGATTCAACGGGTAAAGGTGAGGGCATAGGCATGATGGAATCAAAGAGCTTGCACGCGATAAGACTCGATGGCCTCTTCAATGGCAGTACGAAGGGGTGTGTAAGTGATTCCCAATTCTCTTTCAGCCTTGCTCCCATCGGCCCTAGTTCCCTCTTTTACAGTCCGCATGCCCTCAAAGGCCATCCCCCACATGGGCGGTTTCTTGACCAAGTCGGCCAACCAGGTTAGGACCCTGGCGTTGAGGAGGACCACAGAATCAGGAAGCCTTAACTTGGGAGCGGGAACCCCAGAGATTTCGCTGACCAGTTCGTACATTTCCCTCGTGGATATTTGGTACTTCCCCGCGATGTATTTCTCACCAATGTTGTTTTCCTTGTCCGCTGCTCTGACAATAACCTCAACCACATCCCTCACATGCACAAACGTGAAGACAGAGTCCTCAAATGCCCTGGCCGGCGCCTCCCTTCGGATCAACCTTTTGATGAACTGTCCTGTAAATTTGGGGTCACCGGGTCCCATGACAGCCGCAGGATACACCACCACCAGGGGCAATCCCTTATTCTCGAAAAGCTCCCATGAAATGAGATCGCCTTCGTACTTGGTCTGGAAGTACTCGCGAATGGGGACTCCTCCGGCTTGCCGTAGATGCCGATCGTGCTCACGTGGACCACTTTGCTCACCCCTGTTTCTAAGGCGCTCTCCATCACCTTGCGGTGGCCTTTGATGTTGACTTCGGCGAAGACCTTTTTATCTGGCTCCCAAAAGGAATAGACATTGGCCAGGTGAATGACCCAGTCACAACCCTTCATGCCTGCCAGGAGCGAGTCCTTGTTGTTCACATCCCCCCTGACCATGGTAACGCCAAGTTTTTCCAGTTCCTGAACATTGCTCGTCTCTCTGACCAGGCAGAGCATTTCGTGATCAGTCTGGGCAAGCCTCCTGATCAAGTGAGTTCCGATAAATCCTGTAGCTCCGGTGATAAAAATTTTCATCTGTTTCCTCCATGGTAAAGTAAACGGGGACGCCCGGCCCAGAGGACATAACACCCTTCGACCACTTCGACTTCGCTCAGGGTAAAATGACAGACGACTGAAAAACAAATGATTAAAATGCTAACAAAAGAAAAGGCCCTATAAGACTCTAAAAATATCCATGGGATTTCTTTTACCTTTCACCTTGATGGATGGCAATTTCTCAACGGCGACATGCTTTGTAAGGCAGGCCTTGGTTGTCGCACTAATCAGGATGTCGGCCTCGAACTTCTTGGTTAATCCCTGAATGCGTGAGGCCAAGTTCACTGTGTCGCCTACCAGATCGTAGGCCAGCCTATCCGGGCTACCGATGTTCGCCGCAACCACGGGTCCACTGTGGATGCCAATCCCGTGGGCAAGCGGGGAGCTACCCTGCCCCTCGATCTTCTCATTGACCACAACCAGGAGTCGCCTCATCTCAAGGGCCGCCTCCAAAGCATGGCATGGGTGATCCTTTAGGGGTAACGGCGCACCAAAGACCGCGTAGATCTCATCACCCACATACCGCAGGAGGGAACCATGGTGCCGGTGAACTGCCGGAGCCATTTCAGTGAAGTAGTCATTGAGAATCCTGACCACGGCTTTAGGCGGCGTGGACTCCGTTAGCGGTGTAAAATTGCGCAGATCGGCGAACATGACCGTCACGTCCTTTATCTCGCCTTCCAGGGGTATCCGGCCTGAGAGGACCTCATCCCGAATCTCCTCATCCATGTACCTTCCAAAAGCCTCCCTCAATACGCGTTCCTGCTCTTTTTCCAGGTCTCGCAGTCGCTTCCTCTCCAGGCAGGAGTTAATCCTGGCTTTTAAAAGGACTGGATTAAAGGGTTTCCCCATGTAATCATCTGCCCCCATCTCAATGCAACGAGCCACAATGTCCTTCTCTTCCAGTGCAGAGATCATGATGACGGGAATTTCTCTCCATCTTTCTTCCTGCTTCAGTCGCTTGAGTAGCTGATAGCCGTTCATTTCCGGCATGAGCACATCCAGGAGTACGAGGTCAAACGACTCCTCTTTCATAATCTCTAGGGCCTGACGCCCGTTCTCTGCTGTTCTGATAATGTGGCCCTGCCGTTCAAGATGGCGGGTGAGAAGGTCACGATTCATCTCATTGTCCTCAACAACGAGTATGCAGCAGCGTCCAGCCACCACTGAAAGGACCTCTTCCTCCCCTAAAGGAGATATCCTGCTCACCACATCCTTCATTATGCCTGAGGTGTCGGCCACTTCATGTTCTTTACCCCCGAAAGCGGCTTTAAGCTTTGGTAAATGGATTATATCCTTGCTTAGCCTGAGAAAGTCTTTGGAAGCAGATAGAATCCTCTCAAGGTCAGGGATAACGGCTTCATGACCGACCTTCTTCACTCGTGCAACAAGCGATTCGCTGGTCCCTTTGACTGCCTCTAGCGGGGGTCCAATTAAATGCTTGAGTTTATCCTCAAGGTTCTCCCAATACTTGTCTCTTTCTTCTTTTGCCATGTTTGCGGGATCGAGGATCTCATTCAGAAGGGCGAGCGCTTCCTTTCCCCCTGAGCAGATCTTTTTGAGGTCGGGGATTAAAACGTCCTGCCCCAAATCTTCAGCATCCTCCATTAACATTTCACTGTAGCCGATAATGGCATTCAAGGGGGTGCGCAACTCATGGCGCACATTGGAAAGGACAATTCTTCGGGTGAGGCTAGAGTCGGCTTTCTGCGTCTCTTTTCCACCTGATGGCCGGGCCATTTTTCTGGGTCCGGTCCTTGAGGGCTTATTTTTCTTGCCGGTCATGTCATACCCTATTTATGTAATCAGGGCTTCAATCTTTTCCAACAATCGCTGAAACTCGATAGGCTTCGTATCATAGTCGTCACAACCCGCCTCAAGGGCTTTCTCCCGGTCACCTGTCATGGCATGGGCTGTGATGGCAATGACGGGGATGGCGGCTGTCTCTGGTGTTCCTTTAATTCGCCGTGTCGCTTCCCAGCCGTCAATCAAAGGCAGGCTCAAATCCATGAGAATCAAGTCGGGGCGTTCAGAGAGTGCCATGGTCACGGCCTCTTCCCCATCAACAGCAGTGCCCACGTCATAACCTTTTCTCTGCAGGCGCCGCATCAGCATGTCCCGGTTCATCTCATTGTCTTCAACGAGGAGTATCCTGGGCATCCGTCTCCATCTCCTTTTCCCGGGTTTTTCCTTGTGAGCGAATATCGTACTTTTGATCCCTTTGACGAAGGCACCGTTGCAGCAAATCACGCACATCATCGAGCAACTCTTCCCGGGTATATGTCTCTTTCTGAAGGACCTTCTGCACCTCACCGTTCAAACGGAGGCGCTCCTCTGAGGTGATATCTTTGGCCGTTAAGACGACGACAGGAATCGAACGCCAGACTTTGTGTTTGCGCAGCTCCGCAACAAGCTCGAAACCGTCCATCTCCGGCATCATGAGATCCAGCAGAATTAATGCCGGCTCTTGCTCTGCAATGCGTTCCAGGGCGACACGGCCATTCTCCGCCTCTGCCACGGTCCACCCCTCTTTCTCCAGCATGCGCCGCAACAGATGGCGCATGTTGGCATCATCCTCAACCAGTAGCACCTGGCAGGGGGCCGGGACTTTCGTGTACTGCTTTAAAACACTGACAAGGCGTTCCCGGTCAACGGGTTTGGTCAGGTAGTCTGAAGCGCCGAGGGAATATCCCTGGTTCTTATCGTCCACGACAGTGAACATGATGACCGGGATGTGGGCTAGCTCAGGATCCTCCTTAAGTGCGGACAGGACAGTCCAGCCGTCCATTTTCGGCATCATCACATCCAGAGTTATTGCATGAGGTCGCAGTTCTCTCGCCAGCCTCAGTCCATCCTTACCCCCTGAAGCGGTCTCCACGCGAAACCCTTCTTTACCAAGGAAACGCTTCATCAGGTCACGCACCTCCGGCTCGTCGTCGATAACCAGTATGGTGCCGCTTTCACGTGATACGGGCTTGACTAGAGTCTCGGTAGAAACCCTCTCTGCAATCCCTGGGATCCCACAATCAACGGGCAGTCGGATGGTAAATGTGGACCCTCCTCCATATCCGCTTTCCGCGGTCACATCTCCCCCCATCATGCGACAGAAACGTCTTGTGATAGCCAACCCGAGCCCCGTGCCACCGTAGTCGCCCCCCATCGGCGTGTGCGCCTGGGAGAAGGCCTGAAACAGACCTTCCATTTCCTCCTCCGTCATCCCGATGCCGGTATCCCGTACCTTGAATTTGAGCCATCTGCTGCCATCTTCTGTTTCCGGCGACACCTCCAGCCATATAGTCCCCTGCTCCGTGAACTTACAGGCGTTACTGAGCAGATTGAAGAGCGCCTGCTGCACCTTTGTCAGGTCGGCGTGCATGGCGCCCACATTGTCGGGGCAGTGGATTTTCAACAGGTTGTTGTTTTTATCTGCGAGGGGCTGGATGGTGCTCACAACATCCTGGATCATTCTGGAAACATCGAATGTCTCCAGGTAGAGCTCCATCTTGCCTGCCTCTATTTTGGAGAGATCGAGAACATCATTGATGAGCATCAAGAGGTGCCTGCCTGATGCATGAATTCTTTTGAGGTCGGAGACAAATTGTTCCTGCTCCAGCTCTTCGGCATCTTCCATCAACATCTCGCTATAACCAATGATGGCATTGAGTGGCGTGCGCAGCTCGTGGCTCATACTGGCCAGGAACGCACTCTTCGTACGATTGGCAGCTTCAGCGGCTTCTCTGGCCTCCTCAGTCGCCTTGTACATCAAGGCATTGTCAAGGGCTATGGAGGCGATCCCGCCAAACCGGTTCAAAAGCTCAATTTCCTCCTCGCCAAGGGTGCGGTCTGAGTATTTACCCAAGTTGATGGCGAGAACGCCTCCCACTTGGTTGCCTGATTTAAGCGGCACACCCATTGTGGCACCTATATCATCGTGTTCGAATTTTTTTGACAGGCCGGACCATGTTGAATAGTCTTCAACGATCAAAGGGCGCCCGGTTTGCCAAACCTTCCCACACAAGCCTTCCCCCCGTTCCAACCGCGTACCGATCCTATGGGCAAAATTTCCTGTACCCACTTTCAGTTCTAGTTCATCCGTCTCGGGTTCCACCAGGTATATGACACCATCGGATGTCCCCAGCAGTTGTGCCGCCCGGGCGATGAGAGCTTTGAGCAAATCGTTCACATCCAAGCGCTTGATCAGGCCCATGGTCGTTTCATGTAAGGCGGATAGATACGCGTTCTGCCGCTTGAGGACTTCCTCCGCACGTTTGAGCTCTGTAATATCTTCCAGGATGACTAACTGATTCCCTTCTGGCAGGGCGACAGGCCTGAAAAGGACTGTTTTTTCGGAACCGTCTTTGCAGGCCACCTCGAACGTACGAGGAATGGACCGGCCGACACCTATCTCTTCCAGGTCAGACTTCCAGGTTTCAATGATTTCCTCGCGAATTTCGGGATCAGGGAAGGCCCTCCGGAACCACTGCCAGCCTGATGATACTTCATCTAAATCGTAGCCAAACATGTCCACAAAGCTGGGATTGACATAATCGTACCTACCGTCTGGACGAATCAGTACAACACCTAGGGGTGATTCCTCCACGAGTTTCCTGAATTGCTCCTCACTCTTCCGTAAGGCCACCTCCGCGCGCTTGCGCTCTGTCACATCTCGAATAACACCCTGGAACCCGATCTTTTGACCTTTTGCATCTCTCATGAGAGAGGCTGAAGCCTCTACGTACCGTTTGGTTCCATCTTTCCTTACGATCTCCCAACTGAAGTCCCTGAAAGGAAAGCCTGTTTTGTATACCCTGTTAAAGGCTTCATATCCTGCTTTGGCGGTCTCTGGGTCCGTGAATTCGCGTAAATGCCGTCCAGTCAACTCAGTTTTGGGATATCCGAAGATCCTGCAGATAGAATCATTGAAGAATGAAAGGTGCCCTGCAAGATCAATCTCGTAGTAACCCTCTTCAATGCTTTTGAGAATGTTTCGATATTTCTCCTCGCTCTGCCGTAAAGCCTCTTCTGCCGCTTGACGCTCTTCATTTTCTTGCCGCAGTGCCTTATTCGTTTCCGCCAGTTCAGCCGTTCGTTCCCTGACCCGACTCTCCAATTGATCATGGGCCTCTTTGAGCGCCTGCTCCGCTCGCTTTCTTTTGGTAATGTCTCTGGCAATACCCCGAAATCCTATGGGCTGACCTTTCAAATCCTTTATGAGAGACACAGAGGTCTCCACATAACACTTGGCCCCGTCTTTCCTCATAAGCTCCCAATCGAAGGCCTTGGTCGCTTGACCGGTACTATAGAGCTTGTTAAAGGTACGATAGACCTTATTGGCATTCTCTTCATCCATGTACTGTCGGTTATTCATTCCCATTAACTCATCTCTAGAATATCCGAGCATTCTGCACATGGAATCATTGAAAAAAGCAAGGTTACCGGCAATGTCCACCTCGTAATAGCCATCTTCAATGCTCTCAAGGATGGTTCGGAATTTCTCCTCACTCGCTTTGAGGGCCTCTTCTACCCGTCTTCGCTCAGTGACATCTTCAGCAAAACCTTCAATGAAAAGAATTTTTCCTTTGGGGTCTTTCACAGACCTTTCGCTCAGTGAAAGCCAGATGATCGTCTTGTCCTTTCTGTACACTTGGGTCTCAAAATTAAAAATCTTGTCCTCTTTCATTAACCTCTCGAGTAATTTATCCCGGTCTGTTGGCCTGACATATAACTGATGGCCGATATCTGAGACGCTTGTTATCAATTCCTCCTGATCTTCATATCCAAGAATTCTAGCCATGGATTGATTGGCATACAGATAGCGCCCTTCGGGTGTGGTTTGAAAAACACCCCAGACAGCGTTTTCGATAGTGCTGCGATATTTCTCCTGTACGGTCACCACTTCCTGCTCCGCACGCCTGCACTCGATGACTTCTTTCTCAAGCTCCTCGACCCTTTTTTCTAGCTCTTCGTATGTTGGATTTGTACCCATCAAGAAATCCTCCAGTAGCCTAGCAAACAAATGGGTTCATACCAAAAAGCGGCAAAAAACGAAGCTGAACTGCATGTGATGGGGCCTCAACGATGTCACGTTCGCAAGCCCGGCCATCTTTTTGAAAGAGAGATATATGGTATAGGTGGATTTCATGAAGAAACACTAAAATGCATGGCTTTTTCCGCCCTCATCTCACGATGAGTTGGACCTTGTCGAAAAGATATAGACTCCTAACAGAACAGTCGTTGTCATGTTAGGAGCAAGGTAGGCACATTTTGAGGTGCGTCTCCATGATGTAACCCCTATCCCTGCCTAGAGGTTTTCGGACGGAAGGAAAATCTTCGTTAAATCAACAACAAAAAGGGTTTTACGTCAAGGGAAATCGCGTTTCAGAATGACCCCGAGGCTAAGATTTTGCCCTTGGTGACCATTTAGAAACGCCCCCCATATTGTGGTTGGTTTTAGCAGTCAAATCGCAAGATTGGTATGCCAGTGAAGTACCTATAGTATTATCCTCTTTTCTAAGTAGTTTTTCTATCCGTAATAACACCTAGTATATTCTAAGTAATAATACCTGCACTGTGTAATTTACGGGACCTTGTTGACCCCGGTTAAATGGCCTTTTGGTATTGATTATTGACGATTGAATATTGAAATAAAAGAGGCATGGCACATAGCGCATAGAGCATGGAGTGAGGAGTGACAGGTGAGCAATGAGGAGGGAGACACCTCTAGGATTGATTATTGACGATTGACGATTGGAAGTAGCCTGGAGCATGGAGCATAGAGCATAGAGTGACTAGTGACGAGGAAAAAAGGGAAGGTTGAGGGATTGATTATTGATGATTGACGATTGATGATTGAAATCAGGGCGAACAGTCGCCTTGTTTGGGCTTGAGTGCGTCAGAAATGACGTCTTTAAGGAGATGGCGGTCACCGTCAGCAATTTTTGCAAAGTAAAAGCCCATCCCGGAGACAATACCCCTGCGTACAGCAATATCGAAATTTGACCATATCAACTGACCTTTCGTCTGGACAGGGTTTTGATTGGGAGGCGTCAAGATCATCTGGTAAAAACCATTTCCATTCAGCCTTTCCTCGCAGTGAAGAAAAAAGCCAGTATCCGTTACGATTCTTGTTTCTCCACTTATTACGCTTTGACCGGTGACTATCGTAACGGGCCATTCGACGAGTATTCTGGAATGCCCAGATTCTTCCATATCTTTAGCCAATATGTGACCTCCCGCTTGGCAGTTAGTATTTAACAGGCCTTGGTCTGGACTAACTTCTTAACCTCCGTACAAACCTATAATTACATGTACCGACGTGGCGATTGAATTCAGGTGACCCATAGGAGTGAGATGATAGAATTTGAATCCAGAGCGATCTAATCAGAGGAGAACTCGGAGATTCTTGTAACTCTCCAGGTGGCCATTGTTCCTAAAAAAAACACAAGCACTATAAGGCAAATCAGGACCATAGAATCTATCAAAAAGCAAGCACTGCCTAGCTTTGCGAGTAGGACAAACTCTGCAGCCATAATATCACCCCCCTTGCTTAGCATTGATGTCTTTACCCCCAGGCGAGTAAACATAATCGCCCACTAGCTGTATATTGCAAGAACAAGACCGCCAAAGCTAGCCAATGAATTGCCTTTAAATTCCAAATGGCTAGCTCAAGTCGTTCAGGTCATCAGGTTATGTGGATTGACACTAAAATGTGCAGGGTGGATAGATTTTTGTACATCTCTGGGCTGGCTGCCATTGAGAAAGAAGGGGAAAATATAAGTTGGTCGGACACAAAAACAGGGCCAAATGTGATGACCCCTGCCAGTGGTGCTTTTCGATTCTATGTAATGCCCTCGGTATCAGACAAAATTCCAGTTGTTTAGCGTTTTCTAAGGTTCCCAATACCCCAATCTTTGAGGATTATATCCTTATCGACTATCAGTTCATGCTTGCCCTCTCTCCATTCCTTAAGGCACATAGCCAATGTCTGTCGACTGACTCTGCGTCGGGATACTTCCTTTTTCCACGCATTCTTTACCCTCTGGGCGATCCCCATCTTTCTGGCAGCATAATAAGTGACAGATGTTTCATCCTCCCTCACCTTGCTCATCACCCCCCCAAGTGATGTTTCATTCAATCTTACGGGCTTAAACCAAATTGTAGTACCCTCTCCCTCAAAAAATCAATCAGTAGAAAGTATGATTTTTTCCGGTCTTTCGCATCAGGGTGAGTCTAATTTTTCAAGGGTCTCATCCAACTTGATCCCAAGCGTATAAAAACCCTTGTACTTCGAATCCTTTATTTGGGTTTTATGCCTCACGGTTCCACTTACTTTGATCATGGCCGTTGAGGCATATAGTTCCAGCCCCTGCAATTTGTCTCCCTCTTTTACGATGTCAAGCAGGTCAAAGTCCTTCTTGGTTATCAGCACCCCCAGACCATCAGGTGAACGGTCAATGATCTCCAGCTTGTAGGTTCTATCCTTTTTATTCTTTAACGTGAACACGGCGTTGACAAAGTCCGGGATTCTCTTACCGTCCCTGTCATAGCCTCGTCTCTCCTCGATCTTCAGGGCTTCCGGAAAACTCACAATCAAGCCAATATGAGGGTACTCGGTGCACTTGCCAAGATATTTTGCGTCGAACTGGCAGGGTGTGCCTCTTAGTAAGAATTCTATGACTATTTCGGGAGATGACTTCATCAGCGTATTGCCCGTATCCGGAACCAAATTTTCTATGATCAATTCGTGTCCTTTCCCAATTTTTGAAAGAATATCTCCATAGTTGACCTTAATGATCCTGGAGGTAAACGGGGCTGTCTCTCCCTCAATTTGAATCGTGATTTCCCGCTTACGAGAAATCAGGAAGCCAATGACCTCTCTTATTTTTTGCTTTGTCTCCACAATATACTGAGTCATAGGCATTTCTCTTCTCAAATAGGGCTGGCAGGTTCGACCCTACATATTTATTTTTCTAAGATGGATAGACCAACAAGATAGTTTCCCCTAAATCTCCCTTGATCATCTTTGGTGAT
>SMTZ1_10004786_pt1 | contig 17724 bp, 21 predicted proteins | sample DeeMarSWOR136_30_FD_25667 | JGI IMG/M metagenome (IMG submission 25667)
CCATCCAGACCAAGGACAAGTACGTGCGCATGGAGGCGGAGAGGCAGGCCGTCAACAGCCCTGTGCAGGGCCTCATCGGTGATTGGAAGGCCATGGTCATCGTCGAGATCCACCAGAGCTTCAAACGTAATCAGGTGCGGCTCGTGGGTGAGCACCACGACGCCGTGCTGACGCTGGTGAAAAACGAATGCATCGACGAGTGCGTGCCGAAGATGCTGAAGATCGCTGAGTCACCGAAGCTGCTCGAAACTTTCAAAATTAAACTGACTGTCCCGATGGAAGGCGAGGCTGAACTCGGCCCATGGGGCAAAGGAGAGAAGTACGATGTCGCCGCTTGAAGACATGATCCAACAACAACAGAAGCTGGTGAACAAGGGCCATCAAGTTGACCAGATTGAGTGCGCTGCCCAGATGCTGATCGCTGCCACGCTCGGCGAGATCCGTGAGCAACTCGAACGCGTCAACGAAAACCTGATGAACATCGAGGTGAATGTCCGTGCAAACAATTAGCTTCACTGAGGTCGGCACATACCGACGGTGCCCCAAGAGCTGGGAGTACAAATACAAGCAGGGCTTGAAGCGCAAGCTCAAGCATGTCCGGTTGCTGCGCGGCGAGATCCTGCATGAGATGCTCAACGCGTACATCAACACCAAGATCCATGGCCTGAAGTACGAGGGCGAAGATCCGTGGGACATCCTCGAATACTACGCTGCAGAGTACGGCAGCTACTTCGAGGAAGAGAAGGAACTGCACGGCGATATCATCGGTGATTGCGGCAAGATCTTCGAGGGCTACCTGCGCAAGTACAGGCGTGACACGCTGACGTACGAAGCCAGCGAACTGGAGATCCGCCTCGACCTGAGCAAGCTCGGTAGTGGTGCACTGGAGGTCGAGTTCGTCGGCTTCATCGATAAGATCGCACGCGATCCACAGAAGCGCCGCTGGGTGATGGACCACAAGTTCGTCAAGTCGATCCCTACCGCTGATGATCGTTTTAGCGAACTGCAATTGCTGCTCTACGTCTGGGCATACGGCATGCAGAACCCGAAGGAGAAGCTCGACGGCGTGTGCTGGGACTACGGCAGGGCCAAGGCACCCACGGAGCCCGAAGTGCTCAAGAACGGCTCCCTGAGCAAGCGGAAGAACCTTGACTGTGACCCCTACACCTACCGGCAGGCCATCAGGAAGAACGGCTTGGTGGAAGCCGATTATGAGGATATGCTGTCGCTCCTCGCAGGCAAGGAGGACTCGTTTTTTGAGCGCGTGTTCCTCCCCACCCCCAACACCGACATGATCGTGGAGGTAGTCAATGACTTCCTGCAAACGACAGCTGAGATTCAGGCCAAGCGTGACGACGGACGATGTGCACGCAGCATGTCGCCATTCAACTGTGCAACGTGCGAGTTCCGTCCGCTATGCGAAGCCGAAGGGCGCGGCCTCGATGCAGATTTCGTGAAGAAGTCTGAGTACGAAGCGCGAGGAGGAAACAATGGCTCTTAAAAAACGACCTACCAAGAAGAAGGTGCTGGGCAAAAAGCGCGTCAAGAAAACAGCGTCCAAGCCTGCGCCCACGACCTCGATCCTCGACAGGATCAAACCCGTCAGCGAACTGGAGACCAATCTCAACATGCTCGTGTACGGTCGCTCAGGCACCGGCAAGACGCATTTCGGTTCGACGTTCCCACGCCCCAGCCTGTTCATCGACACCAACGAGCGGGGCACTGAGACCATCGCTCAAGAGGAAGGCATCGACGTCGTACGTGTCACGGAATGGCAGGAAATCGACGAGCTGCTCTGGGCACTCAAGGACGGCATGGAGTACGAGAGCATCATCATCGATCAGGTGACCAACTTGCAGGACATCGGCATGCACGAAGTGCTGCGCAAGCAACGCAAGGGACGCGACGAAACATTCAGCCAGCGCAACTGGGGGCAGCTGTCTGGCATGCTGAAACAATTCATCTCTGACTTCCGAGATCTCTCGGATCAGTACAACCTTCTCATGATTGCGCACGAGCGCATCGACGAACCCGGCGACGAAGATGCAGAGGAGCGCATCGAGCCGAACATCGGTGCGCGCGTGATGCCGTCTGTCGGCACTTTCCTCGACGGCGCAGTCGATGCCATCGGTTGCACGTTCATCAAAGAGCGCTGGGAAACCGAAGGGAGAGAGGAAGTGCGGCACGTGGACTACTGCATGCGGATCGGTCCACACGCATATTATTCAACCAAGATCCGCAGACCAGTGTCCGCTGGTCCGATCCCGGAGCTGATCGTCAACCCGACGTACCAGAAGATCAAGGATCTGATCACGGGCAAAAAACCGAAACGCAAGAAGGTAAGGAGAAAAGCATAATGGCAACGCGCAAGAAAAGGCCTGCCAAAAAGGCAGCGTCTAAAAAGACGTCACGCGGGCGTCGGGGCAAGAACGTCGTCTCAGTCGATTTCACAGACGTTGAGTCGGGTGGTGGTATCCCCACGCCTGACGGTTACTACGTCGCTGAGATCTCAAGCGCCGAACAGGAGGTCAGCCAGAGCGGCAACGACATGATCACTGTCGTCTGGAAGACCAACATCGGCTCCAGAGTTTACGACCGGTTCGTTCTCGTGCCTCAGTCGCTGTGGGTGCTGCGTACGGCACTGGAGTGCATGGGCTACGACGTACCGGATGGCCCCATGGACTTCGATGTTGATGATCTGGTCGGCAACAGCTGCGGCATCGAGATCACCAACGAGGAGTACGAGGAGAAGGATCAGCCTCGCGTGACGGGTTACCTGCCTGTCGAAACTGCAGAGCAGTACATCGAAGAGGCAGGCGGCTCCTACGCAGACGAGGAGGAAGAAGAGCCAGAAGAAGAAGAGGAGGACGAGCCCGAAGAGGAAGAAGAAGACGAAGAAGACGAAGAAGAAGAGGCTCCACCCCCCAAGAAGAAAGCGCCCGCCAAAAAGGCAGCTTCGAAAAAGGCACCTGCGAAGAAGAAGGCCTCCAAGAAGAAAGCCAAGAGCACGGCGCTGCGTCCCGGCGCTCGCGTCATCTTCGAAGACGAAGACGGCGAAGAGTTTCAGGGCGTGATTGAGGGCATCGAAGACGACGTCGCAATCGTCGTTGACGATGAGGAAGGAGAATGGGAAATCCCGCTGGCTGAGCTGAAGAAGGCGTGATTCGGACCCAACTCCGACCCTATCAGGAAGAGGCTGTCGCTGCGGCTCGTCCGCACGACGGCTTCTGCCTGTTTCCAGAGCAACGCACAGGGAAGTGCCTTGTCTCGCTCGCGATAGTCGATGAGCGTAAGCCTGACATCTGCATCATCGTCTGTCCGAAGAAGGCTGTAAAAACGTGGGATGACCAGATCGACGAGCACCTCGTGAACGACTGGGACTGCGAGTTCTACATCATCACGTATCAGGAGCCTGTGAAAAATTTGGAAGTCCGCAAGATGTGGTATGGGTGGACGACCAAGCTGCAGAAGGAAGGCAAGAACATCATGGTCATCGCCGATGAGGCGCACATGATCAAAAAACCCGGCACTGCCCAGTCGCGCTTTGCCCGAACATTAGCCAAGCGCGCAAAGACACGACTGGCTCTCACAGGCACACCCTTCGACAAAGGTTACGAGCAGGTGTGGGCCATCTTCGACTTCATCGGTCACAAGGAGATCTTCGGCACCTACGAGAATTTCAAGGAGCGGTACGTTGTCTACAAAATCAAAGAGCGCAAAGACGGACGCCAGTACCCGATTCTCGTCGGATACCAGAACGAGGAAGAGATCCTCGAATACATCCACGACTACAGCTACCGCATCACGTTCAACGAAGCGCGTCGTTCCATGGGAAAGTCCCCAGTGCGCGTCCGCAGGCGCAAGGTGCGTTTCAGGCTTGGGCGTAAGGCACGTGCGATCTACCAAGAACTAGAAGAGGACATGGAAACCACCATCGACGAGTTAACGGTGGGTGCTCCGCTACCGGTCACACTGCCGCAAAAATTGCAGCAGGTCTGTGGTGGTTTCCTTTTACATCAAGAGCGCATTCCGGGACAGCGGAAGCGCAAGAGAACAATCATCCCGTGTGGTACCGAAAAGCTCGACCGCATGATGGGACTGCTCTCAGGCTTCGCTCAGGAACGCGCAGTTATTTGCTGCAGATTCACGCATGAGATCGACGCCATCGCAGCTGAGTTCGAGAGGTTCGGCTGGACTTACAAAATCATCGATGGGCGCAATGAGTGGGATGGCGAGTTCGATGTCGATTTTGTTATTTTGCAGGTGAAGAGCGGTTTGGGCTTCGACCTGTCGCAGGCGAATGCGTACGTTTTCTATAGCTGGGACTACAGCTGGATCACGTTCGATCAGTCGCGTTTTCGCATCATGAACATGGAAACCACCAACTGGGTGTACTACTACTTCATGATGGCGGAAGAAACCATTGAGGATGACTACTATGAAGCGGTTGCGAAGAAGAAGGACTTCGCGGAACTCGTCCTCGACCGGTACCGTAAAAAGAAGGTACAAGAGCGTCGAGGCCCAAATAGCCGAGGTGCGCGCAGAGTTCGCAAAACCCGTCTCCTCGCGGAAGCGCCCTATAGGTGAATCGAAAAAATAGTGTGCAGTATTTTTTTCGGAAATCGGTTTTATGAACGAATCGAATTTGTGGGAGTGGCTGAGAGACGTTGCCCTACCTCTGGGGCAGTACTCTCGCATTGAGTCCCCAGATACCGCGCCGGGATTTCCTGACGTCTTTTACCAGCTGCCCAGTGGATCTCGGGGAGCACGAGGCACCAAGGAGATCGTACCCATCCCCGGCATGGGTGTTTGCGGAACCATCGAGCTGAAGTGCAACATGCGCCCTGCCAAGGTGCCCTTTCCCGACGAGGATAGAGGGCTGCATCAGTCGCAGCTGCGCTGGATTCGGGAGAACTACAAAGAGGGCGGGATGGTCATGATCATTGCGGAAGTGCCCGGAGTGATCTACATTATCCACGGCAAGGATGCCGAGAAATTCAACGGGGCTACGCACGAGGAGCTGGCAGAGATGGCATGGGACACGATCTCTCGGGACGATCCCAAGACTGCTGCTACCATCCTCGACGCCATGCTCAGGGTGCCGGGTAACTACCGGCTTTTCGCAGAGTACTACTGAGGAGAACACTATGTACGGAAATGAAATCGAACGCGCAGACGTTGGAGCCTGTGCAGTGCGTACGCCTACCGTCACCGAACGACTCCAGAACGAGAAGAAGGAACTGGAGCTGCGCCTCGAAGCGGTCAACGGTCTGCTCGATGATCTCGAAGCCAACCCGGAGACCAAGAGCATCCTCGACAAGCTCTCCCAGCTGGGGCACAGGCTCTACTGATGCGCAACTGCACCTACCTGAACAAGCATACGGTCGAGTGCTGCACTGAGTGTGGCCTCGGCATTGATTTCTGCCAGTGCGTGGATGCGGACGGTAAAGCAGAGCACCGGCTGACCAGTCCTGATGGTTTGGTCATGAAGATGATCTCTGACGAGCTGGCTGCAGCACGTGAAGCCTTCCCCAAGACCACCCACATGCTCGCAGCACTGGTGGAAGAGGTAGGTGAACTGTCGCAGGCACTGATGGAGCATGATCGGCAGCAAGGAACCAGCGTGCAGGAAGTACTGCGTGAAGCCATTCAAGTTGCAGCCATGGCCGTGCGTATTGCCGTCGAAGGTGACGACAACTTCCTGTACGAGTTTCCTGTGATTGAAGACGATCTGCCGCGTGGTCCTGTTGGAGGACAATACCAATGAGGTACGACCGCGAGCGCATTATAAAAATCATCGACAAGATGCTCGATGACGCACGGAGAAGAGGCATCTACCAAACCGATGAGTGCATCAACGAACTTGAGAAGCTCGTCGGCGACGTAAGAGCCGAGGCAATCAGCCACACATGGACGGAGGCCTGTTCAGCCTACAATCGTGGTTTGGATCCCCGCAACGTTACAATCCCTCAGCTCGTGCTGAAGGCGTCGGAGGATCTGAACCCCAAGAGGGAGTGACATGGTCTCGTGGTGGTGGTTGCTAGTCACAGCGGTGATCTTTCAGATCATCGGTTTTTTCACCTGCTGTCTCTTCACGGCGTCAGCAAGAGAGGAGGAGATGTATGAGCAAGAAAGACGAAGACGAGAACGTCCAGCCGGAGGATCCCCAAGAGACTACAGCGACTGGTAGCGACGACGGATCCGAGGACGCCCCGGAGCTGGGGATCTCGGTCGGTGTCGAAGGACCGAACGTAATTATTCTGTTCAGTCAGAGGCTTACGACGGTCGGGATGCCTCCTGAAGCAGCCGAAACTATGGCGAATGCCCTGATGGAACACGCTGCATCAGCACGGGAAAACCGTGATGAGGGTTAGGCCCTTTACACACAAGCGGAAGTGTGTATACTGGGGGCGAGTTCAACACTGGAGGTAGGACACATGGCGATTCCCGCTGCCCACAGCGACAGCGTAGGCGCGCAGATGGCAATGATGCGCAAGCGCGGCTGGAAGAAGTGCAAGAACCCGGAGTGCGGCAAGCGCTTCGAGGGTCTCACTATCACGCATTACTGCTCGGACGAGTGTCGTTTCCGGGCCGCATACCTGCGACGCAAGAAAGGAAAATAAACCATGGCGTTTTTGAAACAGCACCGTAAGGCAGAGCTGCAGCTCGAAGGTCGGAAGCTGATCGGTAAGTTCAGCATCAGCCTGACCAATCAGGGCGACAGAGAGGTGATGATCGAGTTCGTCAACGAGGTGCGCAAACAGCTCCGCGAGTTTGACCCCAGCAAGAAAAAGGTCGGCGCGAAGAGGCGCACCAAGAAGAAGGCCTCCCTCAAGAAGGTCGGCGCGAGACGACGGTGATCATGGTCGATCTAGAGGGGACGCTGAGCGATCACAGTGATCGCTTGGCGACTCTTCTGGAGAATGAGGAGAAGTACCAGAAGCGCGACCGTACTGCGTGGAAGGAGTACTACAAAGGCCTCATCAACGACCCCCCTCGATCACACATCATGGAGCTGGTGAAAGAGTACATCGCAGAAGACATTCGCCCGCTCATCTACAGCACCCGATTCATCAACAAGTACAAACACGAGGAAGAGTGGCTACGCCTGCATGGCCTGTGGGATCACGTTGAGCTACTGCAGCGACAACCTCATCAGACACAGATCAAAGGACCTGAGTTGGTGCTGCAGTGGGTACGGGAACACGATCCGATCTTCATCGTCGATGATCGGGAAGAGGTACGAGATCTCGTACGTGGATTGAACTTAGCCTGCGTGGCTTACGCCCCGGAAGCATTCCTCAATCTGGAGGAGATATGAATACAATCCACTGCGTCGATGGCTGGCTAGGACATCTCTGGAATACAGACGGCACCTGCAAACGAGGGTGCGGCGCTACCGGTAGAACCCTTGTCGCCTCGACATTGGCGGACGCCCAGTCCCACGTTGAAGCGCCCGTGCTAGTCCACCCTGCTGGTCGGATTGACCAACACGGTTCGGTGCGCCACCGGCTCCGGCTGGTCCGGGGATTCCGCGCCTAGGACGATTCATCATCATCGCCCGCTGCAGGTAACCACGCATGTTCGGAGGCACCTGTGGCCCACCACGCACGAACGGCTCTTTCCCCGGCGGAGGGGTGATAGGGCCACCACGAGGATCGTAACCGGCAGGCTTCATCGGCATGCGACGCGTCATCATCGGCGGGCGCATTGCCGGTCTGCCCGGTCCCCCGGTTACCTGTTGCAACGCACCCATAGGAGGTACGCGACCCATGGGAGCACGAGCATAGCCACCCAGCTGGAAACCAACAGGACCGCCGCGAGCTTGTTCCATCTCTTCCAGCTCTCGTTCGGTTCGCGTCCTGCGATCCTCCTCTGATTTGAAGAGGCCGCTGAACCAGCCGGTGTCCTCCTCTTCTTCGGCCTTGGCTTGCGGGGGCGGGGCAGGATCGACATGATGCTTGCGCTCCCAGACTTTCCAGCGAGCAGAACCTTCCGGGTAGGGGTTGGGTCCTTCAGCATGACCGGGGCGTTTCACTTCGCCCCCTTCCTGATATCGACTCACGGCTCCTCCTTCGGCTGATCCGAGTATCTGCTCAAGGCGTGCTCGATGCTCCAGCAACGCTCGTGAATAGTCTGTGTCCCTTCCTGCCCTGCGATCAGGTGGCGTGTAGGGCGTGGCTGTCGGCGGCACGAGACCTCCTCCCGGAGGCAAACGTCCCGGTGGGATAATCCTGTCGCCCGGATCTCCTCCCGGAGGGGGCTGACCTACAGGAGGTCGTCTGCGTCCACCACCCCTGCCCCCTCGACGACCACGCCGACCTGTCGAATAGTAGGGGGTGCCATCAGGGTTGAGCGCACCTTCGGAAGTATCAATCGAGGTGCCTACCATGGCGTCCTGACCGGGGATGCCAGAGTCTCCGAGGATGGTGGCTTGAGGTGGGTACCAGATCAGCGATTTGATATCGACGCCTTCACCTGCAGTCTTGTCGGACGTCCACCCCTGCTCCCTCATCTGCGCGATCCAGAGCATCTTGGCGAGGCTGCTGTCGCCCGGAATGTCTTTCCATGACACAGGACCTCCCTCTTGGAAGCGCAGTCCCGGTGCCATGCCTCGTTGGATGATGTCACTCATCGGTGCGAGTCCACCTTCCCACATGCCCTTGCGCTGATCCGCCTTCATGAACTCGCGAGCGACTGCCTGCGACGGTGGGTTCTTCATGCGAGACGGCTTCCACCCGTGCGCGATAGCACGCATGAATCGAGCTTGCTTTGGCGTCTTACTAGGCATAACGCCTCCTGTTCATTGGTCGTGGTACTGATGCAGCGGCAAGACCACCCTCTGCAAAGTACCCTCTCGGGCTACCGATCCCCGGCATCCTCAGTGATCCCGGCATGGGAGGGCGCGATATCCTTAGCTCAGGTTGGAACTCGTCATCCGCCTCGGCAGCTGCAGTGTTTATCGCTGCGGTCATCAGCGCCCCTGTCCCGCTCAGCCCTCCTGCGAACGTTGCACCTGCAGGAATAGCCGACGTCAGTGCACCTGTTGTTGCCCCTGTCGCTGCACCGGCACCGGCACCCATCATGGGACCTACCATTGCGCCGAGTGCACCTCCAGCATAGATCGATGCAATGGTCGCAGCAATCTGATGCGCCTGCATAGCTTTCTTCGCAGCTTTCGGATCACCCCCTTGCTCAAGGTAATCGACGTACCGCTGCTTGGTTGGTCCGCCCATCTGGCTGATGATCGGATCCAGATCCTTGCCGGTGAGTTCGTTCCACACCTTCGTCTGGGCGGGATCGATGGCACCTACGAAGGCTCGCCACGGGTCAGACTTGAGCTGATCCCACATGGCACCAAAGTTGTACTTCTCGAAGTCGTAGCCCAGTGCGTCCTTGGCTTTGTCTTCGAGCTTCTCGATGTGGCCGAACGGATCCAGAGCCTTCTTGTGGTACTTCTCGACGCCGAGTTCTTTCCGCGCTTTCTTCTTGATGCCAAGAGGATCTGTGATGGTGTCGAACACACCCATTACTCTTCCACCTCCCCGGTGCGACCGTCGATGATCGCATTGTCGGGCTTCGGTTTGATCAGTGCGAGGATCGAGGACATGACCTCCATCTTCGTCTCGTCACGCAGACCAATCGGAGCATCCATGTCACCTCTGTGTGTCGTCTCCTTACGTTCGGACCAGTTCTTACGCTGCCGGTTGGTGAGCCACAGCTTGATTGCCTGCACGTCAGGCTTGTAATGCTTCTCGACGGTGTGCGTCATGATGTCACCGTCCCACATCATTACCTTCTCTTCCTCGTGCGAGTAACCCGTCGCCGTTTGGAACAGTGCATTGAGCACTGCGGCATCTGCATCGGTGTAGCCATCTTCAACCGCTTTCTTGAACTGCGGATACTGCGCCTTCCAGATCCCCATCTGCTGACGACTGATGTCGAACAGCTCAGAGATGTCGTCTTCGTCGAAGCCGTTCATCATGATCGCGCGGATCTGGTCAGGGTAGTCAGGCAGGAACACCCGACCTCCGGCCTTGATCAGCTGACCGTGTCGGTTCCTCGCCTTGCGGTTGATACGCTTCGCTGGCATTAGGGTTCCTCTTCTACCGTGGTAGTCTCAAGCGTTTCATCAGGACCCATGCCCAGCATCTCCAGCAGACGAGCGCCAATGCTTTGCTGGTTCTCGGTGTCTCCGGTCGCGGCTTCGAGCTGCTCCATCATGCCCGGAGCAACGCCGGGGAGGGGGCTCTTGCCCATGGCGTCCAACAGACCGGGCGATGCATATACCATGTCGTGTTCATCAACAGCACCCCATTCCTGTGCAGTCATGCGACCACCTGCCATAAGCATTGGCGTGATCTGTTGCATGATCATGTCCTTCATGGCCGGATCGCTCTTGATGTGGTAGAGCCGTAGCAGCAGATTGCGCACAGGTGCGCTTTGGTATGCGTTACCCAGTGCGCCAATAAGTCCCAGCGTGAGCAAGTTCATGGTATTCGCTGCGGACTGTCCCAGACCACCAGCACCACCGGCTGCTGCCATACCGACGCCTTTGCCCAGCTCGCCTGCAGCCGTAGTCATGCGCAGGTATTCACGCATGCCGTCCAGTATTTGTCGCTGCTCTCCTTCAGGGAAAAGCTGCCTCAGCTGATTGCTGTTGTTGTCCATCCATGTGACAAACTTTGTCGGGTTAGCGATCAGTTCATCAGCAGGACCGGCACGCCATCCAGAACGATAGAGCCCCTCCTGCAGGAACATGCGACGTGCTTCGTCTCGACCAGCTGGCGTGAGATTTTTCATCATCGCCTGCATCAGAGCTTCGTCGCCATTCTGCATGGTCTTGCGAATCACCTGCTCATCGACCGCGCCATCTTCGATCAGGCGCAGCAGGGTGTTGGTCTCTTCGCCACGTACCAGATCGTCAAGCTGGTTCGTCGCACGGATCCAGCGAGCACCTGCTTCACCACCCTCTTCTTTGGCGTGGCGCATCAAATCAGCTTTCAGTGCGTCAGCAACTTCGTGGATTGCAGCTCGTGCATTCGGCGGAGCGTTAGCTGCCTGTACATAGAGGTACTCCAGCCAATCGTTCATGGTGCCGAAGTCACGCGGGAACTTCTGTCCCGGAGGCGTATTGACACCTTGCCAGATCTGGTTGCGGACCTTGTTCAGCAGGTTGATGACACCCTGATTGCCAAGGTTGCCGTGCTTGAGTTCCTCATCGATCATGTCTTTGATACGGAGGCGGAAGTCACGCAACACGATCTCGTTGTCGCCGATCTGATCGATGGCACCATCAATACCATCACGGGCCAACTGCATCTGACGACCTGCTCTGCGATTCAGATTGTTGACTACCGAGTAGCCGAAGTTCGTGTTCAGGTTGAGGTCGTACTTGTCAGCCAACCACCGCAGCACCTCGACACGTTGCTCCCTCTGTCGAGTCCGTAGGCCACCCGTACCGGTGAGAGGCATACGTTCGACCATCTTCAGCAGGATCTGACGGAACGGCGTGTGCGCTTCCGGGACGGCATCTTGCGTGGTCAGAATCGCAGGACGCTTCGACTGCAGGAACGGTTTCATCTTGTCAACGAACGACAGTACCTGTGCCTTAGCCTCCGGGATCACTTCTTTCAGTCCTTCAAACTTGGTCGAGAGGCCGAAGAAATTCTCGGGGATGTAGCTGCCGATGAAGCGCCCTGATCGTTGGACAAGACCCATCATCGGGCGAGCCACATCAATCAAAGGTCCGATGCCCGCACTCAAGGCAACGTCGAGTTTGTCGAACTGCCCACCTGCAAGCTCCTGCCCAGCCTGAATGCCTGCTTCGGTTGCGCCTGCGGTCGCAGCACCTACTGCCATGCGTCCCGCTACTGAAGGCATTGCTGAAGTAAAACGACCTGCCGGAGTGAACATCGCGGTGAGGCCTGCTCCTTGAGCTATGTCCATGCCGCTCAGGCCGGGACGATTGATCACAGCCTGTGCACCGTTGATGCTGTTGTTGACAATGATGGTGCCATCAGGAGCAGTCGTAATACCGAACTGCGGCCAACGCTGTTTGCTCGGATCTTCCGGATCCGGTTGCGTCAGCATCATGGCAATCTCAGCTGGATCATGCATTGTCAATGCAGCCGCCGAAATCAGAGAAGAGTCTTTCCCGCTCAGGCCCGCTCCCAGACCAGTACCTACCCGACGCGTAGGGGAGACCATCATCTCTTCGCGCTCACGCAGTTCCATCATGGCACCCATCTTGGCCCACGTACTCGCTTCGGGGTCTGACAGGACGGCATTAAGATGTTCAAAGCGCGGGTCCATTTCGTGCTTGCCCATGAACATTTCGGGCAGCTCTTGCGCTGCGCGAGATTGGCCGGGTTCCAGAGGGTAGTCTGAGAAAGGTTTCTGTCGGATAAGTTCGAGTCCGCCCAGCTCGCCAGAGCGGACGAGATCGACACCCGCCTCTACACCAGCTGACGGATCTCGTGCAGCCTCACCGAGGAAGCTCAGGTCAACTGCTCGACCGAGGTTGCTATCTTCCCCGGCTGTGACTTGTCCCGCTGGGATTGCGCCCCATGCCTCAGGGCCTTCCTCAACTTCGACTTCGCCACCTTCTTGATAGTTACGTTTTGCCATCGGTTACTCTCTTGGCTTGGTGTACACCTTTCCGCCCCAGTCCCCAAGCTCGAAGAAGACGGTACCGGCAGGAAGTGCGTCGTACTTATCTTTCGTGAGTGGACCTTCGACGCCTCGGGCACCGGGAATCCAGAAATTCCCTTCAGCAGCTTCCCAGAGGTCCGCTACAGCATCCAAGTCACCTGACTGCCACGCTTCGCGAATACCTCGACGAACGTTCGCCGAATAGATGGCTTCCATCTTCTTCAGCGCACGGTAGTTTGCGTCTGCGTTCCGCCCCAAACCAACCGAGATACCTTTCATCTCCATGACGTCACGGTCAGACGAGGAACCCTTCAGGTTCGTCAGTTTGGTGAGGTAGTCTTCGGCGATGACCATCTGCAGCTCTGTCAGCTCGGTCGTGTCACCGAAGTCCACGCCGAGGAAGTTTGCCAACCTGTTTTTCAGGTCGTTGATACCGCTCGTCTCGATGATGACGTCCGCATTTTCCAGCAGCGCGTTTGCGCGACGAACACTTAGCAGGGGTGTCTTGGCACCATAGGCAGCAGCGATCATATCCTCACTGCGCACTGTCTGTGACTCGGCGCGTTCAGTTGCAGATATCAGTGCAGCAGCGCGTGCAGGCTCCAGTCGATCCGCAGCGATGAAGTAATCGCCATTCTCATCCTTCAGAGCCTCCATGTTCGGAGCGCCACTCCCATCCTCGCGCACAACACCAAAGATCAGGCGCTGCTCCGCGATAGGCTTATTCACGTCCTCAGGTGCAACCATAGTTTGCACGCCACCGTGCAACGACTTCGCCCGGTTACCGTAGCCCGTCATCTTCAGCAGCTGATCGATCATCTCGCTTTCTGCAGCAATCTCAGCGGACGTCAGCTCATACTCTTGAGCGTCGTACATCGTCTCGGCTTCGGCACGACGTGAGGACTGCTCACGCAACGCACCAGCAGCCATGCCGATGTTCTCACGGCCTGTGCAAGAGCAAGCCACTTGTCCTGATCCATGCGTGCCCGCTGTTCGTCTCGACGTGCTGCCAAGTTCTCACGCGTAGCCCGCAGTCGATCAATGGCAGACTGTTTGTTCGCCATGATCATTTCGGTAAGTGACTTTCCGGCACCGGGATTCGTCGTACGCTCGATGATCTGCGTAGGAGTGACGGCAGGAGGACCCATGTATTCTTCCTCCTCTTCGACCATAGGCATGCCGACAGCAGCCAGACCACCTTCCTGATATCTCTTCACCGTTCTACCCCTCATTGCTGCTTCTCGGGTCTCCACTGTCGAGGCATCTCATCCGATTCCTGCGTCAGGTTCTTACCTCCGAGAATACCCACGGACTCGAAAGGGTTTTTGATCAAGTTCCGTGCCCATCCCGTTGCTCTCGATGCTGCGCGAGTGAAGGTGGGGAAGTACTTGTTGAAGAACTGTGCCAGTCCTCCCTGCGCGTACTGTGCGAGCCCACCTTCAGCGAATGCTTTTGGGTACGCATACCCACCCTCCGCATACTCGGGCACCTCTTCCCACTCGCCCTCAATGTAGCCACCCTCGGCTTGGTTCGGATTCTGCAAGCCACGATACACACCATACGCGCCGACGATCTGCGACAGCGGTGACGGTTGGTACACACTCGCCGGTCCCACATCGGTACGCGTCTGCGTGGTGTCCATGGGCAAGCCGCGAATTAGCTGGCTCATGAACGCGAGTCGGTCGAACGGCAGCTGACGCTGTTCGAGGAAGTCTTGGTATGCCAGATCCAGACTGCGCTGATCGAGCCCCTGCTGCTGTGCACCTATGGCTTCGAGCGCTGCAGCATCCGTGAGACCCATCCGCTGAGCTGCCTCGCCCATGCGGCCAAGACCTTCGGCCCCGGCGTACATCTGCTGAGCGCCTGCCTCTTCGAGTGCGCCGACGATGCGTGCCATTTCGGCATCTCGCTGACGTCCCTGCCCGAAGATGTCTGCTGCCTGCCCATAGGCACCATGCAGTGCTTCGAGCCGTTGAGCTTCGAGGCCCTCCTGAATGTCGCGTGCACCTCGAACAGCGATGTCTTCCATCGACCCGGTGCCACCACGGGATCCGTACTGCCCTGCGCCACCGAACATGCCGGAGATGCGGGGCATGAACTCCTCTTCGAGGGTGCGCGTTGCCAGCTGCTCCTGCCGGTCGAGGACGTTCCCGATGTACGGGCTCATGTAGTTCTCGACGACGCCCGGATCTGTCCAGTCCTGAGCGCCTCGTGCGACGAAGGGTGCAGAAGCCGCCCCGATGTTCGCAGCCCGCTCCAGACCTCCTGCATAACCGCGTGCGCCCGATTCGATGAAGGGCTGGTACGCACCTACGTTCGCCTCGGTCAAGCCGAATGCAGCCTGCTGCTCCGGCGTGAAGCCAGCGATGCGTGGACCTCCGTACGGGATGTAAGGTTCAGCAGCGGCTGCATTCGCTCGCGCGATCAGTCCCTGCGTGTAGTCCGACATCCACTTCGGGATATTTTCTACGGTTTGTCCGTAGGTTGTGACCGATTGTGGAGGACGTCCTTCAAATAGGAAGTCGTAGATGTTGTCTGGCATTACGTTCTCCCTGCCGCAGCTCTCAGCCGTGGCATGTATCCCTCAGGCGACTTGGCCTTGTGGCTGAAGCCTCCCTTCTTCAGGTTTGTCGCCTTGTGCTGACGCAGGTTGCGGCGCATCTCATCGAGCCTCTGCGCACCGGCCTTCCCGGATCCGTCACCGAGGAGAGCGACCGTTTCGGCGTCTATGACGTACTCACCGTCGCTCAGGCGCGCTGGGATGTCATCTGACCTACCAGTGCCCGGTCCCCGGACGAAGCGCTCAGCGCCGCTCTCGTAGCCTCCCATGGCGAATCCTGTGCCCTGTCCAAGGGGCTGCTGCCCCGGTGGGTACCAGTTGCCATCCGGCCCTGCGGTATAGCCTGCACGCCGAAGCTGAGGGATCCCCTGACGAGCCAGCTGAGCCGGAACGACCTGCCCAGTGGCAATCATACCCGCAAGACCCTGTCCGACGGGGCTTCCAGCGGCCTCCAGCCCGCCTGTGGGAGCCGTGGGCGTCCCCGTCTCCCCGGCGAAGGGTGCTGGGGTGATGAACAGGCTCTCTCCTGACTGCGGGGCTCCTGTGGTCCCGTACGTGTAATACGCGTTGGGGTCCGTCGGCCCGATGAACTGCCGGGTGCTCTGGTAGACCGGGAGAGGCTCCCTCATGTAGTCAGGCATCTGGGGGGGCTGACCCTCCTCGTACTCGCCACCGAAGGCACCCATGCCAGCCATGAGCGGAAGCCCGTATTTCATCAGGGCATCCATCTCTCCGGGCTTCGCTGCCGGGGCAGGTGTCGAGACCGTAGCTTCCGTCCCTGCGGGAGCTTCAGGCGGACCTGCAGGCCCTCCCGGCTCACCATAGCCCGGAGCGGGTGGCCCTGCGGCATCTTCCAGCCCGCCACGGGGCTTGGGCAGCGTCGAGATGTCGATCTCCTCGATAGTCTCAGGAGCCCTGCGAGAGAGGATCGCTCCCTCCGCCGGAGCTTCGAGCCCGAAGATGTCACGACCCTTGGCCGCAATGTTGTCCATGGTCGGCTGCATCATCTGCCCCAGTGCGCCCTGCATGGCACCCTGTGCAAAGTCACCTCCACTCAGAGACGAAGCCGCGCCTCCGGCCAGACTCGAACCGACGATGGCTGCGGTCGAGTCGGACAAACCGGGTGCGACGTCCTTGATCACGCCACCTGCAACGTCACCGAGACCTCCGGTGATCGCTCCAGAGAGCGCGCCTGAAGCGAAGTCGCCACCTCCAGCTGCGGACATGCCGCCCCGGAGGAGTGCGTTACCGACGACGCTGGCTGTGGTACCAGACGCTCCCAGTGCTGAGCCGATGGCTGTGCCCAGTCCGGGTGCAAAGATCGACAGTGCAATCGGCGCGACGACCTGAAAGATCTGCGAGCTGAAGACTTTCTTCACCGCTTTCTTGACTTTCTTCCAGAGCTTGGAGAGGAAGCCGTACTCCGGCAGGCCTGTGTCGGGGTTGGTTTCGGCAGGACCCCACATGGCCTCGATGACTTCGTACTCTTCCGGCGTCATGTGCAGCAGCACCGAGTCGCCGTTACGTCCGCCACGTCGGGTCGTCTCTGCAGCTTTTGCCAGACCACCCTCGGCCTTTTCGACATAGCCACCAATCTCGTACAGGCGCACCTTCTTCGTCTCGCCTCGTGTGGCACCAGCTTTCTTCATCAGCTGCTGTGCTGCGTATGAGTACAACAGCTCAGGACCCCCCGGCATGGATTCGATCATCTGTGCAGCCTGCACAACATCTCGATCACCACCGGCCTGAGCCAGCAAAGGAGCGAGTCCACGGCGAGCACGGATGCCCCCCGCTACGGTGCGCTCTCTCGGTGTAGGAGTATTTTGTTTCGCCATCGCTCTACCCTGTGAAGTTTGACGTCGCGAACATTCGCTCTGCCCACTCTTTCCAGTTGTCGTAGTCCCTCGGGTCAGGAACATCTTGCCCCAATGGATCTGTGCCGCCAAATACGCCTTCGGCCCATGACTGCCACTCAGTCGGGTCTTCGAGGCGTTCGTAGTTGAAGTCAGACCCCTGTGACGGATCTGAGAAGAAACCCAGTTCGCCGGTCATGCGATCAGCCCACTGGATGACTTCGTCATCGGCAAAGCCACGAGGATCGATGATCATGATTCAATCCTCCCGTCTGCCGGTTCGATGTGAGCATAGGTCTTGCCCAGCTCGTAGTTGCCGCCCTGCACGTTGCTCGTGAACTTGAAGCTCATGAGGCGTTTGACTTCCTTGAACTTCACCGTCTCTTCGTCACTGCTGGACGGGGTCTCGAAGATGGTTTCGGTAGCGCCATCAACGACAGCTGCTTTGGCATTCGCACGACCACGCACCTGCAACGTCATGTTGCCTGCTTGTACGAGGTCAGGTTCGACCCGCGCAACCCGGAGAGACTTGTCAGCGACCTGCTGATCAAGCATGCAGAACTCGTGCGTCTCGAAAGACGATAGCACTGCGCTCACCGAGGATGCGCGGATCTTGTCGAATGCGGTTTCATGCTGCCATAACGTCCTCCCCATTCC
>SMTZ1_10002717_pt1 | contig 17719 bp, 19 predicted proteins | sample DeeMarSWOR136_30_FD_25667 | JGI IMG/M metagenome (IMG submission 25667)
TGTAGTCTTCAGGCGTGATACTGAAGGACTCATAGGCGATATAGACATATGGTAAGAAACCTTGTTGAAGTTAAAACTCGTGTCCCTGAAAAAATTGTACAATTCGTCAATGAGTTAGTTGAAAGAGGGTACTATTCTAGTGTTGCAGATTTTGCTCGACAATCTATATTGGACAAACTCATCAATGACTTTGAACTTGGAATCGCAGAGTTGGAACCGGATCTTATAGAATCTGAAGATGAAAATGATGCATGAAGTATGTGCTGGTTCTCCTTGCAGAAATGAGTTTAAAAAATACGATATTTCAGGATATCCAAAAGGGTTAAAACTCTTACGTGCACATGTTTAGCTTTTTGCACCTAAAACCTTCAGTAACAAATTGAATACCGCAAATCCTGCATCCTTATCTGCCTGCAATCCTGCTGTTGCACCTAAAAGACAAATTCCGTCCAATCCTCGTTCCTTGGCAAGCCCCAGTAGTAATCCTGTGGCTCCCATTATTCGTCCTTTACCGTAAATGATGCTGCTGCCTTTCTCTATAACCTCTGCAACCAACTTGCCTGACGTGGCAGCCACGTAAACATCTTTTTTTCCAGTTGAAACGGGAACACCGCCTATTGTTACTACAAAGCCGCAACCTTGTTTCTCGGCGAGGTCCAAAAGTTCCTCGCAAATTTCGTAATGAGCCACAACGTTATCCAAGGGAGGTTGCGAGTCTCCAGTTAAGACGATGGCATCCAATTTTCCCTTATCTGGTGGTGCATAAAACTTGTAGCGCGGAGGGCTGCAAATTCCATCTTTGCTGACAATGACGTAGTCTGGGAAATATGGAGAGTAATATTCTGCAAATAGCTTTGCTTCACTAAACTGAATAAGCAAGCGCGCCGCAATTTTTCCTACGTTTCCAAATCCAGGTAGTCCTTCTACGAAAATGGGGTTGTCGAGCTTTGGCTGAAATAGTTGGCGGATGTAGGATTTTTCCAAATTTATGCACAGCACACAGAGATATATGGGCATTAATAATGTTTTTCGCATGCTATGGTGCCTCAAAACATTTAAAGCATGCTATAGTATCAGAATTGAAAGAGAAGCGGGGTGGGGTAGCCAGGTTTAACCCGCTGGGCTCATAACCCAGAGATCAGTAGTTCAAATCTACTCCCCGCTACCAAACATGATTGTCTAACATAACTGCAAAAATGATACGAAAAGTTTCAATTTTAGCTACTTTTTGAATTTGAAAGGGAAAGACATGTCTGAGAAGAAGCGTAAAAAGCATGGTCTCGGTTTCTTTGATTTTTTCGAAGACGATTTTTTGTTAGGCGAGAAGTCTCAGTCAGCAGCGAGCTCGGGGTATTCTATTTCTGTTACTTATGGAGGAGATGGGAAACCAATTGTCAGAGTTAAAACTCAAGGAAATGTAGACAAAACCGCTTTGAAAAGTCAGTTGAAGGAAAAATATCCTGATGCAAAGATAGAAGGATTATCGGAGGAGCCATTGATTAGAGAGCTATCAACTAGGACATTAAAGCATGAAGAGAAGAAAGGAAAAAAGAGAAAAAAGCCTAAATGAAGCAGATTCTAGCCGTTCCGATGCGCTACAGCAATTCCCACTAAAAAGCTGCACCTAAGACAAGAATAAATCCAAAAACACCACTGAAAAGCGTCGAAAAATAAGGGTCATTTATAACAGGAAGCGTATAGTCAGGCATCAACCCCGACCACCATAGCTCCTGCCCCTCTACTCCTAAGCTTTCAGCCACTTTTTCTAATCCATCTGGAATGTGTAGCTTTCCGGCACTTCCTTACTATTTGGTAGCAATTTTTTAGAGAAAGGTATTACTCAGTTATAAGGATTTCTAACCCACCGCAATTCTGAAAAGAGAACAACAGTTAAAGGTTAAGAAAGGTCAAACACATTAAAACCTATTGTTGGAGTAAAGGTTATGAAAAAGATTATTCGTGTCGGCGTCACTTTTCCATCTGAGCTCCTCTCAGATTTTGACAAGCTTATCAAAGACATGGGGTACAAAAGCCGTTCCAAAGCAATCCATGACACTGTCCGCTCCTTTGTTAATGAGCAGAAATGGCTTGCAGATGTGAAAGGAACAAGGGCAGGTTCAATAACTATGATATACAATCATGAAATGAGGGAATTAGAGTCTGATTTGACTGACACTCAGCATAGTTTTGAATCAATAATTTGTGCATCGATGCATGTACATTTAAGCAAAGACAAGTGTTTAGAAACAATTGCGGTGAAGGGTGAGGCAGTTGCGATTAAACGTTTAGTAGAGAAATTAAAGGCGAGAAGAGGGGTTGAAGAGGTTAAGTTGAATATTTTTTCAGTCTAAAGCAAGATTTTCTTTTGAAGGTCGCTGTTTTCTCGCTAACTAAAAGTTAATAGTGACATTGTGTAAAGCATTGTGGCTACGTGGTGAGTGTACATGTTTGAATTTGGAGACGTTCGATTCAGAGCCATTGAAAGAGACGATTTGAAGCTGTTGCACGAGTGGGAGAATGATTTTGAGCTGATTATGTATTCACGAAGTAGACCTATGAATTTTGCTAACATGGCGCAGTTAGAGAAGCAATATGAAGAGTGGGCAAAGGACGAGAAAAACTTCCATTTTATCGTTGAACTTGCTGACTCGAAGGAGGCCATTGGGATTGCCGTCATACGACGGCAAGATTGGGGCAACGTGAAGACTGCAGACATTGGGACATACATTGGCAAAAAAGAGCTTTGGGGGAAAGGATTAGGTAGTCAAATTACCGTGGCCTTATTGGAAATGTGTTTTCACCAATTAAATGCAGAGCGCTGTGAAGCGTGGAGCGTGGAATACAACCAGCGTGCGCATAAGGCTTTAGAGACTTGTGGTTTCAAGAGAAGTGGAGAAGCAAGACTTGGTGCTTTCGTTAATGGGCGGAAGTGGAACGGATTTTACTTCGATATTCTTCGAGATGAATACTTCAAAATACGAATGGACATACTTAAACAATCATTAGGAGACAAGCTAGAAGAATACTTGAAGAAACACTGCACCATAAAAGGATATTAATCTGTAAAAATCAGATAGCGCAAAATGCTGCATAATTCAATATTTGTACATGCACGCATACTCTCTAAGGTGAACGAATTAGTTCCTAAGGAATTCGCTCATGTATCCATTCACGAGCTTTGGCTGTTCCAGTTGAACCCAGTGACCGCAGTCAGGGATATATCTTATCGAATATGACGCATCGACAAAGTCTTCTGTGTTTTCTATTAAACTTCTTGAAAGAGCAACATCTCGTTCCCCCCAAAGCACATACGTAGGTGAAGTAATCTTTGGAAAAGCGATCTTTCTCTCTGAGAACAATATGTAGGGATTCATGTTCGCTCGATAGTAGTTCATCATTGCTGTCAGAGCTCCTGGCTGTGACCATGCTTTTGCGCGGAGTCTTAGATCTTCGTCTGTGAGAGCTTCTTTCTTCACAAAAGCTAGTTTTACCATGTTTTTGAGGAAAGAGTAGTCATTTCGACTCAGAACTTCTTCTGGAACATCTGGTGTCTGAAAAAAGAAGACATACCAGCTTTTCTGCAATTGCCTAAGCGAAAGCTTGGCTCTACTTGTGTAAGCGTTTGGATGAGGCGCATTCAAAATCACTAATTTCTCTATATATTCTGGATTAAAGGCTGCGAAAGACCAAGCCACGACTCCACCCCAATCATGCCCAACTACCACTGCCCTTGTTTCACCTAAGGCATTTATAAGTCCAAGAATGTCTCCAGCAAGAAGATTCAACCTATAATTTTCAACACCGCCTGGCTTGTCTGTCTTGTTATAACCCCGCAAATCTGGTGCCACAACCCGAAAATGCTTAGCCAACTCAGGAATCTGAAATCTCCACACACCCCAAAAATCAGGAAAACCGTGGAGAAGAAGCACAAGCCTTCCTGAACCTTGAGTCACGTAATGCATCCGCAATCCATCAGCGTTGACGAACTCATGTTTCCATGATTCCTTCATCCTAGTAACCTCTATAATTACTCTACCAAAAAAGGAGCTATTATTGTCTCTTCGCTGCTGCTTCTAAAGCAGCCACTCCAGGAAGCTTTTCGCCCATCAGAAACTCAATCAATGCTCCACCAGCAGTGCTTACATAGCCCATTTTCTTTTTAAGCCCAAACTGTTCCACAGCGGCCACCGTGTGTCCTCCTCCAACAAGAGAAAATGCTTTAGACTCAGCCACGGCCTCAAGAATTTTCTTGGTTCCTTTCAAGAACTCTTCCTTTTCATATACTCCCACAGGTCCACTGATTACAATAGATTTGGCTTTCCGTATTATCCCAGTGTAGTATTGAATGGTTTTCGTTCCAATGTCGAGAATTGGATAGTTTGTAGGAAGCTCTTCTACGTCTATTTCTTTCCGTTTACTGTCATCACTTACGGCCAAGTCGGAAGGCGTCTTAATCTGGTCTGGATAACGCTTCACCATTTCTTTGATGCCCGAAACAAAGCCCATTAATTCCTTCTTCTCAAGAAACTCCACGTTCGGTTTCCCAAGATTCACATTCCTTGCAACAAGAAATAAGTGACCTGCAACCCCCCCTGTAAGGATGTTGTCTGCGATTTTGTTGTCCAACACGTATTTCGAAATTTTTAGGGCATCGTCAGCTTTTGCACCCCCTAGAATGTAGACACAGGGCTTTTCAGGCGATTCAAGGGCTTTGCTCAATGCGTTAAGCTCTCGCTCCATTATTCGACCTGCCACACTGGGCAATACTGCTGTGAAACCCACTATAGAAACGTGAGCTCTGTGAGCTGCTGCAAAGGCATCATTAACAAACACATCGGCTAAAGGTGCCAGCGATTTGACAAACTCTGTTTTCGCGTGTTCTTCAGGTGTTCCCTTCTTTCGCTCTTCGGAGTATGTTCTAACATTTTCAAGAACCAGAATTTCTCCATTTTTCAAATCTTTTATGGCTTTCCTTGCTTTTTCTCCAAAGAGGTTATCAACATATTTAACTGGCTTGTTCAGTATCTTGCTTAAAATCTCTGCATGTTGTTTAAGGGGGATAAAGTCGGGTTCTCCTGGTCTTCCCTGATGGGCTAAAATCACCACTTTTGCACCTTTCTGGGTAAGTTCCTTGATTGTGGTTTCTCCACTGAATCTAATTCTCACATCTTCAAGGATTTTCTTCGTCTGTGGGTCGATTGGAGAATTAAAGTCCACTCTTACTAGAGCAGTTTTGTCTCTAAAGTCAAAATCATCCATGGTTAAAATTTTTGGCATTTTTTCACCAACAAAAAAAGAGAGTAAATGCCTCAAAGGGCATTTTTTTGAAAGTATTTAGGCTTGTCTAGAATCCGGCTTTTTTACCTATGAGTTCTACGAGTTCAGTCATGCGACAGGAGAAACCCCATTCGTTATCGTACCAAGCAAGAACTTTCGCCAAGTTACCGCCCACTACCATTGTAGATTGTGCATCGATCGTTGCCGAGTATGAGTTGTGATTGAAATCGACTGACACAAGATCTTCTTCTGTATAGTCCATTATTCCTTTGAGTAATCCTTTTGTAGCCGCCTTGAAGGCTTCATTGATTTCCTCTACTGTTGTATCCCTTCCTAGTAGTGCTGTAAGGTCGACTATTGAGACGTTTGGCACTGGAACTCTTAAAGCAAGACCGTTCATTCTTCCCGAAAGTTCCGGAAGCACAACTGTGGCAGCTACAGCAGCACCTGTCGTTGTAGGTATGATTGATACTGCTCCCGCTCTACCCCTGCGGAGGTTAGCATGGACCAAGTCTTGGATTCTTTGGTCATTTGTATATGCATGGGCAGTAGTCATAAGTGCCTTTTTTAAGCCGAAGTTGTCGTTCAATATTTTGGCAACCGGAGAGACGCAGTTTGTCGTGCATGAAGCGTTTGAGATAATATTGTGGCTTGCATGGTCATATTTTTCGTGGTTCACGCCTAGTACCACAGTAATGTCGGGGTTTTTAGCGGGCGCTGAGATCAAAACCTTCTTGGCACCTGCTTGAAGATGCAGTGAAGCTTTTTCTCTTGCCGTGAACAAACCGGTTGATTCAACAGCTAAGTAAACACCCAAGTCTTTCCAAGGCAATTTGCCAGGGTCTCTTTCTGACAGCACTCTTATTGGTTTGTCGTCTACGATTATAGTGTCTTTTTCAGCCTTTACGTCGAATGGAGGGTGTCCATGCACTGAGTCGTTTTTGAGAAGGTAAGCTAAGGTCTCTGCGGGTGCTAAGTCATTTACGGCTACGAAGTCTATGTTGGCTTTTCTTTCAGTTGCGGCTCTGAAGAGTAAACGTCCGATTCTGCCGAATCCGTTTATAGCTACTTTTATTGCCATTCTAAATCACTATCGTTTCATATTTTGCTTTACTTTTACGGCATTTTCCATATTAACTTTCCTACAGCACATTTATGCTTTCACAGTAGCAAAGAATCAAAAGAAGGATTCGTAAGCTCAAAAGGAGAAGGTGGGAGGATTTAAACCCCCAATCTTGTGTGCATCAGTGTCGGAGTTTGACTATAACTGCTTCAGCAGCCAACGACAATATCTCCCATGTTTCTGAAACTGGGGGCGCATAACACGTATCAGCTGTAGTTAGTTCACGCACTGTCATCTGCTTCTGAATGGCAATTGATAGGGCATTTATACGTGGAGTCACATTCTCACCGCCCACGATTTGCCCCCCAACGATTCTTTCGAAATCTTTTTCGACGAGCAGCTTAACTTTGATTGGTAACCCGCCTGGAAAATAATGTGCCCTGGTTTTGCCGCTCATAACCCCAGTTATAGTGTCGATTCCCGCTTTTTTAGCTGAGAATTCTGTGAGGCCTGTAATTCCTATTTCAGTGTCAAAGAACTTTGTTACTGCTGAACCTAAACATCCAGGAAAGACTCTGTATCCACCTGCTGCATTTATTCCAGCTATTTTGCCTTGTCTAACTGCAACTGTGCCGAGTTGGGGTAACACTCTCTGTTGAGTAATCCTGTGAAAACATTCAGCGCAGTCTCCAGCGGCATAAACACTTGGCTCGCTGGTTTCCATTGTCTGATTAACCCTTATTCCCCCCATTGGACCTATTGCTACTCCAGCCCTCTTTGCTAGCTCAGTGTTTGCTCTGACTCCAAATGCGGCAATTAGAATGTCAGCCTCTATTTGTTCTCCGCCAGCAATTATCCCGGTCACTTTTTCTGCACCAAGGAATTCCTCAACTCCCTTTCCAACCATTATGTGTATGCCCTTTTGTTCAAGCATTTCGTGTACGCCTTTAGCCATGTCCGCGTCAAGCATAACTGGGAGAATTTGAGGTAACAATTCTACAACTGTAGTTTTTAACCCTCTCTCTTGAAACGCTATTGCCATTTCAAGACCGATGAGGCCTGCACCCATGACAACTGCCGTTTTCGCACCGCTCTTTATCATCATGTCGACTTTTATTCCGTCTTCCATTGTACGCACTGTCATCAGCCCTTGCTTTTCTCGTCCTTTAATTGGCGGTATAAATGGTCGGGCGCCTGTAGCGAAGATTAGACTGTCGTATTGAAGGAATTCGGTTTTACCTGATTTGTCTTGAATCTCAACGGTCTTAGCTTTTGTGTCGACATTTGTTGCAGTGATTTCAGTTCGCATGTCGAATTTCATCATTTTATAGTATGTGGGCGGAAAAACTACAAGGTCAGAAAAGTCAGGTATATGCCCACCAATCACAAACGGGATGCCACATCGGGAATAGCTCATGTGTTTCTCCGTTGTTAAAAGTGTTATCTCGGCTGTTCTGTCTGTCTTTCTAGCTGCTGCTGCAGCATCTACTCCAGCAGCGTTAGCGCCGATGATGACTATTTTTCGGGGCATTGTCCAGTGCCTTCTTTTAAAGGTTTTGGTGCCATTCTACTGCTTTTGTGTGGTCCATGATTTTTTTTAGTTCAGCGTCTTTGTTGCTGGGCTTTATGACTAGGAGCCAGCCTTTTTTGTAGGGGTCTTCGTTTAGGGTTTCGGGGCTGCTTTGTACTTCGGTGTTCACTTGTTCTATTGTGCCGCTTAGGGGAGCTATAAGGTCTGAGACTGCTTTGACGGATTCTACTGTTCCGTAGGGTTCGTTTTGGGTTATGGTGTCGCTTTCCGCTGGGAGTTCTACGTAGACGATTTCTCGGAGTTGTTTTTGAGCGTAGTCGGTTATGCCAATGCGAACCTTGTCGCCTTCAATTTTTACCCATTCGTAGTCTTTTGAATAGTAGAGCCCTTCTGGGACTTCAGCGTCTTTTACTTTTACCATGTTTGGTTTCACCTCTTGTATTGAAGCTTATTTTATGGGTGTTGGGTTTTAAAAGATTGTCTATGGGTTTGTGTGTTCTTGACGCACTGGAGAGGCTGTTCTATTTGGTTCAAAATATGGTGAAATTGTATACGATGCGTAAGAAAAGTGTTAAGTGTTCGGATTAGCTGCGTATAGGATGTGGTGGTGTTTGTCTTGCTTTGGTTATTCGTAGTTGTTGGACGTGGAGGGCTTGGTTAGTCCCTTGAAAGAGAAGGAAGTTAATTTTGTTTATAGTCATAGCTACAGTCTTACATATGACAACTGAGAAGCAAGAAAAGAATGGTCATGAGAAAGCTAAAAACCAATAAATACGCCAAAATGAAAGCATTAAGACGGTCAACAAAAGGGCTCGTGGTCCAGCTGGTTAACCCTGTATTAGGGGCTGAAAGACGCTTCCCTCACGCGGAAGAAATCGCCGGTTCAAATCCGGCCGGGCCCACTACTGATTCCCACGTTCTCTCAAAAAATGACATGCTCTAAACGCTTTGAACAATGACATCTCAAAGTGAAACAGAACACTTCTTTATTGTGAAATTCGGTTTGTTTTGAGATATTGTTCAAGTTTGTCTCTAAGTGTCTGCCTCAGCAATTCCATTCGCACATTTAGATATTCCCCTCGAAGTAAGTCAAAGTAAAAATGGTCCCATTTGCGCCCGTTTACATAGTGGATTTTTCTGTAGGTTCCTGATTTCTTAAATCCGCATGCCATCAAGGTTTTGTGGGCACGTGTATTGTATTCGACGCTACCTGCATCGCAACGTTCCGCATTTAATTGTATGAAGACCATTTCCAGTAGAGCAACTGTGATTTGTTGTCCTAGGCCTTTTCCCCAAAGCTCTTTTTTGCCAATGTATGTCCCAATGTGCCCAGTCTTTACGTTACCCCAATCTCTCTGGTCTATACGGGCAATTCCGATAGGCTTCCTAGTCTCAGCAAGCTCAATTATAAAACGCAGATTTTTCTCTTCTGTAAGCCTTTCTTCAAACTGCCTTTCAAGTTGAGCCATGTTCACAAAGTTTAATGGTATACTTCTGGAGTACATCATTAATTCTGCATCGTTTTCCCACGTATGCAATAGCCTCAAATCCTGCCTCTCGGTCGGTCTTAATATCACATTGCCAAATTGAAACATGAGCAATCAATACCTTAACTATGCTGGATTTTTATGCATGTTGTTTTTAACTTTCAGATGTGCTGTGCGCCTTGAACTTCTATTGTCACCAATTCAACAGTAACATCATGTGTGCGCCATATTTACACTATTTTTTCTCTTGGTACCTTTCCTAAGTTGACTATTAGGTCTCGAATTTTCTTCATGTCTTCTAGATAAACGAACTCGTCTATTCCATGATAATGCGTGTCAGCTCTAATTGTTCCCCAGCATACCACAGGAATCCCGTTTTTAGCAAAGAAGCTTCCATCGTTTCCTCCCAATTCCGCAGCAAAAGGCAAACTTTCACCTATTGTCTTCTTTATATTTTCTGAAACCGTCTGCACAAAAAGCAAATCCTTCGCTGTGTGGTAGCCCGGAAGCTTATTAGTAAGCTCTAGCCTAGCCTTGCAGCCAGTTTTCTCGACTGCCGTTTGGAAGAAGCTTTTCAGTTCTTTTTCAGCCAATTCCACAGACTCTTCGGGTATGAGCCTTCGGTCGAAGCGAACTTCGCAAGTGCCAGGTATGACGTTTTCTTTCTCTCCCCCTCTAATCATCGTCACGGTATATCTTCCCCAAACGAAAGGCCTCGGCGCTTCAGGCGGCGAGTGTAAGGATGACTCTTTTTTCTCCACTGTTTTTTTGTAGGGTTCAAGGGCGGCAATCAGTTTAAACGCCTCATCAATGGCATTTTTGGCTTTGAAGGGATATCCCGCATGTCCCTGCTTACCTTCAACTGTAATTTTTCCCCAGAGGATGCCGCTTGCTCCAAGGTAAAGTCGCTCTGGCCCTGCATCAACAACTAACCCCGCATCACCTTTCAGTCCGCAGTCAGTCAGCACGTAGTCTACGCCATATCTTCCTCCAATTTCTTCATCCACGCCCGCAAGAAGTTTGAGGTTTATGTCCAAATCCTTCTCTTTTCTCAATTTCCGCATAGCTCCCATTACAGCTGCAATACCAGACTTGTTGTCTGCAGTGCCTCTTCCGTAAGCTCTTCCATCCTTGACTGACAGCTTGAAAGGAGGATACGTCCAGTTAGGTCCTGGTGGCACAACATCAAAGTGAGATTCAAGAAGCAGTGTTACATCTGACCCTGCGTCGAGGGTTATAATAACGTTTGGACGTGAAAGCCCGTCTTTGGCTCCTTTTTCTCCGTCAATAATCTCCACATCAAGGGAGCTTCGTTCCGCCTCTTCTACGATCATGGATGCACATTTGTCGTATCCTTTCTTTGAGACCGACTCGGTGTCAACCTCAACCATTTTTGATAGGAATTTAATTTCATATTCCAACGAGCTCAAGCATCAAACCTCTCACACTTCTACGGTCTACTAAGACTTAGCTTTTTTGATAAAGCACAGCGCTACAGAGGTTTCAGTCACAAAATGTTCGCCAACAATAATAACCTATATACTATTCCACCAACAATAATCGCGAACGCTATCTCAAAAACTGTAATGAACAATGCTTTCTTCCATCCTAACTCCCTAACTAGCGCCCCTATTGTAGGTATACAAGGAATGTAGAGCATTATCACCAAAGCAAAAACAAACATCTGAACTGGGTTAAGAACCAAAGCGAAATTTGCAGTTCCCAGCAGAGTTGCAAGCATTATTAAAGTAAGCTCCTTCCTCAAAACTCCGAAAATCAAAGTTATCCCAGTGATTGCAGGCAGTCCCAACCAAACAACAGTAATAGGACTCAAAACGTCCGCTATTGGCTCTAGCAAATTGAGCACCTCAGCAAGTTTGATCACAAAACTTCCAACTATTATAAGCGGAAACGCCATCTTGATGAACTCCTTCAACCTAAACCAAGTTTGCTTCACCACTGTTTCAGCATGGGGTATTCTATAATCATGCATCTCCATTATCAGACCTGTGGGCTCACCTGGCAAAGCCTTGAAAGCCATTCTTCCCAAGATAAAAATGATTACCAAGTCAATGACGTATAACAGTAAAGCCCATTGAACCCCAACAAAAGCGCCCACAAGGCCGAGAATAACGACTGACGTTGCGGCACAGGGAACCAACGTAACAACAAAAGTGGCAAGCAGTCTTTCTCTTTCAGTTTCCATTATCCTACACCCCAGACAAGCAGGAACATTACAGCCGAAGCCAAGCATCATCGGAATAAACGCCTTCCCATGCAATCCCATTTTATGCATCAAATTGTCCATCAAAAAAGCAACCCTGCTAAGATAACCTGAGTCTTCTAATATGTAAAGCATGAGGTAAAATGGGAAAAGATAAGGCAACGCAACCGTAATACCTGCAATAACACCTTCAAGAACACCGCCCCAAATCAGCCTAGCCACAACCCCACTTCCAAAAAGACTGCTAAAAATCGGCTCCAAACTATAAAATATGTCACTCAACAAACCAGAGGTAAAATCTCCAAATGAGAAAATTGCAAAAAAGACTGAAAGAAGCATTGCAGCCATGAGGGGATAGCCCAAGAGCTTATGGGTTGTTAAAATGTGAAGCCTTTCTCGCATTGGAGGTTTTGCTGGCGGCACAATTTGCTGAACTTCTCTAGCAATGCATCCGGCAACCTCGTAACGTGCAGACGTTATCACCGTCGTACACGAATGTCCATGAATGCTCTCAATCTGCCCTGCAAGCTTCTCTACCTTTACTAGAACGTTAGGGTCTGTCTGGCGAATTTTACTCTCTATCTGCTCGTCTCCTTCCAGAAGCTTTATTGCAACCCACCTAGCTGGATAGGGAAGCTGAATTTTCTCAATTACCTTGCTCAGTTCTTGAATTTTATCCTCAATTTCCTCTCCATATCTAACATACGAAGGAGTGGAATCACCCTTTTCAATAATATTGACCGCTGTCTCTAGCAGATCATAAATGCCGACTTGACTTGGCGCTATGGTGGGAATCACAGGTACACCAAGAATATTTTCCAGCTTTTTGCAGTCAATTTTTATGCCTTTCTTCTTCGCCATGTCCACCTGGTTTAAGGCTACAACCATAGGTGTTTCAAGTTCAATCAGCTGGAGCGTGAAGAAGAGGTTTCTTTCGAGGACCGAGGCATCAACTACGTTGATTACGAGATCGGGATTTTCGATTGCGATGTATTCTCTTGAAATAAGCTCCTCAATAGAGAAAGTGGATAGCGAGTAGATTCCAGGCAAGTCAACAATGTCTACAGTGTAGCCCTTGAAGTGAAGAGTTCCTTCTGCCTTTTCAACGGTTTTCCCAGGCCAGTTTCCGATATGCTGGTGCAATCCGGTTAAATGGTTAAATATGACTGATTTTCCAACGTTGGCGTTACCTGCCAGAGCTATTGTAATCTGTTTTTTTGTCACTTTTCTACTCTCACTAGGACTCTTTCTGCCATTCCTCTTCCTATCGCCAATCTAGAACCCCTCACTTGAAGTTCAACAGGACCGTGAAAAGGTGCAGATTTGATTACCATAACTTTGGTTCCGGGAGTTAGACCCATGTCTTCTAGTCTTTTTTGAAAGCCCCATTGGTGACCATGCAGACCTTGTCGGTGTCTTGGAGTCATGTTGATGGAGATTATTACTCCACTTTCGCCGTCTCTGAGTTGCGCCAGTGGTAGCTCCAGTTTTCTCATCTCCTTTTACGAATGTTGTCACGTGTATATGTGGAAAGCTTATAAATAAGGATTTAGTTTAATATAACAATGTTAGCCAAGTCTAAGTTTCTAGAAGGCAAAAACGATGGGAGGAATCAGTCCAGCCGAACTAAGTGAAAGCGAAGAAAGCTACGTGGAAACAATTCACAGCTTAATCCGAGAACACGGCTATGCCAGAGTAGCCGACATAGCTGAAACATTAAACGTAAAACCACCAAGTGTAACTAGCATGCTTCAGAAACTGGATGGACAGAAATTCGTCAATTATACGAGATATAGAGGAGTTATACTGACTCCTAAAGGCAAATCCCTTGCCGAAACATTGGAACGGCGACATCAAGCGTTGAAGCGATTTTTGATTATGATAGGGGTCAGTGAGAATACTGCTGATAAGGATGCGTGTGAAATAGAACATAAGATAAACCATGAAACAGTGGAAAAGCTTGCAAAGTTTGTAGATTTTGTGCAGTCAGCACCTCAAACTCCTCCTTTTCTAGAGCACTTTAAGAGTTATTATAAAACTGGAAAGCGTCCGAAACAGTGTAGAGTAAAAGTAGAGAAAAGAAAAATCAATTGACGCGACTTCTGGTGGGATTGCCCGTTACTTATACCTAAAAGAGCTTAAGTACTTGCTCTTGGTTCACGCCTAAAATTCTAAACCTGTAGCCTAGGTGCTCGTGGTTCAAATCCCACCCCCTACTAGAAATCGCCATTGATGTTTATGTTCTCAGGTTTTGGTACTCAAATTATCATAGAAAACAGAGTTCCAATCACGTATGTAATTGCTGCGGCAGAGGCTCCAATGACCATCATCTCAAGGCCGCTCCGAACCCAACTTCTCCTCGAAAAAATGGTTTTCATGGCTCCCACTCCGAAGAGGGTGGCCACAGTGCCGATTACAGAGGCTATTAGAGCTTCCCATATTCCTATAGGAAGGACGAACGGCAATATGGGGACTAGAGCTGCGAGGCCGAAGGATGCTCCACACAAAACGCCAGCCTTAACAGGGTTTCCAAGCTCTTCAGGCGCGAGGCCCAACTGCTCAATGGCAGTTGCCTGCAAAGGCAACTCTTTTTCTTTAACGATTCTGTCGACGATGGCCTCAGCCTCTCCTCTCTTAAAGCCCTCTGATTCATAAAACCTTATCAGCTCCTCCCTCTCCTCTTCAGGAGTTTTCCCCTTCTTGACTTCTTTCCTCTGGCTTTCCCTCTCCAAAACCTCCAGCTCAGACTTGGATGACTGGTAGGAGCCTACAGCCATAGAGATGGTCCCAGCGAAGAGTTCAGCTACTCCTGATAGTAGAACAATAGAGGGATTTGTGATAGCTCCCACCACCCCGGTGACAAAGGCAAGGGTTGAGACTAGCCCATCGTTCGCCCCGAATATCATGTCCCTCACTCCTCCGCCGCCCCGTATCTCCCAAACTTCCATGCCCAACACTTCCGTCTTCATCCTTTCTAGGTGCATCCTTTCGTCGGAAGCAAGCCTACTCCAAGTTTCTGAAACAGTTTTTTCCCTAATTTTCTCTGCTTGGATGGCTAAGTTCTGTATGCCTTCGCTCTCGCCAACCACGGCCCACTCAAAGAAGCCCTTGGTGCCTAAGATCCGCATCATGAAGCCCACCTTCCGATCTCTGAAGAAAGTCTTAGTTGCGTGTTGGCGTTTGCCTTCTAATTCTTTAATTCTTTCAAACCAGAACTCGGCGTGACCTGCCTCGTCGCCACTGATCCTTAGTAGGAGTTGCCTAATCCTTTCGTCCTTGGCTTTCCTCGCGAGTATATCAAATCCTTTGGCTTGCATGAGTTTGTGCGTGTAAATTCTCTTAGCTGCATCAAGAAGCCTTTTTCTCTCCACATGCATAAGTTCTTTCATTAACATCTTCTTCATATAATCCTCTCAACAGCCTTTAAGAATATTAACTGTTAACTATACATAAGAGTATAGAACCGTTCTAAGGGTGTTTGAAATGATTGAGGATTACGTTCCAACAGGAATTCCTGGTGTAGATAAGATTCTTGCAGACAAGGGAATTCCAAAGGGTCATACGATTCTGGTAAGCGGTGGACCCGTTCGAGGAGTACCTCACTCAAGGGGTGATTCTCCTCCGCACCTTCCTCAAAGATAGCAGACTGACCAGGGTGTTCCAGGTGGAGAAGATGCGTGGATTGGCCATCGACAACCAGCCGAGACCCTACGAGATATCAGCGAAGGGAATAGAAGTATATCCTGACGCAACAGTCTACAAGTAAGACTCAACCTAATGCTGTTGGAACTTTGAGATAATTCCTGAGAATCGAAGATCATAAAACACGGTTTATTCTTTTGAACACACTATCTAAAGCAATTGTACAGATATAAAAGCAGGCTTGTTTATTTTCTAAACCGAAAAGACAACAAGGCTATATAAACTAAATAAAGCAGTACTTCGTTACTCCTTAATGGGATCATTATTGTCTTCTATAAGCCAGCTACAAGAAGTACCGAAAAGGAAGATGGAAGTTCAGGTAGGTGATGGTTGATGGTATCAATAGCTCAACTGCAAGATATACCGCCTGAAAACATGATTCTGCTGGTTGGACCTCCGGGGGCAGGAAAATCATATTTTTGTGAACAGACTGCTCTCCATAGGTTGGCGATTGGGAAGCCGATAATTTACTTGACGACAAACTGTGATCCATTAAAGACACAGGCACGCTTAGGAGAGGAAGGTTTAGGGGAAATTGAGTCAGGACTACTATACTTCATAGATGCTTATAACGAAACCGTCGGGCTTTCAGTTTCTGATCGACCTAACACCGCCAAGGCAGATTGTGGCAATCTTTCGAGCATAAGCATAGCCCTCTCAAAGCTTGAGGAACAGATAGGGAGCAGAGATGTTCTACTTGTCTTCGACTCTTTAACCTCACCTTACCTCTTAAGCCGGTCAGAAGTTGTGCGGTTCATGAGGCTAACTCTCTCACGCTTCGTGGGTGAAGGGAACAGTATCCTAGCATGTTTTGATGAGGGCAGCAGCAAAGAAGAGGATCTAGTGGCAATGATGAGCCTTTCAAACGGTGTGATCAGACTTGAAACAGAAGACAGTAAGCAGTTGTTGAAGGTTGTCAAACACCCAACATACAGACCCGTAGAGATCGAGGTTCCCACAACTAAAGCCTTAGATGTTCTACTATATGAGCCAAGAATCTGGAACTTGGACATGATTAGACGACTCATGGACGCAGAGCAAAGCCATACTCAGTTCGCGGTAAACATTTTCTGGCCAAGTTTCGCGTATTGGAGTAGTATGTTCTGGGATCCCAAAAGGTTTCCAGCAATGAACTATGATATATGGAAGGAGTTCGGAAATCTAGTTAAAGACATGATCCCCGTATATCCCTGGCACATGAGAGTCTTCTTCAAGTTACTGATGCCAAAGAACCTGAGTAAAGTCAAGGACATGAAGAAATTCTGGAAAACTTTCGAGAAGCAGATGGAACTGAGGCGTGATGGCATCCTGGAATACGTCGAAGACGCATCTCGAATCGACGAACACTACATTAGGATACATGAGAATCGCGAATGCCATGGATTTGAGAACATTGGCACCACCGTATCTTCAAGCTTACCTCCCCTTCTAGCAGGAGCGTGCAACGGAATTGAATACTTAGGGGGGTCTGAAAGAGACTGGAACATCATCGAGACCAAGTGTATAGGACTTGGGGACCCTTACTGTGAGTTTAAACTGGTGCCTGGAGATATTACTGAGCTAAGAAATTCTCTAGAGAAAGACAGTTCGATTCTTGAAAAGATACATGAACGATTGATGCAGCGTCTCATGGGATTTCTGATCCATAGAAAGCCCCTTACAGACAGGCCTAGGTTGGGGAGCGATTTCATGATGGCTCATCCGGACATCACTCTTCCTGCTATGGCTGGTGAGAAATATCGTATGGCATTGAGGATGGGAGGAGCAATGTCGGGAAAGGAGATTGGTGAGAATCTCATCGACGGTGGGCTGAGTGAGAATGAAGCCGTAGGACGGCTTTTCAGTTTGCTAGAGCACTGCAAAGTGGGGAAGATAACAGTAGATGAAACCATAAGAATGGAGGAGAGTAGAGAGAGTATATACATCAAGACGCTTACCAAGAAGTGGGAAGAGCCTTCCTGTTATTTTGCGACGGGCTTTCTGAACGGATTCTTTTCAGCGGTCAAGAACCAGCACATTAAAGAGACCAAGTGTATTGCGATGGGTGACCCTTACTGTGAGTGGGAATTCAGATAGGAGGTTCAGGGATGTTGGAGATGGACGAAATAATCGTTCCTGGTGAACCTTGTCTTGTCATTCACAGTCCTCTGATTCCTAGGCTGTTGTTATGCAATTCGCTCCTTGGTCCTTTACTGTCACAGCTTAAGAGTGCCGAGGAGTTCGTAGCATTTGTCTCAGAACCTTGCAGTGCTTTCCCCCAAGGCTTAGATGTCGTATTAGTCACAGCTTTTTGGCCTGGATGCGCCTTCAACCAAGCCTCGAAGGAAGACGCAGCTAGACAACTTTTAACAATCAAGCCTCAACACCTCACGCTGGTCGAAAGAGAGTTATATATGAAACTGACGAAGAAACGTTGTCTCTTCGGTGATTTTCTC